>Ga0209988_10001452_pt1 | contig 15400 bp, 14 predicted proteins | sample N075metaG_FD_183115 | JGI IMG/M metagenome (GOLD analysis project Ga0209988, IMG submission 183115) | Deep subsurface microbial communities from Kermadec Trench to uncover new lineages of life (NeLLi) - N075 metaG (SPAdes) (version 2) | ecosystem: Environmental > Aquatic > Marine > Ocean trench... | reverse complement strand
CTTCGCCGCCGGCTTCAGTGACCAACCGGGCCGTGGTGTCAATGGTTCGCTCACCGTCCCCAGTGGTGCGCCCGGTGACGTAGACCGTGCAGCCTTTTTCGCCCAAGGCGAGTGCAATGCCCTTGCCAATGCCTCGGCTGGCGCCTGTGACGACCGCGATCTTTCCGGTGAGTTCGCTCATGGTTGTTCTTGCTGTGAGACGGGACCGCGCAGATTATCACAGGGTGGACGTTACGATAGTCGCGATTCCGAGAGTAACTACAGCTGCGCGATATTCTCGTCCCTTATCTCGTAGATCTCGATGATGTTGCCGAACGGGTCTTTGCCGTACACCGCCGATGACGTTCCGAAATCGACCGGTGAGTCGTGCACGAACTCCATGCCGGCGTCGCTCAATCTCCGGTACTCGGCCTCGATGTCGCGGACTTGCAAGGCCATGTGGGGGTAGCCCAGGTCGCACGGCCGGGAGCGTTTGTCTTCGGGTTCGGGATTGCGATACTGCCAGAGTTCGATGTATGCATTGGGCGCCTTCAACATCGCCATCCGGGCCGACGTTTCTTCGAGCCCGACGGCGCGATCGGCCAGCGGCATGTCGCGATCCCATTCGCTCTTCTGAACCACGTCGAAGCCGAACGCGTCATGGTAGAAAGCCACGGCCTTGTCCAGATCGGGCACCGAGATTGCGACGTGATGGATGCCGACGATCACTGGACGGGCTGCGTTGCGATCACGCCGGAGGTGGAGCCGGTGTAGCCGTTTGCGTGCGTGTAGGCCACTTCGCCGTTGACGATCACAGTGTCGATTCCGATCGCTGCGCGTACGTAGCGCATCCCTTGTTCGGGCATGTCGTTGACCGGATGCTCTTCGTCCCGGGCAATGGTGTCGGGGTCGAAGACGACCACGTCTGCGGCCTGCCCGGGGCGCAGCAAGCCGCGATTGGGCAGGTTCCAGATTTGCGCGGTGTCGCTGGTGAGCTTTTTGACGGCTTGCTCCAGTGACAGGTAACCGCCCTCGCGAACGAACTCGGAAAACAGATAGCCCGTGTCGCCATAGGTTGCGAACGACTGGATATGTGCACCGGCGTCGCTGGCGCCGACGTGGACCCGTTCGCGAGCGATGATCGGGCCGACCCGGGTCGGGTCCTCGTGACCCATATTCGCGGCGAGGAAGTGAACCTGCAGATCTTCTTCCAGCGACAGATCGATCATCGTGTTGGCCGGAGTCGTCTGCCGCTCCTGCGCCAGATCGCCGAGGCGACGGCCGATGAGATCGGGATTCTGACTGTCACGAACCCGCAGTTCGGCAAATCGGGAGATGTCTCCCCCGGGCTCGGCGGCTTCGATCAACTGCGCTCGCGCCTCGGGATTCTTCAGCACATCGATCTTCTGATCGTGAGGGAGCCGCATGACCATGTACCAGGCGGGCGTTGCCGCAAACATCAGGCTGGCCATGTCGAAATTGAAACTGATATCGATGGGCCGTGTTTGCACCTGAGGCCAGACTCTCGCGCCACGCGCGAACTGCTCATCCACCCTCGCCAGCACGCGGGTCACGTTGTCGGGCATCGCGCTCGAGTCGAACAACGGCGAGAACGTAGTGGGGATCTGGTGTTTGATCGACAGTTCCGCTAACTGATCCACCCGGGCGATGGTGATGTCGGTGTTGTAGAACTCCGGAACGACTTGCAGCATGCGGCCGAACTCGCCGAGCACCGCGCCCAGCGCGTCGATCTCTTCCAGGTAAGCGAAGCGGCTGGGTACCGGCAACAGGTTATGGTCGACGTCCACGAAGCTCGTGGACAGTCCGACCGCGCCTGCGGTGAGGCATTGTCGGAGCAGATCCTGCATTTGCGTAATCTCGTCGGGGGTTGCGGCCCGTTTCTGAGCATCGTCATTCATCACCCAGAGTCGTATCACGCTATGGCCAACCAGCGGCGCCACGTTGATCGAAAGCTGCCGGGTGATCGCCTCCAGATATCCGTCGAAGGACTCCCAGGTCCATTCGAACGCACCGTTGAAGGCGGCGTCCGGCATCTCCTCGATCTGCTGGAACATGCGCACCAGACGCTGACGATGCTCGGCCTTCAGGGGCGCCAGGGTCAGCGAGCAATTGCCTGGGACCACGGTGGTGACCCCGTGCTCCAACGAAGGTCGTGCCTGGCCGTCCCAGAGCAGTTGCACGTCGAAGTGGGTGTGGGGATCGATGAAGCCGGGTGCGATCACCTGGCCTCTGGCGTCGATCTCGCTCGCCGCGGGCCCGGTGACACGTCCGCCTACCTGACTGATGATTCCACCGGTTATCGCGACATCGCCGACAAACGCTGGCAATCCCGAGCCGTCGATGATGCGGCCATCGCAAATGATCAGGTCGTACATCAGGGGTGCCTCATTTCAATACGTTCAGAATTTTTTGCCATGGCTGGCCCGCCAGCGCCGCAACGGACTCGGCGTTGCAATCGCGCATCAGCTTGTCGGCGCATTTCGCGTTCAGAGTAACGTTGCCCAGAGCTCCGTTTTCGTAGCGGATCGCGAGGAACAGTTCGGCCTGACCGTCGTGTCCCGGGGCAATCTCGGCATGCTCGATCACCGGTTCCGTCAAGACACCTCAACCTCGATGCCAAAGAAACTCGGTGCCTCCTTACCATCGCGCGGTCCCTCGATGAAAATCACATCGCTGCCCAGGAATTCGCCGGGCGGCTGACGAGCGAACAGATGCAGGTTCCAGCTCTTCAACTGTGACATTGCCGTTTCGGGGTCTTGGTCAGGCAGCACGCGCTTGACGATAGTCGCCCAGTCATCGTCCGGCCGCGGGCTGATGAATTCGCGCTGTTTGCTCAAAGACATGACTTAAGCTCTATTGTTTCGTAGTTGAGTATTTATATTTATATTATTCAATATGTTATGTGTGATTAGTACTAAAATACATTAATAGAATGCAAAACCATCGTAACCTTTCTGAACCACATCCTCGCATTTTTCGATGTAGCTCGGCAGGCCGATGTGAGGCATGAATACGCGCGGCTTACCCGGCACGTTGGCGCCCAGGTACCAGGAGTTGCAGGTGGGGTAGAGGGTCATGTCGGCGATGCTGTTCACGTAGGTGACCCAGTCCGCCTCGGCTTGGGCTTCGCACTCGATGGCAATGCGCCCGGACGTGCTCATGTGCACGATGCAATCGGCAATCCAGTTCACGTGCTGTTCGATCGACGGGATCATGTTGGAAAGCACGGACGGACTGCCGGGTCCGCAGATGGTGAACAGGTTGGGAAACCCGTGGACGCTCAAGCCGAGATAGGTCAATGGACCCGCCGCCCACTTGTCCTGCAGTGACAGTCCGGCACGGCCGCGGATGTCGATGCTCAGCAAGGCCCCGGTCATGGCGTCAAAGCCGGTTGCCAGAATGATGCAGTCCACCGGGTACTCCCGGTCCGCAACCTCGATGCCCGATGCGGTGAAGCGATCGACGGGGGTTTCACTGACGTCCACCAGGTGAACGTTGCCGCGGTTGTAGGTCGCATAGTAGCCAGTGTCGACACACAGACGTTTGCAGCCGATGGTCTGGCGCGGCGCGAGCAGTTCCGCGGTGATGGGATCCTCGACGATGGTGCGAATCTTTGCTCGGGTCCACTCAGCGGCCAGTTCGTTGGCGTCCGGATTCAGCATCAGGTCCTCGAAGGCGCCCATAAAACCCAGACCGCCGAGCTCCCAACGGGTCGCGAAGCGAGCGTTGCGTTCGGCTTCGGTGGCGTCGATCGCCAGGCCGTCGTGGTGTGGTTTGGTCGCGCCGAAGCCCGCGGGCATGGCGTAGTTCATGACGCGGAAATTCGCATAGTCGGTTTTGACACTGCGCACCTCGGCGGCATCCAGCGGGCGATTGTGCGCCGGCACGGAGTAGTTGGCCGTGCGCTGGAACACCCAGAGCTCATCGGCCTGTTCGGCGATGATCGGGATGGATTGAATGGCGGACGATCCGGTACCGATGATGCCGACGCGCTTGCCGGTGAAATCGATCCCCTCGTGGGGCCACTCGCCGGTGTGGTACACGGGTCCCTGGAAATCCTGCATACCGTTGAAGTCGGGCGTGTTGGTCGATGACAGGCAGCCCGTGGCCATGATGCAGAAACGTGCGCTCACCGAATCGCCGGCATCGGTTTCGATCTGCCAGCAATCGCTTGCTTCGTGGTAGTGCGCCGAGGCGACGCGGGTGTCGAATTGGATGTCGGAACGCAGGCCGAAACGGTCGGCGACGTGACTGGCGTAGTCGAGAATCTCCGGCTGGGTGGCGTAGCGTTCCGACCACTCCCATTCCTGCTGCAGTTCGGCCGAGAACTGATAGGAGTACTCCATGCTCTCCACGTCGCAGCGCGCGCCGGGGTAGCGGTTCCAGTACCAGGTGCCGCCGACATCACCGCCCGCTTCGAACACGCGTACGGACAACCCACACTCACGCAGCCGGTGCAGCATGTACATGCCGGCAAATCCGGCACCCACTATGACTGCGTCGAACTTGACGGGTTGCGGTGCATCGTTCATCTCAGACCTGTAATCCTTGCCTTGCTGTTGGCCAACCCATAAGAATACCTGATCGGATCCCATCAACTGGTATTGCCATACTGTTTCGGTCGATTCGCCCGCTCAGCCCGCGAAGCCCGCTCAGCATAGTAACCGCGGTGCTGCTGCTGGCTCCGCTGCTGGCCAGCGGTGATCGCTGGCCCGAGCTCCAGACCGCTCAGGACGCCCATCTGGAGGCAGGTCTCCAGCGGGAAATAGAATCGTTGGGCATGGCCCGAGCGGTACGGGAAAAGCGCCTGGCAGCCATCCTGGTCGACATCACCGTTCTCGATGAACCCCGGCTCGCCGGCGTCAACGAACACGAAATGATGTATGCCGCGAGCTTGCCCAAGATCGCGATTCTGCTGGGCGCGTTTCAGAAAGCGGCGGACGAGGGCAAGCCGGTGGATCCGCTGTCCATTACCATGCTGACGCGGATGATCCGAAATTCTTCCAATACCGCGGCCACCACGATGCTCGAACGTACTGGCTTCGAGTACATCGCCGAAGTGCTGACCTCCGCGCGCTATAAGCTGTACGACGAAGACGGTGACGGTGGCCTGTGGGTCGGCAAGCCCTATGCCAGTGAGAAGGCCTGGAAGCGCGACCCCTTGGACAACCTGTCGCATGCGGCGACGGCGTTTCAGGTAGCCAGGTTCTACTACCTGCTGGAGTCGGACCGGCTGGTGAATCCCGAAGCGAGCGCGCAGATGCGCGAGATCCTGGCCGACCCGGCCATCGAACATAAGTTCGTGCGCGGTCTGGAAGTGACCAAGAGCGGTTCGCGGATCTGGCGTAAATCAGGCACCTGGCGTTCCTATCACGCCGACAGCGCGCTGGTGGAACGGGACGGCCGGCGTTACATCGCGGTGGCCATGGCTAACGATCCGGACGGCGAAAACTGGCTGTCCGAGCTGATCGTGGCCATGGACGACCTGATCTTCGATCCGGAAAACATCGCGCGCGACGGGCCCTGATCACTCGGCGGCGCTTGGCGCGTCCTGGGCGTGACGCTTCTCGATCATGCGATGAATGCGCATCGCCAGGGTCTGGTGCGCCACCGCCGAATTCTTGCGGAGCACGTTGGAGCTGACCACCACCAGGTAGTGATAGCGCTGCGAGTTCTCCGGGCCCTCGATGATGGCGATCGAAGCAAGCAGGTTGGTCTTGTTGCCCATGTACTTGCCGCATCTGAACCCTTCTTCGGGTATGCAGCTGTATAACGACCCGGACTTGAAATAAACGGCATAGTCGTTCAGTGCCGGGTGCGAGGCGTAACGTATGCGTCGCTGGGTCATGTACAGCATGCGTTTCAGCTCGGTACTCGAGTACTCGTCCACCAACCGTCCCTGTTCCATCCGCAACAACAGGTGTGCCAGTTCCCGGGGATTGCCATAGCTGGTCGTGCCGGTGACCCGCGCTTTGCCGGTGCGCGTAAAAAAGCTGCCTTGCCGAATCAGGTCTGGATCGAGACCATTGTCGACCACGGCGCTCTTCATGGTGGCAAGGAAGATCGCGCCCAACGCCGCTGCATTGTGGGTGCTGAAGAACTCGGCCTTGCGTTCCAGGCTGACGGGGTAGTCCTTGCCGAAATGCTTGAGCAGGATCAGTTGTTCTTCAATGGTGGATGCGGCGGCGTTGGAACTGGCCGAGAGCATCCAGTCGAGCCAATCGTAGAGGCTGCCCTCGTCCCCGACGTGGATCGGACGGTGCTCGAAGACCCGCGATTCGACGTCCCAGAACACCACCTTGTGGTGGTCGGTTTTGACGAACTCGTCGGCAACGATCGATGTGGTGATCAGCACCTGGCGGCGCGCTTCGATGTCGTTCGGGTAGATCTCGGCCAGGGTCTGAAAGAACGCCAGGCCCACCAGCAACTTCCCGACGCTGCCTACATTGTTGCGGATGCCGGCGTTGTGCTCGGCGTAGATCGGTGCTGATGGATCGGTCAGGTCGAGTAGCGTAATACCGTAGTTCGGGGCATCACTACCCAGGAACGAGGTGATCTGGCCGGCATAGTCCGCATCGACCGGAAAATCAAAAGCCTGCGTGGAACCTATCAGACGCGGTTTTACGTCAGCCAGTCCAAGCAGCCCGCCGGCGGGTTGCTTGCGCCCATCCACCTCGCCCTTCTGGGCGAGTTCGTAGAAGTTGAGTCGTCGGATTCCCGTGTCGGGGTAGCCGTCGATCGGATAAGCCCAGGCGGTTGACCCGGACACACACAGCGCGAGCGTTGCCAGAATGAGCTTTCGCATCGGGTTACCCTCCGGGTGTGTCGTTCATGTTCACCTGAAACTCGCGCGTCTGGTCCAGGCCGGCGTCCAGTTCTCGCAGATACGCGTTGTCATCGGCGGCTGAGCTCTGGACGAAGGGCCGAATCTGGAACAGATACAGCTTGTCGTCGAGGAAACCGAACTCGACGTCGGCGACTGCAGCGGCCCGTTCCGCCGGGGGCAGGTAATCGAACCAGTCGGGTAGCTGTGCAACCAGATTCCTGAGGTCGTCGACGTTCGCCGGGCTCAACAGCCGCTCGGCGCCGGAGGTTGGTATCAGTTCGGAGCCGCCGCGCTCGAGCAGCACGCGCTTGCGCGGTGCGGTGGCCGAACCGAGCAGGCGCAAAGACGCATCGCTGGTACGGATCAACAGCGTCTCCGCAGCCTGGCCCTCCACGCCGCCGCCGACCCCCTCGTTGAGCACCACGGTCAGATAGTCGGTGGCGCCTGTTTCGACATTGACCGTGACCAGGACCCCGGAGGTGTCCAGATTCATGCTTTTGTGCAGTAGCACGGACGCATAGACGTGTTCCGGATCGTCCATGATGCCTTGCCGCCAGCCGTACGAACGTTCCGTGAACGGGCTCGCCCAGACCGCGCGCATGGCCGCGACGATATTCTCGAAGCCCACCACGTTCGGCACCGTGAGATTGATGCCGGCGCCGGTAAACCCGGGCAGGTCCTCGACGTTGGTGTCAGAGCGGACGAACACGCCGTAGCTGCCACTGGGTCCGAAGTTTTCTTCCAGAGACCGCCGGAATTCTTCCAGCTTCACCGGGTTCGGCGGCCGGGTTTCGAACCAGCCGCGCACCACGGCGAGGGTCTCGCGGGTCCGCGTGGCCCGTTCGACCGGATCGTCGATGTTCTGCAGTTCGCGGAAGTGTTCGGCCATCCACTCGAACAGGGTTGGGCCGCCGGGTTCCACGGTGCGTTCGGTCAGTGCATGGGAAAACAGGCCGAATGGGACGGCCAGCGCGGGTGCGACCTGGCCGGGAAAATGCCGGGTTAGGCGACCCACCTGGGCGGCCTTAGGGCCCACCCGAACGCCCTGGTCCGCCGATGACAACTGCGCCGCGGGGATCAGCTGTTGGGTGTCCAGATCGAGTCGACTCACGTCGATCGATATCAGCTCCCGTTGCACCGGCGCGGCCGATTCGAGCGCTGCGGCATCGCTGCTGATACGAACCACGCCCCCGGGACTCGACGCTACGGCCACCTGCTCGCCCAGGTGCTTGCGAAGCTCCGGTAGCAGCGCGTCGCTGACCACGATGTTGGGCACCCCGAGATTCCGGGCGAGCAGTTGCACGTGCGACAGCGCATTGCCTTCGTGCTCGGTAAGAATGCCGGCCACGACGGGAAGTTCGGATACCGTCTCCGGCACCAGTGCGATGCTGTTAGCACTGCCTTCTGGAGCGTGCTCGAGTTGCTCCAGCGTGCGCAACACACCGCGTCCGACCCCGGGATTCAACGCGCGCAGACCCGTGGGTACGGCGCGCCCGAACAGTTCCTGGCGTAGTCCAGCCATGCGCATGGCATCGGCCGCAAGCGGTGCGATCAGCTGCGAATAGAAGAACAACGGGCTGCCGCGCATCCGGTCCGGGATGTACTCGACCACCAGTGGTTCGATCTGCGCAAGGTGCGCGATTTCGGGTTCGAAATACAACGCCAGTCGTCGTGCGCCCCAACCCGACACCCGTTCGAGGTAGCGCAACTCGGAGCGGTAGCGGCTGAACGCGACGGATGCCCCCGCCAGCATCTCGAAGCTGGCGTGTGCGTTGTCGAGTTCCCATCGGGTCAGCAGGCCGAGGCCGTACGCCGCTTTGGCGAGGTTCTCCATCAATACCAGCGACTGCCGTCGGTTCAACGAAGAGTCTGCGAGATCAATCAATTGGGCTTCGTTGAAAACGTGCGCTTCCAGCGCCAGGATCAGATCGATCGCGCGTAGCGGTTGCGCTGCGCCTTTGATGCCGTCGCGCAACTGTTGCATGAGCTCGCCCAATGCCGCCAGGCGCTCGCTCGGAGTGGTTGCACGCTGCAGTTTGGTCGCCCCGGCCATCAGGGCCCGTTGCTGGTCCGCGTTGGTCAGGGACTTTGCGTAACCCGCAACTAGCGGCGCGGCGTCAGGTAGCGCTGCGGCGGCGTCGATAGCATCTGCCAGTGCGGTGTAGTCCGCGGCGAGTTCGGCCAGCCCGCGTTGCTTGGCATAGCTACGCACCCGGTCCGCATCGCCTGGGTCGGGGCGGCCATGAATTTTGTTGCGCAGATCGCCAAAACCCGGATCCGCCCGGTTCAGGGCCGTCGCCATGTTGCGGATCTCTGCGGCGCCGGAGCGTTGCTGACCGTGTGCAATCAGGCGCGCCGCCTCTACCAGCAACGGGTAGCGCAGTGTCTGCCAGGCTGGGCGGCTGCTCAGGGCGCGCAGCAACTGCCGCGCTTCGTATTCTTCTTCGTCAACCTGGAACGCACCGCGGTAGTAGCGGCCGCGACGCAGGATCCAACCGTCGTCGATACGGATCAGAAATTGTTCGAGTAGCAGAATCCTGAAATGCGCGTTGGCCGCCTCGCTGGCGTCGAACTGCTCGGCCGATAGTTCGACCATGACGTTTGCAATCGGATATCCGGCCGCGTGCAGGGTCAGGGTCGCATCGCTCCACTCGCCATGCTGATGGCCGCTGCCGTGCTCCTGGCAGGCGTAGGCTTTGGGCGGCAGTACCGAACCGTCGTTGCAGAACCAACGCAGGCGCTTGAAGGGCCCACGGGGGGCCTGCTTCATCTCGACGATGAGCGCTCGGTGCGCGCTGGCGTCGGCAGCGCTACCACCACCGGCGGCGGTACTAGTTGCACCAACCACGCAATGCGATGCAAACGCGGTGACGGCGAGCGCCACGATGGCCCGGCGGGTGTGTCGTCCTGCCTTACGCATGCCGTCGATCCTTCTCCCTGGCATCGTCGTAGAGTAACAACTTTGTGGTTTGGCGCCACTCGCTTCGCGGTAGAATTCGAGCCATGGCAAGGAACGGCCACCCGCTCACTCCGCTTGAACGCGCTTTTTCGGTCTTCACCAAAATGGGACCGGGCGAAGGGGTCAGCGTATTGCTGTTTGCGGTTTACGCGTTCCTGTTACTCGTCTGCTACTACCTGCTGAAGACCACGCGCGAAGTCTTCATTCTCACCGAGTTCGGTGCCGAGGCGGCCAGCTATGCGATCGGCGCGCAAGCCGTGGTGTTGTTATTCATCGTGCCTTTATATGGCGCCCTGTTCCGAGCCACGGAACCGACCGCGCTGGTGCGTTGGATCACCATGCTGTTCATTGTGGCCATCGGCGTGTTCTACGCGTTGGGTCGGTCCGGGGTGGGGATCGGCTTCTATTACTACGTGTTCGTCGGGCTGTTCGGCGTTCTCGCCATCGCCCAGTTCTGGGCGTTCGCCACCGACTGTTACAACGTCAAGAGCGGTCAACGGCTGTTTCCGGTGATCATGATCGGTGCGTCCGCCGGCGCGTTGGCCGGCGCTCAGGCCGCGAAGTGGCTCACCTGGGTCGGGCTAGCGCCCATTGAGACGCTCTGGGTCGCTGCAGGCGTGCTCACGCTGACGCTCGTTCTGGGTGCGGCGGCGAGGCGTTCGGTGCCCGGTTCGGCGCGGCCCATTGAGGTTGCCGAAGAGGATGCCCCGGCTGACAAGCTGAAAGAGGCGCTGGGCGGCTTCGGGCTGATTCTCCGGAATCGTTACCTGATGCTGATCGTCGTCATGGTTTTGCTGCTGAACTGGGTCAACAGCACCGGCGAGGTGATTCTCAAGGACTTTGTGGACCAGTGGGCAACGGAGCAGGTTGAGACCGGTGCAGTGGCAGACAAGGGTATCGCCATTGCCGCGTTCTACAGCGATTTCTTTTTCTGGGTGAATCTTGCCGGTTTTACGCTGCAGGCGTTCCTGGTGGCGCGAATCTACCGATGGATCGGCGTGCGTGGGGCGCTGCTGGTCATGCCCTTCATTGCGGCCGTCGGATACGGTCTGATCGCGTTTGCAGTGGCGCTGGTGCCGCTGTTCGGGGTGGTCCGTCTGGTGAAGATTCTGGAGAACAGTGTCGACTACTCTGTGATGAACACCACCCGCCAGGCCATTTTTCTGCCGCTGGACAAGGCAGAGAAGTACGAAGCCAAAATTACCATCGACACGTTTTTCTGGCGGCTCGGCGACATGATTCAGGCCGGTGCATTCTTCATCGGATTGCACTACCTGGGTATGACGATCGTCGAGTTTGCGCTGTTCAACATGGTGCTCGCAGCGGCCTGGATAGCCGTTGCGGTATTGGTCGGGCGCCGGTACGTCGAATTGCTGGCCGGCAATGTCGCCAACGCTGCACCAGAGCTGACGCGTCAGATCAAAGACGCATACGCGCTGCCGGGGTCGGACCTCGATCACCGCTTGGATGAAGATCAGTTCATCGACAAGGACCCCGGAGATCTGTTGAGCTACACGGCAACGCTCGCCTCGGGTGCGGCGCTGCCTTCCTGGATCACCTTTTCGCCTCACACGTTGACGTTCAGCGGCAGGGCGCCGGACGCAGCCGAGGGGCATGTGGAGATCGAAGTGGTTGCAACGGACACCGACAGTCTGAGCACCAGTGGTTCGTTCTTCCTGTTCTTCGCGGCACGCAGTTAGCGGCCCCCTAACTCGGAACCGGGCCCTCGACCTGTACTCGATGGATGGACCGTTGTTCGTCCTCCGCATGATCGTGCACGGCGAAGTGCAGCAGGCTACGGTTGTCCCACATGATCAGATCGCCTGGGTTCCAGACGTGCCGCGCCTGAAATTCCGGGCGCACGGAGTGGCGATAAAGGTAATCGAGCAGCGGCTTGCTCTCCTCGCGTGACCAGCCGATGAAATGGTGGGTAAACGCCCCGCAGACGTACAACGCGCGATTGCCGGTCTCGTCGTGTGTCCGCACCACCGGATGCACTGCCGTCGGCGCCTCTCCCGGGTCTTCGCCGTAGATGTTGGCCAACCTGCCGGCCGTGTGCTCGGCGCGTAACCCGTCGAGCGTCGCGCGCAGTCCCTCGGAAAGCGCCAAGTAGGCCAATGCCTGGTTCGCGAACGCGGTGTCGCCGCCGATGGCGGGTGTGGCGTGCGCATAGAGCATCGTCAGCTTGGGGGGCGCGGGGTTGTAGGTCATGTCGGAGTGCCAGTGCTGATTGACGTCCCGGCGCTTACCTACGTTTTTCAATTCGATGATGTCCGGATATTCATCCAGCCCCGCGTAAGGGTGGCGCACGAGTTCACCCCAATGCCGAGCGAAGCTCATCTGATCGGCAGGTTCGAGGTCCTGGCCTGGAAACACCAGCAGCTTGTGTTCGCAGAACAGGTCGTTGAGTAACGCCTGTTGGGCGTCGTCGACCTCGCGGACATCTACTCCCTCGATCAACGCGCCTAGGGGCGCGCCGATACGGCGCACGTGCATCACGGGCCCCATCTTGCTTGTGGGTATCTTAAGATGCGATCTTAGGGTGGAAGAGCGGCGCGGTCGACTTGGGCGCGGTTGACTTGGAAACGATGCATGTCGTTGGGTAGGAAGATATTCAGTGTCGTGGGCCTGCTGTTCGTGGGTTTCGTCGCAATGACGCTGTGGACATCACGCGCCTTGTTCTCCGGACCGCACGAGGTACCGCCGTTCTCGATACTTCCCGCCGACGTCGCGCTGACCTTCGCGACGACCCCAAGAGGATCGATGCTGGTTCAGCGCGCGGATGCAGGGGACCTGGTGGGCGTTGCGCTGGACGGGGATCCCCTCGAGGTGTACCGAACCATTGGTTATGCAGGTTTGCGGGATCTTGCGGCGCGCCCGGAGGACTTGCGTGTCGCAGTTGACGAGCTGACGATCCCAACCCGGCTGGCTGAAGTTCATGTGGCGGTGGGCACGAACTTCCGCGCCCACGCCCAGGAGGTTCTGCTGGACGGGGACCCCTTCCTGTTTCCGAAAATCAGCATTCCCACGGCCTGGAATGCACCCGTGGCGATGACCGCCCGGCTCGATTACGAGGCGGAGCTCTGTGCTGTGCTGCTGGAACCCTACACGGGTGAGAATCCCCCGGCATTGGGATTCCTGCTGTGCAACGACTATACCGATCGCTGGGAACTGCTCCGCTGGATCGATCTCGACGGGTCGATGGGCATCACCGGCTTTGCCGACGCAAAAGGCGGCTTCAGTCGCTTGCCCGTGGGTCCTTTGCTGGTGATTCCGGAAGATCCAGAGGCGTTTTACCCGACCGTGACGTTGTCACTGGGGGTCAACGGGAAGCTGCGTCAGCAGGAGTCCGCGGGGCTCATGATCTGGTCCCCGAGGGAGGTCGTGCGCCAGGCGCTCGAGTCCTGTGGAACGAACTATCAGCTGGGGGGTGGGGACTATAAGTGGCCGCCCTGCGAGCAGTTCGATGCTGGAACCCTGGTGCTCACGGGCACTCCGCGCGGCGTGATCTTCAAGCCGCTCAACCTCTGGCTTGGCTCTCTTTATCTCAAACCAGGGGATGAGATTACGGTCAGTTCGCCCGGGCTCGGGCTGCTTCGCAACAAGGTCGAGCTTCAGTATGTCAACTAGTTGCGGACGAGGTCGGTGACGCCATCCCATTCCTGGTGCTACTGGCTAAATCGGGAGTAGGCGGGTCGGGTCGATCCCGGTACATTCATGCGAGCGGAATGGGGAGCGAGTAGCGATGTCTGACCAATATGTGGCCGATCGGATTGCGTTGCAGGACGTCATGGCGACTTACGCGATGGGCGTGGACGAACGTGATTTCGAGGCGTACGGCTCGTGTTTTGCCGAGGACGTGGTGGTTACCGGTTTCGGCCCGGACGAGTTCGTTGGGCGCGATGCCTGGGTTGCCTACGTCAAACAGGCGCTCGAGCAGTACGGACCCACGCAGCACATGCTGGGTCCTCAACTGGCGACCATCGATGGCGATTGCGCGCACTGCCGAACGGATGTGCAGGCACATCACTACCTGAAGGAACCCGAGGGCAGCACGCTCACGCTTTGGGCCACCTACGAAACCGACATGGTCCGCATCGATGGCGCTTGGAAGATCAAGAAGCATCATCTGGTGTCCCGCGGCACCAGGATCGTCCACGAGTAACTGCCATGGCCATGAAAGCGGAAGAGATTCAGATCCTGCGCCGGTTGATGGAATACGAGGCGAGCCGTAACTCACCGCCGGACGGCTTCCCGAAGCTGCCGGATCTGCCCGGCGGACGCTATACCGATCCGCGAAAAGATATAGGGAAACAACGAGTGCATGAATCCTGCAAAGCACAGATTGCGACTCTCTGCGACGACTTCACGATGTAGTTACCAGCGATACGGAAGACCCGCTACGGCGGGTTTTCTTTTGCGCGACTGAGTTAGGTTGTCAGCATAGTCCCGATTTGGGACTAAGCTTGAAAAGCATCTGGCGATTCCGTCACCATGACAAGTGGTGGAAGATGACCTGCCTCTCCAAGGAAGGCATCCTCACTAAAGCGAACCCGCCTAGTGCGGGTTTTCTTTTTCCCACTAGCACTTGAACCTGGAGTAGCTACAGGTATTAGGCTTTTGACCATGACAGAAACGCTGACAAGAGTAACCACTCCAGAGAGAACCCTTTGATTTTTACGGACAAGCGACTCGAAGACTTGCTGGCGGCGTTGGTGACGCGCTTCGGGGCCGAACGCACTCTGGGTGAGGTTCACGCGACCTCCTACGCTTTGCGAATGTCGCGGGAAGGCAGCAAATTCTCGGTTTCGGACGTCGCCAAGGCCACCGGGGTGTCGAAACAGAGCATTTCCCGGTGGCTTCAACATCATGTCGACACCGGCGTGGTAAAAACCCAGCCGGCCGAGGACGACGCCCGCATACAGGAGATCACCATCACCGATCCGGCGCGGGCCTATCGACACCTGGAACCGATAGCAAAAATCCTCGGATGCGAGGTGGGTCAGCCGCGACGCGTCGCAAAAAGAAGCCCCCGTTAGGAGGCTTCTAGGAACCTGCTGTGTGGTTACAGCGTTATCCAATCACAGTCCCAATCTCCCGGTCTGATTTCTTGTATTCATCGAACCACTCCACAAGGGCAGCTTGCTCCGGGCTGAGCTGATGCCTGGGTACGTGTCCATGCATCCAGCGGACGAACTCCAACGAGGCACCGCCAGCGAACCTGCCGTGTTCGCTCCTCGAAACGATTTCCCGTCCTGATCTCTTTTGGACCGTAAACATCTCTAACCACGTCCGTGTCGGGAAAAGGATACTCGCTTTAAACCCCCCGTTGTATGATGGGCGTCGCGCTTCTTCCTGGGCAGCGTACTCCCGTCGTTCGTGCGTGTTCAACGGCCATAAAAGAAGCCCCCGTGAGGAGGCTTCAAGGTACTGCTGTGGGGTTAGAGAGTCATTCGGGAATGTCCGCTTTGTGCCAGGAGGAGACGCTGGCTATATGGAACCTCTACATCCGATTGGTGCCCATTGCGGCCGTTCAGCCACGCCCGATATGCTAGCGACTTCAGCCATAACGGGGAGTTCAGATGAATTGGGATGCGATCGGTGCGATCGGTGAG
>Ga0209988_10001451_pt1 | contig 15404 bp, 16 predicted proteins | sample N075metaG_FD_183115 | JGI IMG/M metagenome (GOLD analysis project Ga0209988, IMG submission 183115) | Deep subsurface microbial communities from Kermadec Trench to uncover new lineages of life (NeLLi) - N075 metaG (SPAdes) (version 2) | ecosystem: Environmental > Aquatic > Marine > Ocean trench... | reverse complement strand
GTGGAGGCGAGTCCTATGTGTTGGATGAGAGCGGGGATTTTCCGATAAAGGTGAATGGCGATGGCGTTCGCCTGGATCGGATTGAAAATGATCGGGACGAGCAGTTGGTGCGTGCATTGCTCGAAAATCATCGTACATTTACCGGCAGTGCCCGCGCCGATGAAGTGCTCAAGCACTGGGATAAGTACGTTGGCAAATTTACCAAGCTTGTGCCGCTGGTTTATGAACAGGTCATTGAGCAGGCGCTTGCCAATGGCCGGGGCCTTCGCTGCACCCCGCCCAGGCAGTTGCGATCCGTGCCGGCGAGCGCAGCGACGCCCGGTAAACAGCATGAGTAAGCGACATCCAGACGGCTACCTGCGGATTGCGCGGCAACCGATCGGATATCGCGAGCCCTCGACCCGGGTGCAGGATTTCGGGGAGATTTATCGAGAACGCTGGGATGCTGGCGACCTGAGCATGCAGGCAGAACGCTGCATGGATTGTGGCGTGCCAACCTGCATGAGCGGCTGCCCGCTGGGGAATCTGATTCCGGACTGGAATCACCTGGTCAGTCGCGGTGATTGGCGTGACGCCGTTTATCGCTTGCACGCCACCAACAACTTCCCTGAGTTCACCGGCTATACCTGTCCCGCGCCGTGCGAACCCGCCTGTACGCTAGCCATCAACGATGATGCCGTGTCCATCAAGAGCATTGAGAGAGCCATCGTGGATATGGGTTGGTCGCAGGGATGGATTCGCCCCGAGCCTCCCAGTCACCGCACTAACTACCGTGTGGCTGTGGTGGGTAGCGGACCTTGCGGGCTGGCTGCCGCACAGCAATTGAATCGCGTTGGGCACCATGTGACCGTATTTGAGCGCGACGATAGCGTTGGTGGGCTGATGACCTATGGCATCCCCGATTTCAAATTTGCAAAACACCAGGTGCAGCGTCGCGTCAATCAGCTCGCCGCTGAAGGGGTGCAATTCAAGCTTAGCGTCAACATAGGCGCGGATGTGGCACTGGCTGAATTACGCCGTGATTTTGACGCCGTGTGTCTGGCTATCGGCGCTCAACTACCAAGAGATATAGACATCCCCGGCCGTGAGCTGGATGGGGTTGAGTTTGGTCTTCCCTACCTCATCATGGAAAACCGCCATCAGGCGGGCCACTCAGATAGCCGGCAAATGGGCGCTGCGGGCCGCCAGGTGCTGGTGCTGGGCGGAGGCGACACCGGCGCGGATTGTGTCGCGACCGCGATTCGGCAAGGTGCCGCCAAGGTCACACAAATCGACATCAACACCCAGCGGCCAGATAAGCGCTCAGCAGAAAATCCGTGGCCGCAGTCGCCGCTCACCTTCGAGCGCAGCTATGCGCAGGAGGAGGGTAGCAACGACATCTACGGCTTTGAAGCACTTCGTTTTGAAGCCGATCCACAGGGCCGTGTTTGTGGCGTATCCGGTCAGAACGTGACCTGGAGGTACTCGTCCCGCCGCAAGCGACTGGACAAAACGGTCGGCGAAGCTGTTGTCATTCCAGCAGAGCTGGTGCTGATTGCCATTGGCTTTGCCGGCACCGAGGCCGCTGCGTTCGGCGCCGACAAGTTGGGGTTCAGTGACCGGCAAACAGTCACGGTGGATACGCAGATGCAGACGAACTTGCCCGGCGTATTCGCGGCCGGAGACGCCAACCTGGGCCAATCCATCGTGGTTTGGGCCATCGGCGAAGGTCGTGACGTTGCCCGCGCGATCGATACCTACCTGACCGGTAGTTCACGGCTGCCGGCGAGCTTGCGAACCCGCAGCGTACCCATCGAATGGGAGTTGTAGGGTCTGGACCCCAGGCCCTTTACGCTGCGGTAGTATCGATGCGCTGCAGTCCCGGCAGCTTGATGTGCATGGCGGTCCAGTAGGGTATCCAGACATCGGCCTCGTCGTGGAACTGCAGCCGCAAGCCATCGCGGTCCTCGTGCACTTCCCAATCGTTGCCGTAGTCGTCGCGGTAATGGTCGCCGGCTCCGGCCCCGTCGTTTAGCAGAATCTGTTCCACACTTCCTTCCAGGGGAGTTTGGCGCATGGGTGTGTCCTCCTCACAAAACTGTTGATGGTAAACAACAGTACATCTAAAAAAATAGTCCAAGCTTGCCAGAAGCACAAGCGCCATAGTTGCAGTAGTTTGACGCTGTACTATGCTGAAATGGAGACCTTGGGGCAGCTGAACTGTTCGATCCAAGGAGGAATAATTATGCGTGCATTTCAAAACGTGGTCATTGGCATGGATCTTAGCGAAGCCAACGCCAAGCAATTACTGAGCCGCGCCTGTCAGCTCGCTGACCCGGCGAATATCGAAGTCCTTCATGCCTGTGATCATCTGCATCACGAGCATGCCGAGTACCCCCACGGTGCCTTCAGGACATCGGAGGAACTTGATGCGGCGGTAATCAGAGAAGCGGAGCACTTTCTGCGGAGCGTGTGCCTACCGCTGGGTGTAGAACGGCACAAAGTGCTGGATGGTCGCATCACGACTGTCCTGCACGATTATGCGGAACAAAATGCGGACCTTGTGGTGGTCGGCTCGCATGGGCGACATGGCCTCGAGCTGCTGTTGGGTTCCAAGTCAAACGAGGTGGTGCACGGTACCCCCTGTGACGTGCTTGCAGTGCTGCTGCCGCGGGAGGGCCAGGTGCCGGAAGGCGGGCGCTACAAGCGGGTATTGGCGGCGGTGGATCTGTCGGCTGAGTCGAGTCAGGTAATGGATCATGCGCGTCGTGTTGCGGATGCGTGTGGCGCGGAACTTGCGCTTTGTCACGTATCCAAGCACTTGTTGGAGGCGGGCAAGCGCGCAGACTGGGAGCGTCTGGCGGAGTTTGCGCAAGACTACGGTCTGGCCATTGAAAATATACACGAACTGGCCGGGCGTACCGCGCTTGCTGTGCACAGTTTGGCGAAGGAGATTGGCGCCGACCTACTACTGGTGGCGGGTATCCACAACTATCACGGCGATGAATTCTTCACCGGCTCGACCGCAAACGCCATGCTCCACGGCGCGGATTGCGATGCCCTGTCTGTGCACGTGCGATCGGCTGCGTAGAGGCCTCCGCTGCGTCAGTTGCCTGGCTGGGGCACCATCCGCAAATAGGGTTTGATGGTTTTCCACCCGCCTGGGAATTTCTCCCGGGCTTCTTCATCGGAGACCGCCGGCACGATGATGCAGTCTTCGCCGCTCTTCCAGTTGACCGGGGTTGCAACCTGATGCTGGGCGGTTAACTGGATACTGTCCAATACCCGCAGCACTTCATCGAAATTGCGGCCGGTACTCATGGGATAGGTCAGCATCAGCTTGATCTTCTTGTCCGGACCGATGATAAACACAGTGCGTACCGTGGCATTGGTGGCGGCGGTGCGGCCCTCCGATGTTCCCTCCTCGTCGGCGGGAAGCATGTTGTAGAGCTTCGACACGACCAGGTCGGTATCGCCGATCATGGGGTAATTCACCGCATGACCCTGGGTCTCTTCGATGTCCGCGGCCCAGGCGGTGTGGCTGTCTACCGGATCGACACTCAGGCCCATCACCTTGCAGTTACGCTGGGCGAACTCGGCACTCAGTCCCGCCATATAACCGAGCTCGGTGGTGCACACCGGTGTGAAATCCTTGGGATGAGAAAACAGGATGGCGTAGCCATTGCCAATCCACTCGTGAAAATTGATCCTGCCCTCGGTAGTCTCGGCAGTGAAATCGGGTGCTTCATCGTTAATACGTAATGACATAACTTCCTCCAGGGCGTGTGCCCGGTGTAGCGACGAGGCCCGCCGCTGGAACTCTGATCAGGCGAATTAATCTACTCCTGGGACGCGCCTTATTCAAGCGATTCCGAAGGGTCGGCCCGGTCCCGCTGCCGGCACTAACCCATATGGAACGCGTTCAGTTTGTGACCGTCCAGGTCACGAAAATAGCCGGCATAAAACCCCTCTCCCCGCGACCCCGGTGCGCCTTCATCGCTAGCACCCAACTCCATCGCTTTGGCGTAGAAGGCATCGACAGCATCTGCTGATGACATTTGAATTGCGATCATGACGCCGTTGCCCACCGTCGCCGGATTGCCGTCGAAGGGGCGGGTAATTGAAAAGCCCGGTTGGTCCATTGACGTTCCCCAAACTATGAAGTTTTCGATCTCCATAATTCGCGTCTCGCCGATGCTGCCGAACAGTGCGTCGTAAAATTCACAGGCGCGGTCAAAGTCGTTGGTTCCCAGAGTGGTATAGCCGATCATGAGCAGGTCTCCTTTACTCGAGTTCAAAGTTCACTAGTTAATACTAGGCAACAATAGGATTTTTTCCTGTTCGCTCAATTGATGCAGGTGCTGGTTGGAATTTGAGCTCAGTGCCGTAAATCGGTTATCACATCGCCCAGAATACTGATGGTTCTGGCCATACCCCGGCTCAAATTGATCATCAGTAAGCCAAAATGCTCCGGTGCGCTGCTATTGAGCTCAAAGAATTGTTTGCCGGTGATAGCCAACAGTTGCAGAATGCACTCGTCAGACAGCGCGCCAAACGTTGCCAGCTCACGCAAATGAGTACAGGGAAATTGCTCCAGCACCGGCTCTACACTGAGTCTGTTCATACTTACCTAAAGTAGACCATTCGTCGCGAGTTTGCTCAGTGCTGGCCAGGGCCCGCCAACATTGCCGCTGCATCGGCACACCAGCTCAGCACGCGCGTGGGGCGAATGGCGATCAATGTCGGCGGTTCGCGCAGCACCGGCACATCCCGGTACTGTGGATATTTGTCGCACAGTGCCTGGACGACCGCGGCAACCCGCGTATCTGCGCCGGGATCTTGCTGCACGAGGCTGGCCCGCCCTTCGATTCGCAGCCACCAGAGTTTTGACCAATCCTGTTCATAGGCGTCGAGCAGCAGACTCACCTGCGGATTCAGGCGCACATTGCGAACCCGTGCGAGTTCGCCGCCGGATTTGGGCTTGCCATCCACCGGCGACCACAGTTGCCCTTGGTAATGCACAAACACAATGGGAACCTGGGCAATATCGCCCGCTGCACCCAGTGTAGCCAGGCGCCCCACAGGGTGGTGTTCGAGCAGCAATTCAATGGTCGCGTCCGGAATCTTCAAAGTCTGTGACTACCGTCCCTTGATCGACTTTAGCTTCCTGCGCAATTGCTCCCTGAGGGTAGGATCAGTTCCATCGAGGGCCTCATCCGCCTTCAGGTCGCGTTCATGTGAAAAAGTGAACTGGAAGTCCTGGTTGTGCTTGGCTTCTTCAAATTGCTCCAGGGTGTGCTCTCCCTCAAAATGGCAAGTGATGTGCCAGTCCCTGACCCGCACCTTGTCACCCTCAATGTGGGTAACAACGATGCCACATACCGCTAGAGGACTGCTGCCGACACATTCGTCTTCATAGCTACTCAGTGCCTGCCCGGCCGCTACGCCATAGCTGCCGATATCCAGATGTGTGGTGTGCATGCTTTTGCCTCCTCACTATTACTAGTGCGCTAAGCTACAATCACATCTACCCCAACGATCTTCGTTAACTGGCTATACTACGCCATAAGCGGACAGAAGTTCTTGTGGAAATCCTGCCAGACAGGGGGTGAGCAATGGTTAAAGAGCGCAATCTTTTGTTTGAGGCCACCGATGTCATTCCGATGTTTCCAACTCTGGTCTGGAAAGTTCAGCTCACGCGGTCGCTACACACCACCATGGACGCAAAAATACTGGCGGCGATAGAAAGTATGTCCCAAGAGGCGCCGGAACCGGGGCCCGGACAGGGCTGGCAATCAGACCACAATCTGCATGAACGCGAGGAATTTCAGGACCTGGTTGCCTGTGTGGAGAAAGTGGCAAAGGGCGCGCTTCGATTCTGGAAAATAGCAGATAACGCGATCGAACTCACCGGCTGTTGGGCCAATGTGCTGGGCCAGGGCGCAGCGCATAGACTTCACCATCATCCCAACAACTTCTTGAGCGGGGTTTATTATGTCCGTACCGGGCCGGGCGCCGATACCATAAACTTTCACGACCCCAGAAATCAGACCGGCATTATCAGGCCGCCGGTAGTAGAACTGACGGCCGAAAATACCGACCAGGTGGTAGTGAGTGTGAACAATGGCACGCTGCTTTTGTTCCCCGCTTACCTGCAACACTCCGTTGATGCGAACAACAGCGAGATAGAAAGGGTCAGCATAAGCTTCAACCTGATGTTCTCATCTTTTACCAAGAACCTCAGCAAGCCATTGTGGTAATCAACTTTCTACTGGTCGCCACCCTGGCATTGGCGGTCAGCACCGCCGCCCCGCCTGGCAGCCAGGCTTACAGCGAGTCACTGATGGATAAAATTGCCCAGAAATACCAGCAACTCGGCAGGGGTTATCGGCCCAGGACCCGGCACCTCAATGCGGACGGTTCGGCGAAATACAGCAACCGTCTGCTGTTGGAATCCAGTCCTTATCTGCTCCAACACGCGCATAATCCGGTCAATTGGTTCCCCTGGGGCGAGGAAGCCTTCGCCCTGGCAAAGAAACTCGATCGGCCGGTACTGCTCAGTGTGGGTTACTCAACCTGCCACTGGTGTCATGTCATGGAGGAAGAATCCTTCGAAGATGCGGAAATTGCCGCGTATATGAATGAACATTACGTGGCCATCAAGGTAGATCGCGAGGAGCGCCCGGATGTCGATGCCATCTATATGAGCGCAGTGCAGGCCCTGACTGGCCGCGGCGGCTGGCCCATGACCCTGTGGCTGACGCCGCAGCGCAAGCCGTTTTATGGTGGCAGCTATTTTCCGCCGCGCGATGGTGATCGGGGTGCCACTTATGGCTTTCTAACCGTGCTGGCAAAACTGGCAACGGCCTATCAACAGCAACCCCAGCAAGTCGCGCAATCGAGCCAACAACTCGCGGCGGTGATTGGCGAGATGCTCAGGCCACGCGCCGGTGACGGCGACTTGCCCGGGGCAGATTTACTGCGCAACACGGTGACACAATACCGGCAACGGTTCGATGCCCGCGATGGGGGTTTGCGCGGCGCTCCCAAGTTTCCCAGCAGCTTCCCGATCCGGCTTTTTCTGCGGGATTACCGCCACAGTGGTGATCCGGCGGTATTGGCCATGGTGACACTCACACTCGAGAAAATGGCCGCAGGCGGCATGCACGATCAGATCGGCGGTGGTTTTCACCGTTATTCAACCGATGCCCAGTGGCTGGTGCCGCATTTTGAAAAAATGCTGTATGACAATGCGTTACTGGCGATCACCTATCTCGAGGCCTGGCAGGTGACCGGCAATCCTCAATTCAGGCAGGTTACCGAGAATATTCTGCGTTACGTCACACGTGATATGACCTCCGCGGAGGGCGCCTTTTACTCGGCTACCGATGCGGATAGCCCGACCCCCCAGGGCCATCGGGAAGAGGGCTGGTTCTTCACCTGGACCCCCGCGGAAATCGATCAACTACTGGATCCGCAAGAGGCGTCGCTGGTGCGGGCCTACTACCAGGTCACCGCGGCGGGTAATTTTGAGGGCCGTACGATTTTGCATACCCCTGTACCCCTTAAGGAGGTGGCGGCGCAGCTGAATCTGTCGGAGAAAAAGGCCCGCGCGATGCTCGCCACGGCCGGCGAGACACTCTACCAGGCCCGGCTACAGCGCCCGCCACCGAGTCGCGATGAGAAAATACTGACGGCCTGGAACGGCCTGATGATTTCGGCCTTCGCCCGCGCTGGCCTGATACTCGGTAATGACGACTACACCCAGGCGGCAACAGCAGCGGCCCGCTTTGTGTTGGGCAAGCTGTACCGGAATGAGCGGCTGTTGCGCAGTTATAAAGATGGCCAGGCCCGGCACAATGCCTATCTGGACGATTACGCGTTTATGAGCGCCGCATTGCTGGATCTCTATGAAGCGACCTCTGAACTGTTTTGGCTGCAGCGGGCCATCGCCCTGGATAGAACCCTCGAAGCCTGGTATGAAGATAAGCAACAGGGTGGCTTTTTCATGACCAGCAACGACCATGAAGTCCTGTTGGCCCGGGAAAAGCCCAGCCAAGACGGCGCCGAACCCTCGGGTAACTCAGTGGCGCTGCTCAATCTGCTGCGACTGTATGAGTTCACCACAGACGACCGCTACCGCCAACGAGCGGAGAGAACCCTGCAAGCATTCTCCGGCAGCTTGCAGACACAACCCACTGCTTTGGCGGAGATGTTGCTGGCGCTGGCCTTTTACCTGGACCAGCCGAAGGAAATCATCATTGTGACGCCTGCGGGGGAAAGAGACTCTGCCGAGCCCCTGCTGGCGCGATTGCGGTCTACCTTCCTGCCTCACCGGATCCTATCCGTGGTGGGGCAGGGTGACGAACTGGATCGTCACGCCCGCGTAATTCCGCTACTCAAAGGAAAGCAGGCCTTGCAGAATCGCGCCACGGCCTATGTGTGTGAACAGGGCATCTGTGAACTGCCGACCCATGATCCGGCGGTCTTTGCCCAACAAATTGCCACAATGGCCGAGGCGCAGTAGCTCAGGTCGCAGTATTACTTACTCGAAGGCTTGGTTCACAAACACCGCGGCCATTGATTTCGCCAGTGCTGCCGCCTCTTTGTTACCACCGACATGCGCATTGACAACGGCACCTTCGAGCAACAGGTTTAGTTGTTGCGACAAAGTTTCTGGGTCTGCAGCGCCGGCCTGCTCAGCGAGCTCGCGAATGTAGTCGCGTACCAGTCGTTTGTGCTCTGCAGCAAAAATGTGATTAGGGTCTTCATGTGACGAAAACTCCGCCGCGGCATTAATAAACATGCAACCAGAAAAGCCCTTCTCATGAAACCACGCCTCGACTGCGTCAAAGATGGTTAGCAGCCTGTCTCTGGGCGTGCTGCCAAGGCGCTCGGTCTCTCGCATAAGCCTGTTTCTGAATAAGCCGTCCCGCGCACGCAGCGTTGCCAACACCAGCTCATCCTTGGATTTGAAATGGTTGTACAGGGTCTTCTTGGTGACTCCGGCCTCGCGACTGATGCGGTCGACGCCAGTGGCGTTGAAGCCATCCCGATAGAAGAGCTGTAGTGCAGCGGTGACGATTTGCTCTCTTTTCGATAGGGCGGGCATCCTTGTTCTCCTGCTCAAGTTAAATATATACCGAGTAGTTTAGTTTTAACTTACGGGCAATTCTAGCGAAGTATTACAGTTTTCTTCAAATATGTTCTTGACAAGATATACAGATCAGTATACATTCATTTCAAGATATACAGATCGGTATCTCTTGGGGAGATATCATTAACCGGGAGCACAGAGATGACCACAGCGCTGATACCACCGTTTAACCTGGAAACCGCCCGCGAGAAAGTACAGCGAGCCGAAGATTTGTGGAATAGCCGGGATCCGGAGCGGGTTGCCCTCGCCTATACCCCCGATTCCCAATGGCGTAATCGCAGTGAATTTGTGCAGGGCAGGGCAGAGATATCCCGGTTACTGACGCGCAAATGGAGTCGGGAGCTGGATTATCGGCTCAAGAAAGAACTGTTTACCTATGCCGACAACCGCATCGCGGTGCATTTTGAATATGAATATCACGATGACAGTGGTCAGTGGTTTCGCGCCTATGGCAACGAGCACTGGGAATTTTCTGCCGACGGCCTGATGCATACCCGCGATGCCAGCATTAATGAACAACCCATCAATGCCAGCCAGCGCACCTTGTTTTGAGCGAGTAACACTCGTACCGAGAAATACCTGAATTACCAACAACCCCGCTAAACAGCAAAGGAGAACATCATGTCTACTATTACACTATACCGTCACGCCCTGTCCGGACACTCGCACCGTGTTGAGGCGTTGCTCTCCATTCTCGGCCTGGCCGCGGACATCGTTGATGTCGATCTCGTCAATGGTGCGCACAAGCAAGCGGCCTACCTCGAGAAAAACAGCTTCGGCCAGGTGCCGGTGCTGGAGGATGGCAGTGATACCCTGTCGGACTCAAACGCGATTCTGGTTTACCTGGCAAGCCGGTATGACGCGGCGCGACGCTGGTTGCCGGAAGATATAGTGGCGGCAGCGCAAGTACAGCGGTTCTTATCGGTCGCCGCCGGGAAAATCGCCTATGGGCCCGCCGCGGCACGGCTGGTCAATGTGTTCGGCGCGGCCCTGGACCACGACCACGCAATCAATACCGCCCATGCCGTACTGGGTGATATAGAGGCGCACCTGCAAGGTCGTGACTGGCTGGTGACTGATCATCCAACCATCGCCGATATTGCGAACTATGCCTATATTGCCCACGCTCCGGAAGGCGATGTCTCGCTGGATAAGTACGCCAATATCCGCGCCTGGTTGCAGCGCATTGAACAGTTGCCGGGCTTCGTGCCAATGCAATCCACAGCTGTTGGCCTGGCCGCCTGATAGGAGTATAAAGACTATCGGCTTGACCATGGGTGGCTGGTCAAGCCGTTGTTCTAAATCTATACGGTGGTATCAGACTATGAGCGACTCCAACCGGAAAATTCTATCGCCGTCGCCCTTTCACCGTGGTGAACAAGCGGCGCAGCAACGACTGGGTGTCAGAGAGCAAATGGAGCGATTTGGCAGCCGGGTCATCCGCGATTACATGCCTGAGCAACACCGGGAGTTCTATCAGCAGTTGCCCTTTGTATTGGTCGGCCATGCGGATAAAACCGGCTGGCCCTGGGCATCAATTTTGTTCAATGAGCCTGGTTTTATCAGCTCCAGCAATGAAAAAACGCTGCACATCAATGCAATACCGGTAAGCGGGGACCCGTTGGCGGACGCCCTGCAAGCGGGTACCCGGCTTGGATTACTCGGCATCGAACTTCCCACACGTCGGCGCAATCGATTGGCCGCACACATTGTAGACGTTGCCGACGATGGCATGTGTCTCGCTGTCGATCAAGCCTTCGGCAACTGTCCGCAATATATTCAAACGCGCGGAATCTCAAGGGTCGACGCTGACGCCATGGCGGCGACGCACTTTGACGATATGGTCGAGCTCGACAGCCGCGCACGCGCCTTGATTCAGCAAAGCGATACGTTTTTCGTTGCCAGCTACGTCAATAGTGGCAGCGGTGAGGCCAGTGACGGCGCCGATGTATCACATCGAGGTGGTCGGCCCGGCTTTATTCGGATCGATAACAATAGCACCCTCACCATTCCGGATTATCTGGGCAATAACCATTTCAATACCTTCGGAAATTTTATTGAAAATCCGCGCGCCGGCTTGTTGTTCCTGGATTTTGAAAACGGTCATCTACTAACGCTGACCGGAACTGTCGAGATCGTCTGGGACGCACCGGAAGCGGAATATTTCGAAGGGGCTGAGCGGTTGTGGAAATTTCACCTCGATCACGGGCGCTGGATTGAAAATGCGCTCCCGCTGCGCTGGAGCCTGGATGAATATTCACCGAACACCCTGTTGAGTGGCACCTGGGATGAATCGGAAAAATTGCGCGCGGCAGAAACGCAGAGAAATCAGTGGTCAACCTATTCCGTTACCCGGGTAGTTGAAGAAAGCAGTGTAATTAAATCTTTTTACCTGGAACCTCAAGGCCAGCCGGTACCGAAGTTTAAGTCCGGACAGTTTTTGACGGTAAAAATGCCGATAGGCGAGCGCGAGGTCATTAGAACGTATACGGTCTCCAGCGCCCCTGCTGATGACACTGTTCGCATCAGCGTCAAACGCGAGAGCGCCAGTGATGACACACTGGCTGACGGTGTGTTCTCCAATTTCATTCATGACCGGTTAAGAGTGGGCGACACTATTCAGGCCAAAGCCCCCTGTGGTACCTTTACCTTCGACGCCGCTGAGCAACGCCCAGCCGTGTTGCTGGCCGGCGGTGTAGGCATTACCCCGATGGTCTCCATGGCGCGGCACGCGTTAATTGAAGGTGTGCGCACCCGTTTTATTCGATCGATAACCTTGATTAGTTCGGCCAGCAACAGCGAACAGCGTGCGTTTTTTGACGAGCTCAATGATATCGCCGCACAATCCGCTGGGCGCATTCGAAGCTTCTGGACCTTAAGCCAGGTCGATAGCACCCTGGAACCCGGCAAGGACTACCACCAGCAGGGCCGGATATCCGCGCAGCTGCTGCAAGCCCTGCTGCCCCTGGATGACTACGATTTTTATCTGTGCGGCCCGGGGCCATTTATGCAGTTCTTGTACGACCTGCTGCGCGAGTTGGGCATCAACGACGGTCGAATTTTCGCGGAAGAGTTTGGACCCGCTTCACTGCAACGTGACGCCGACCACGCTACCACCGAATTTGAACACCTGCCCGTTGCCGGCGAAGCTATTGTCGAATTTACCGACTCCCAGGTAGAGCAAGCCTGGACCGCGGCCGACGGCAGCCTGCTCGAATTTGCCGAAGCGCACGGCTTCAGCCCGGAATTCGGCTGCCGCAGCGGCCAGTGTGGCGCCTGCAAAACCACCCTGGTAGCGGGAGCGGTTGCCTATCAAACTGAGCCCTCGTCGCCGCTGCAGGCTAATGAAGTATTGTTGTGTTGCGCTGTGCCCGCCGCGGTTGACGGCGAGGATGTGGCCAGGCTGGCGGTTAAACTTTAGGGGCGCGTTACCGCTTAAGGGCTATACTTGAACTATCGCCGAGTGGCAGATCTTGCCGGAGGTAATTATGTTATTAAAACAGCGATCAAATGGCCATTTGTTGGAAGTGGTGGACCTGCACGATTTGTTTAACGTGCTTCATGAAAAAGTGATTGCCCGCGATCAGGTTGGCGAAGAAATGCAGGAGCCAGAGGTTTACCGGAAAACGGACGTGATATTTCTGTCGGGCGAAGAACTGCCACGCTGTTGGACCGACCCACATTATCGCGATGAGGAATGGGCGCGCTAATTGTAGGCAGGAAACAAGAGGTCAGGTCAATCGTTTTCATCGTCCATTTCCGCGGTTGAGGTTGGCGCCGGCAAAACCACAGGGTTCCGGCCGGCAAACACACCGTGGAACCGGGTGAGGTTGACCCGGGGTTTCGGAACCAACGCAGCAAGCCGAGCCAAGCAGTCCAGCGGCTCGAAGATGACGTGCATGGGCGCACTAATGCCGCGGGCGCAGGATGCGCAGGAGCGGCCACATGGGTGGTACCGTCCCGATAGGGCATTTTCAGTTCATAGCGTATTCGCCCATCTTCGAGTAGTGACAACCTTAGTGCCAGTTTTGACCTGTTTTTCTCTGGCGGTCGTATACCACCCGTCTCACCAAGAACGCGCTGTACTGAGGAATCGCCTTTCCGCCAGCGATCCCACATCTGTGCTTTCTGAGCGTCTGAGTAATAGATCCTCGGTCTTTGCTTCATTTCCAACATCCTCCTCTCTATAGTTAGAGATTAGATGTTGCATCGGCCGGTTGAAATCGCAGTGTATAGCAGCCACTCACCCCCGCCACCTGGAGGACCAAAAAACGCACCCACAAAAAAAGGCCGGAGTCTCTCGACCCCGGCCTCAGCGTTTTGCTATCTTGCTTAGTAAACGTCTTTACGAGTGTTGTAGACGTTGAACTTGCCAGTAGGAGTAATCAGGCGCTTGTCCTTGATTACCTTCTTCAGCTTGCGCGTTTTGTCATCGACAACCACGATGGCAGATTCCTGCTCCAGGCCACTCCAGACCGAGAACCAGACTTCATCACCCGCCTTGTTGTACTCGGGCTGTACCACACGCTTGGGACCTTCGCCCAGATCAGCCCATTCGCCAATTGGCAGTACTTCGTAGGTGGCGTTGGGATCGTCCAGCTCATCGATACTGTAGACACCGATAGACTGGCTGACCTTGGGGTCGGGGTGCAGTGTGTTGTCAAACCACAAGTTGTTGGACTTGGGGTGAGTCTTCACGAACAGCGAGCCGCCGCCTTGTGCCTTGATAATACGCACGACTTTCCAGGCGTTCTTTTTGTGATGCTTGGGGTCGGTACCAATCAGGGTAATGTTGTCATTGCCCAGTGCGCTAGTGGCCCAAACCGGTCCGAACTCGGGGTCAACAAAGTTGGCACCACGACCCGGGTGAGGGATCTTGGTAGTCGGTATCAAGGCCTCAATTCTCCGCTCTTTGGAGTCCACAACAGCAATGATGTTGGACTGATTGGCTGCAGTCATGAAGTAACGGTGAGTGGAATCCCAGCCGCCGTCGTGCAGGAAGCGGGCCGCTGGCAGAGAGGTTACCGTCAGGTTTTCAAGGTCGCTGTAGTCCACCAGCAGGATCTTGCCGGTTTCCTTGACGTTGACGATGAACTCCGGGTGCTCGTGCGAGGCAACAATGGCTGCTACGCGGGGCTCCGGATGGTATTCCTGGGTATCAACGGTGTATCCACGAGTGGAGACAATCTGCTTGGGCTCCAGGGTGGGGCCGTCCATAAGTACGTACTGCGGAGGCCAGTAGGCGCCGGCAATGGCAACCTTGTCTTCATAGCCTTTGTACTTGGAGGTTTCAATCGAACGCGCTTCCAGACCGATCTTGATGCTGGCCACCGTTTGTGGTGGATCCATATACAAATCGATCATGTCGACCCGTGCATCTCTGCCGATAACATAGACATAGCGTCCGGAATCGGAAGACCTGGAAATGTGTACCGCGTAACCCGTATCAATGATGACGACGATCTCCTTGCTGTCCCCATCGATGAGGGCGACCTGACCGGTGTCACGCAAGGTTACTGAGAAAAAGTTATCGATATCGTAATTGTGCTGCGGTTTGGTGGGGCGGTCTGCCACTGGCACCAGCACTTTCCAACTTTCCCTTATTTCCTTCATGCCCCACTCGGGAGGCTGAGGTGGTTCATGCTGCAGAAAACGCGCCATGATATTAATATCTTCAGCGCTCAGGTCGCCTGAAGTTCCCCAGTTAGGCATGCCGCTGGGAGTGCCGTAGTTGATCAGCACTTCCAGGAATTCTGTACCGCGTGCCTGGGTGATGTCTGGCGTCAATGGTTTACCGGTTGCGCCCTTGCGCAACACGCCGTGACAACCGGCGCAGCGTTGAAAGTACAGCGTGGTGGCTGCCTCAAACTCTGCCTCAGTCATATCAGGTGCCCCAGGTGAAATAACCCGTTTCAACTCCGATTCAGGAATCGGCGCACCCTTGTATGCCATCTCTCCCAAGGTGACATTGGGGTGATCACTTTTATCCTGCGCCAGCCCCGACAGAGGCAGCGCCGCCAGTGCCAGCGCGGCGATACCGCCAGCTAACAACGTGCGTCCAAATTTGCGTGTTCTATTCATTACAATTCCCCTTTTTGGACCTCTTTGTCCAAGCGCTACACTAGAGCATTGGCGGATAAAGGCCTTGACCCATATCAACCGCCAGTCTGATCAGTGCTAATGATGTTGCCGGCTTTTTTGGCCCGCACTTCCCTGCGCTTGCGTTTTTCCACCAGGGGTGGGCAACGGTGGTCGTCCCAGTACGTGA
>Ga0209988_10001446_pt1 | contig 15437 bp, 12 predicted proteins | sample N075metaG_FD_183115 | JGI IMG/M metagenome (GOLD analysis project Ga0209988, IMG submission 183115) | Deep subsurface microbial communities from Kermadec Trench to uncover new lineages of life (NeLLi) - N075 metaG (SPAdes) (version 2) | ecosystem: Environmental > Aquatic > Marine > Ocean trench... | reverse complement strand
CATTGAAGAGAATTGTGTATATAATGCGATCTGTGGCCTGGATTCTCGAATCAAGCAGATACATATTAGCGAGAGTCACCGCGGTACTCCGGGAACGGGTACTGTCGATTGGGAAAGCAGCTTCCGAGCCTTAACAAATATGAATTATCAGGGATGGGTAGTGATTGAGGCCTTTGCCAGCGATGTCCCCGGTTTTCCGGATACGGTCAATATCTGGCGGGATTGCTTCACCAGCAAGACAGAAGTTTACCAGCAGGGTATGGCGCTGATTCGCGCCGGGCAGGAATTGCAGCCATGACGCGCTCAGGATCATCCCAGCGAGGATTTACACTGCTTGAGCTACTGGTGACTATGGCCATTATCAGCATACTCGCCATGGTCGCCTTGCCAAACTATCAGGATTATATGATCCGTGCCAAGGTGGGCGAAGATTTTGCCACTGCCAGCAAAATACAGCGTTTGGTAGAGGAGTACTACATGGTCACCGGTGTTATGCCGGAAAAAAACGCGCAGCTCGGTCTGGGCAAAGAGAAAACCATTACCGGGAATTGGCTGGAAAAGGTGAAAATTGAGACTAAACCCATGCCTGGCACCATCAAGCTGCATTACGACCACAAGGTTGCCCTGCCGCAGCTGGGTAAGCAGAACGAAATCAAGTTTGTGCCAGAAGTAGTTAATGGCCGTGTGGTCTGGGAATGTAAAAGCGGTAGCATGTACGACAAGTATCGGCCGGCAATCTGTCGCGGGGAATCAAAATACGATGACGGCTAAGCCAACAAGTTACGCTAGTTCAAAATTTTCCAGTTTGGGTGCGGCCATTTCTGCAAGGAAGCGTGAATAATTCCAGGGCCAGCTGGCGGGAATTCCCTGGGCATCCAGGTACCAGCTAGTGCAGCCCCCCGTATACCAGATGGTCTTTTTGGCAGCCTCAATTCGCTCCGCATCAAATTTTTCCAGCGCCTCTTTGCTGGAGCAGACCTCCCTGCATTCCTCGTTGCGCAACTTCTCTATCAGCTGTGCAATGTAGTGCCACTGGTGCTCGGCGATATCTATCAGGGAGAAGTTACCAACGGGACCATTGGGCCCATTGAGCATAAAGAAATTGGGGAAGTCCGGCATGGATATGGCCAGGTAGGCGAGCGGACGTTTTGCCCACAGGGTTTCGAGGTCCATGCCATTGCGGCCAACGATCTGCATGGGGCGCATAAACTGGTCGGTCCGAAAACCCGTGGCGAGCGCAATGACATCCAGTTCGTGTAGCTCACCGTCTTTGATGCGAATCCCTTTGGCCTCGATGCATTCAATATCATCACGTACCAGTTTGGCATCGGTGTGTTGAATGGCCTGGTAGTAATCTGGTGAGAAAATCAGCCGTTTACACAGCGGTTTGTGGTCGGGACGCAGTTGTTCCAGGAGTGCAAGGTCAGGCACGTTGTTCTCGAGATTGTCCAGGCAGACCTGGCGCCACAGTAGCGCATTGTCGCACTCCGGGTCGGTCAGGCACTGGGTATAGATTTCTACATTGGCATTGTAGGTTTCTATATCCATTTCTCGTGCCAATAGCGCTGGGTCAGCGCGAAAGGCGGCGCGCTGCTCTGCACTGAAATATCCATTCTCCACTGGCATGATCCACTGGGGCGTGCGCACGTAGTGTTCAACCAGCGCCGCTTTGCCAGCCAGGGCTGAAATGATTTGCACGCCGGTTGAGCCCATGCCGATAACACCGACACGTTTGCCTTCCAGCGGCACCGAGTGGTCCCAGCGGGCTGTGTGAAAGATCGCTCCCTCGAACTCATCCATGCCGGCAATAGTGGGGATACTGGGGTGATGCAAGACGCCGGTGGCGGCGATAATGATGTCCGCGACATCGCTTTCACCCGTGCTCAGGGTAAGTTGCCAGCGGCCGTCCCTGAATGCGGCGCGTTCGATCTCGGTATTGAACTGAATCAGTTGGTCGATGGCGTATTTTTTTGTGATGCGTTCGAAGTAATCCTGGATTTCGGCGCCCGGGGAGAGGTGGCGAGTCCAGTCCGGGTTGCGCTCGAAGGTGTAGGTGTAATGGTGAGAAGGCACGTCGCAGTGCAAGCCGGGGTAGGTGTTCTCGCGCCAGGTACCACCAATTTTGTCAGCTTTTTCATAAATGACGACATCGGAAATACCGGCTTCCTGTAGTTTGATACCGGCCAGGATGCCCGCCATACCGGCGCCGATAACTATCACTCGCAATTCGCGCATCTATCCTTCCTTGCCGTGAGTTTTGTGTAAGTGCGGTACATTATGCGGTCTCTCACCACTGCAATGCGAGTGCCGCACTGCTCACATAGCATGACAAAAACGATCAGGTAAAGAACTATCTTAAGCGCCGAAATGGGTGCAAAATTACAGCGGTAATGCGCTTTACGCACTAATTCAGCGAATATATGTAGGTATCAATACATGACAATACTGATCAGACCGGATGAGCTGATACAGCCGCCGGAGCGCGGCGCCCTACAACCGCTTGTCGATCTGTTCCTGAACCAACTGCAGGCAGCGGATATTGAGCTGGGATTGCCGGTGCCCAGCAATGCCGACGAATTCGCCAACTGGTATCTCGCTGCCGTGCAGGAACTGGAGCGGGTCGCGTCCCAGGCACTGAATCGCCCGCCGATGGCGCGACGAGAGGTGGCGCTGATGTGCCGCTGTGCCACCACCGGTGCGACGCTGGCTGAGGCAATACAACTGGTCATCGACTATTGCAGCATGTTGTATCCGCGTGCCGGCTTGCCCGCCTTACAAACAGAGGGCGGTCTGGCGCGATTTTCACTGGACAGTTTGCGCGGCCAATCCACGACCATTACCAATCTTGTCGATATCACTGGCCTGCACGCGTTTTTTCAATTGTTTTGTTGGTTGGTCGGTCACCGCATCGAATTGCTTGAAATCGGCTGTAGCAAACAGAACCGGCCAGCGGTGCTGCCTTTCCTGGCACTGTTTGGCGCCCCCGCTATGGCAGATACACAGACATACAGCTTCTCATTCAGGAGCACAGTGTTGCTTGAAGCGGTGGTGCGCACTCGCCGTGAACTGGGCGATTTTCTGCGGGTCTATCCCTGCAGTATTTTTGGCGAGGTGGAGTACGCCAGCACCCGGCAGCAGGTGCGGGCGTTGCTGGATGCGGCGGTGCAGCAGGGGGCGGCACTGCCCACCTTGAGCCAGCTGGCGGCTGTGTTGCGCGTCAGTGAAGTGACCTTGCGACGACGTCTGCGCAGTGAAGAAACCTCATACCGCGCGCTGCGGGATGCCTGCCTGATCGAGGCGGCCCGCGTGCAGTTGCAACGGGGAGGCATTTCCATCGAAAAACTGGCAGACGTGCTGGGGTTCAGCGATGCCACTGCTTTCAGGCGGTCCTTCAAGCGCTGCACCGGCATGTCGCCCCGCGAGTTTCGCGTTAGCGAGGCGCGATAGCGAATTATTTTCGCCAAATGCAAGAAATGAGAACTGCAACCAGTATTTGAACACAAATTTCTTGTATGCTATGCGATATTCCGGTGGTTTTCATTGTCCAATGAAACAGGAGGTATGGCGAATGACCATCTTCGATCACTACCAGGATAAGTACGCACAGGCGCAGGAGGAAGAATTCAGCCTGCAGGAATACCTGGAGCTGTGTCGGGACCAGCCCGATGCTTATGCATCCGCCGCTGAGCGAATGTTAAAGGCCATCGGTGAGCCAGAGTTAGTGGACACTTCTCGAGACCCCCGCCTGAGTCGCATTTTCTCCAACAAGGTCATCCAACGCTACGACGTCTTCACCGAGTTTTATGGTATGGAGGAGTGCATTGCGCAGATTGTGAGCTTCTTTCGCCATGCAGCCCAGGGCCTGGAGGAGCGAAAGCAAATTTTGTATTTGCTGGGCCCGGTCGGTGGCGGCAAGTCCTCCCTGGCGGAGCGTTTAAAACAGCTGATGGAAGTTGAGCCCATCTATTGCATCAAGGATTCGCCCGTATTCGAGTCGCCCCTGGGGCTGTTCAACCGGGAGGAGGACGGCGATATTCTGGAAGAGGAGTATGGTATTTCGCAGCGCTACCTCAAGTCTATTATGTCACCCTGGGCTGTTAAGCGGCTGCACGAGTATCACGGCGACATCAGCCAGTTCCGGGTGGTCAAGATCTTCCCTTCTATTCTCGATCAGGTGGCCATTACCAAGACCGAACCCGGTGACGAGAACAACCAGGACATCTCCTCACTGGTGGGCAAGGTAGACATACGCAAACTGGAACATTTCTCCCAGAGTGACCCGGACGCCTACAGCTTCTCTGGCGGTATGTGCCGCGCCAACCAGGGCCTGATGGAATTCGTGGAAATGTTCAAGGCACCCATCAAGGTGTTGCATCCGTTGCTAACGGCAACCCAGGAGGGCAACTACAACGGCACCGAGAATATCGGCGGCATTCCCTTTGAGGGTATGGTTCTGGCCCATTCGAACGAATCCGAATGGCAATCATTCCGCGCCAACAAAAACAATGAAGCCTTTATCGACCGGGTTTACATCGTCAAGGTTCCCTATTGCCTGCGGGTCTCCGAGGAGATCGAAATTTACCGCAAACTGTTACAAAACAGTTCTTTGTGCGAGGCGCCCTGTGCCCCCGATACGCTGAAGATGCTGGCCCAGTTCAGTGTGTTATCGCGCCTGATAGAGCCCGAAAACTCCAGTGCCCATTCCAAAATGCGCATCTACGACGGCGAAAGCCTCAAGGATAGTGACCCCAGGGCCAAGTCACTGCAGGAGTATCGGGATAATGCAGGCGTCAACGAAGGCATGGACGGTTTGTCCACCCGTTTTGCCTTCAAGGTGCTCTCCAAGGTATTCAATTTTGACAGTTCCGAGATTGCTGCCAACCCGGTACATCTGTTGTATGTGCTGGAGAATCAGATCGAACAGGAGCAGTACCCGCAGGAAGTCCACGATCGTTACCTTGCCTATATCAAGGAATTCCTGGCGCCCCACTACGTGGAGTTCATTGGCAAGGAAATTCAGACCGCCTACCTGGAGTCCTACTCTGAGTACGGACAAAACTTGTTTGACCGCTATGTTACCTACGCGGATTTTTGGGTTCAGGACCAGGAGTACCGCGATCCCGAGACCGGCGAAATGTTCAGTCGGTCGGCGCTCAACGACGAGTTGGAAAAGATCGAGAAGCCGGCCGGCATCAGCAATCCCAAGGATTTTCGCAGCGAGATCGTAAACTTTGTGCTTCGCTCCCGGGCCAGTGAGGAGGGGCGCAACCCCAGGTGGACCAGTTATGAAAAACTGCGCGGGGTGATTGAGAAGAAGATGTTTGCCAGCACCGAAGACTTGTTACCGGTGATTTCTTTCAACGCCAAGGCATCGACGGAAGACCAGAAGAAGCACTCAGATTTTGTGGACAGAATGGTGGACCGAGGCTATACGGAAAAGCAGGTTCGGCTGCTGTCGGAATGGTACCTGCGGGTGCGTAAATCACAGTAGAGGAGGGGCGCGAGGGAAGGCAACACACGGCGCGCGAAAGCATTGTGACTTTTCTCATTGATCGGCGAAACAACCCAAAGCAGAAAAGCGCTGTTAACCGGCGGCGTTTTCTGCGCCGCTACCGTGCTCAGATTCAACGCGCTGTCAGTGACAATCTGCGCGGTCGCAAGATTACCGACAGTGACCAGGGAGATAAAATATCAATCCCCACCCGGGATACGCGCGAGCCCATCTTTCGACACGGCAACGGCGGTCGCTATACCCATGTGGTTCCCGGCAATGAGGAGTTTACCCGTGGCGATAAGATTGCGCGCCCGCTGGGCGGAGCGGCTGGCGCCGGCGCCGGTGATGCCAGCAATGAAGGCGAGGGTCTGGATGAGTTTGTATTCCAGATAAATCAGCAGGAATTCCTCGATTTTCTGTTTGAGGACATGGAGCTTCCCAACCTAACCAAGCGCTTGCTGTCCGGGTTGGAGGAATTCAAACGGGTCAAGGCGGGCTTCAGCAGCGATGGCACATCGGCCAATATTAGCGTGGTGCGGTCCATGCGCTCGGCAATCGCCCGACGTATAGCGCTGGGGGCGAGCAAGCGCAGGGAGCTGCGTGAACTGGAACAGGCTTTGTCTGAGCTTCCTGAAGCGGATGACGGGGAGACAACAGCTCGGCGCCATGAGTTGGAACAGCAGATCGATCAACTGAGGGAGCGATTGTCACACATCCCCTTCCTGGATGAGGTGGATATTCGCTATCACCGGCACAGCCTGGAGTCGGTGCCTCACTCCAAAGCCGTCATGTTTTGCCTGATGGACGTCTCTGGCTCTATGGACGAACAGACCAAAAGCCTGGCCAAGCGATTTTATATCCTGCTCTACCTGTTTCTGAGCCGCAACTATGACAAGACTGAAGTTGTCTTTATCCGTCATCACACCATCGCCAAGGAGGTCGATGAAGAGGAGTTTTTTGTCTCCCGTGAAACCGGTGGCACGGTTGTATCCAGTGCCCTTGAGTTGATGCAGTCTATTATTGAAGCCCGCTACCCGGTAGCCGAGTGGAACATCTACGGCGCCCAGGCCTCAGATGGAGACAATTGGCCGGACGATGCCAGTCGCTGCACGGAATGGATTACCCGCTTGCTGCCACTGTGCCAGTTTTACGCCTATGTCGAAATCACCAGCGGCGGAGACAAGCCTCTGTGGAATACCTATAGCGCGCTTGTCCAGGAGTGGAGCGACACCTTCGCCATGCATCATATAACGGGACCAGCTGATATTTTTCCTGTCTTCCGTGAACTGTTTAGGAAACAACGCGCATGAGCCGGCCCGTGTTGTCCACCGAGGCAGACTGGACCTTTGAGCTGCTGGAAGATTACGACCGCGAGATTTCACGCATCGCTGCGCAATTCGAGTTGGACACCTATCCGAACCAGATTGAAATCATCAGCTCAGAGCAGATGATGGACGCCTACGCGTCCTCGGCCATGCCAATCAATTACAACCACTGGTCCTTCGGCAAACATTTTTTGAGCGTGCAGAGCCGCTACCAGCGTGGGGACATGGGGCTCGCCTATGAAGTCGTCTTCAATTCCAATCCCTGCATCGCCTACCTGATGGAGGAAAACACCCTGACCATGCAGGCGCTGGTCATTGCCCATGCCAGTTATGGCCACAACTCGTTTTTCAAGAACAACTACATGTTCACAACCTGGACCGACGCGGAATCCATTATTGATTACACGGTATTCGCCCGCAAATTCATCGCCGATTGCGAACAGCGTCATGGAGTGAAGGAGGTGGAGAGCCTGCTCGATGCCTGTCACGCGCTGATGAATCAGGGGGTGGATCGCTACAAGCGCCCCTATCCTATCTCGATGGAGGAGGAGAAGCGGCGCCAGCTGGAGCGCGAGAACCGGTTGCAGCAACAAGTGAATGAATTGTGGCGCACCATACCCAGGACCCAGACCGACGATGCCGAGGTGGAGGAGGTACGCTTTCCCGAGGAGCCCGAGGAGAACATTCTGTATTTCATGGAGAAGAGTGCCCCGCTGCTGGAGCCCTGGCAACGGGAGGTGATTCGTATCGTGCGCAAGTTTGCTCAATACCTGTATCCCCAACGGCAGACCAAGGTCATGAACGAGGGCTGGGCCTGCTTCTGGCATTTCACCATCTTGCAGGAACTGTACGCGCAGGGACTGGTCGACGACGGCTTCATGCTGGAGTTTCTCCAGTCCCACACCAGTGTGATTTACCAGCCACCCTTTAACTCGCCTTACTATAACGGCGTCAATCCCTATACCCTGGGTTATGCCATGATGCAGGATCTGCGGCGGATTTGTGAGAAGCCCACGGACGAAGACCGGCAGTGGTTTCCCGATATTGCCGGCTCGCCCTGGCGGCAGACTTTAGAGTTTGCCATGCAGAATTTCAAGGACGAGAGCTTCATCCTGCAGTTTCTGTCACCGGCTCTGATTCGTGACTTGAAATTGTTCAGTGTGCTGGATGACACCGATAAGGACTATCTTGAGGTTACCGCCATCCATGATGAGGCCGGCTATCAGTATCTGCGCGAAGCGCTGGCAGCCAATTACGACCTGGGCTACCTGGAACCCTATATTCAGGTGTACAACGTGAATGTGCGGGGCGATCGTGCCCTGACGCTACGCCATACCATGCACAATGGCCGTTCGCTGGAGCCGGAGCAGGCAGCAGAGGTGGTGAGGCACCTGCACCAGCTGTGGGGTTTTGATGTGATCCTGGAGTCCACCGACGACGGTACCGTGCGCGACCGCACCGTCTACAGCGAGTTGCAGAGTTAGTCGAACTTTCCGAGCAGTGCGCCGCCGGTTGGAATGCCCACACCGGAAGTTACCAGAGCGTGGTTAATATCCTTGGTCGGTTGGTTTACTGATTGACCACGTACCAGTTTGGTGGCCTCGACAATGCCGTTAACGCCGTGAATATAGGCTTCACTCAACTGACCGCCGTGGGTATTGGTAGGCAGGCGCCCGTCAATTCTGAGGGCGCCGTCCTTGACGAAGTCACCGGATTCTCCTGCGCCGCAAAAGCCCCAGGCTTCCAGTTGCCACAGCACGATGGGTGAGAAGGCGTCGTAAATTACGGCGGCATCAATATCTTTGGGGGTTAGTCCGCTCATTTCGTAGGTATTTGCGGCGGCTGTTTCCATCTCTGGAATAGCGGCAAATTCCTCGCGGTAAAAGGAGGTCATCTGTTCCTGGTCTTTGCCGGCACACTGGGCCACACCCCGAATCGCTACACCGGGCTGTTTGAGATCGCGCGCCCTCTCCGGGGTGGTAACAATCACTGCGGATCCGCCGTCGCTTTCCTGGCAACAGTCGAACAGTTGCAACGGATCAGAGATCATACGCTGGGCATCGTACTCGGCGCGATCAAAGGTCTGGCCGTAGAAGAAGGCGGCGGGATTGTTGGCACCGTAGTCGCGCATGGCTTTGGCGACCTCATACAGTGCGTCTTTGCCAACGCCGGTGATGTGCATCCAGCGCTTGGTAAACATGGCAACCCAACTGGCCGGGGTCAGCAGGCCGTAGGGCATATACCAGCCCCAGTGAATAGCATCGGCCGTGGTGATGTCACCTGATACACCGCCGGAAAAGCGATGGCCGCTGCGACCGTTAAGAGCGCGATACACGACCACGGTGTCTGCCATGCCGGTAGCGACGGCCATGACTGCCTGGTGCAGGGCACCGGTTGCCGCGCCGCCGCCGTAGTGGGCGCGACCATAAAATGTCAGTTCGCCGCAACCCAGCGCCCTGGCGACTTCAATTTCGTCGCTGGTGTCCATGGTAAAGGTGGCCATGCCATCAATAGCGCTGGGGTGTAAGCCGGCGTCATCGCAGGCGATTTTGATGGCTTGTATGGCAAGGTTCAGTTCTGAAACGCCGGAGTTCTTGCTGAATCCGGTATTGCCGATACCGACGATAACGGCTTTGTTCTTAATGTTGGCAACCACGGCTCAAGCCTCCTTCGGTAGCGCGAGTTGTACGGTGCCCTGCATATGCATGCCCCAGATGTTGTTTTCACCGATCACCTCGACATCTACCACGCCCTCGTCATCGTGCTTGGCTTTTACTTCACCGGTAACGGTCATCACCATACCGGGCACGTTGGGCGCCCCAAGGCGTATATCCAGTGATTTGACCACGGCTTCGGGGCCACTCCAGTCGGTGGCGAAGCGTGTCATCAGACCCTGGCTGGTGAGGATGTTCATAAACACGTCCGGCAGGCCTGCTGCCTGTGCGACTGATTTGTCGTGATGAACTTTTTCAAAATCACGGGTAGCCAATGCGGTGCTGACGATCAGGCCAGTGGAAATATCAATGTCCATCGGTGGCAGCTTGTCACCGATATTTACATCGGCATAGTTCAGTGTGTTGTATTCGCTCATAATCTGCTTTTCCTTATGCCGGGTAGAATTGCGGCAGCATGGTCTTCTCATCGATCTGCTCGACCTTGCCCTTCACTTTCATACCAATTTCTACATCGCCGGGCTCACAGCCGACAATATTGGCGACCAGGTTGGTGCCTTCGCCGAGTTTTATAACGGCGCAGATCAATGGATATTGATAACCGGGAATTTTCGGGTGGTGAATCTCGGTGTGACTGAGCACTTCACCATCCAGGCTGGATTCAATGGAATCCCATTCCATGGATTGACATTCGCCGCACATGGGGCGGGGCGGGTGGCGCAGGGTCTGACAGTTTGTGCAGCGTTGAATGAGCACCTTGCCCTCGTCACAGGCCTCCCACCACCAACTGTTATCGTGACCACGGGGAGAGGCAATGCGGGTCGGTGTTGCAAGCTTTTGTTCTTCGTTATCGCTGACGGCCTCCTGCTGTTGGGCGGGAATAAACTTCAATACCTTGAAGCGTTGCGTGCCCAATTGCTCGCCATTCTGGTCGGAAAATGTCGCCAGGGTTTCAAAGAAATAGCCGATACCGCGGGCAGTGGCTTTCTGCTCGGAGATGTTGTCCACGATCATCTCCATGAACACGGTGTCGCCAAGCGCTGCTTCCTTGAAGTACTCCTGTTTCACATTGGTGCCAAGTACGCCCCTGAAACCGTATTCATTAAACAGCTCAACGAGGTCGCTCTGGGCGTCGGAGGGGCGACCGCTAGTGGCCACGTTAAAGCCCTCCTGTCCCCAGACGTACATCATTGCCGGTGGCGAAATGGTATGACCGCGCCTGCTCCGGGCTGCCCAGCTTTCATCCTGGTAAGCGGGATTGGTGTCGCCAATCGCCTCTGCCCAGTGGCGAATCATAGCCGGGTTTATCGCATCCCTGGCGGCGGTGCGCGGGCAGACTTCACGTCCCACGTAGGCGTATATTTTTTCTTCGAAGGCTTTCTGCTCTGCCGGTGTCATTGGAGAGTTTTCCTCTTTAAAATAGATAGTTATAAAAATGAAGGATGGGCAGGATAAACCCTGCTATTTGCCGCAGTAAAGAAAATCTCGCGGCCTTTCTGCTCTGGTTCAACTAGTTGACTGGGAAAGCATATTATTGCTGCTAAACTCGGGCAATCATAAGAGGAGCTGGCATTGAACGACATCAATTTTTATCCCGACGCCTTGGTTGAAACCGCCATCGAAGCAACTGGCTACAGTGATTTTGGTGAATTACCCTACCACGAGGGGCTGCGGGTCTTGTGCGAGACCTATGACAAAAATATCCGTGACCTTGCCGGTCGCAAACGTTGCCAGGAACGGTTGGTTAATTTGCTATCTGTGCGCTTGCGTACCGAGGATGCTTTCAAACGAATTCCGGCCATTGCAGAACAAGAGGTGCTGGCCCCTCTTTTTGTTACCGGGCTGCCCCGTTCTGGTACCTCGGCCCTGATTAACCTGCTCAGTGCCGCGCCAGAAAACCGTGGCCTGTTGCAATGGGAAGTGCAGTTCCCTGATCCCTGGCCGGATAGTGAGCCGGGCCAGCCAGATCCGCGCTACCCCCACCTGGTAAAAGCCCTGGCGGCCAACCAGAATCCCGATTTCCAGAAAATTCACTACGTGGATGCGGATACCCCGGAAGAGTGCGTCATGATTCATGCCTACGCCTTTAGCGGCGTGCAACTGGGTTTTGAAATTATGCTGGAACCCTACCGCAGCTGGATTTTGGCACAGGACCTGGAGCCAATGTACGCCTACCAGAAGCGCCAGTTGCAAATGCTTAACTGGCGCAATCCTGGCGAGCGCTGGACCCTCAAGGCCCCCGCCCATATGTGGTCGCTGCCGTCGATTCTAAAAGTGTTTCCCGACGCCCGGTTCATCTGGTGCCATCGCAACCCGGTGCCCGTGGTCGCCTCTATTAACAGCATGAACAAGCAGGTGATGAAGATGTACGGCGGTGATTGCAGTCATATGGATCAGGCTGAAATTGGCCACGCCGTTATGGAATGGTATGCCATGTCACTGGAGAAGGGCTTGGCGGCGCGCGAAAAACTGCCCGCTGAACTCTTTGTTGACTGTTCCCAGCAGGAGTTGATTGAGCAACCCATGGCCGTACTGGAACGTATCTACAATAAGTTTGATTTGGAGATGAGTGCGCAGGCCAGGGCGGGCATGCAAGCGCATATCGATGCCAATCCCAAGGGCAAACACGGCCAGCACCAGTATGACCTGGCCAGTTATGGGCTGACCGAGCAGGAGGTGCTGCAGCGTTTTGATTTCTATCTCAAGGACGAGCGTTGGCCGTTGTAAAGATACGGGGTAATGGGCGACCTGACCCCGTTTTTTCTAGGGAGTAAACGGAAACACAATCGGTAACAACACAATCACGGTAATCGAATAGGCGATAGATACCGGTAAGCCGGCGCGCAGGTAATCCCTGAACTCGTAGCCCCCCAGGTTTTGCACCATGAGGTTGGTGGTGTAGCCATAGGGGGTGAGAAAGCTGGCGCTGGCGCCATAGGCAACCGCCATGACAAAAGGCATGTAATTGAGGCCGTAGCTTTCAGCCAGGGCAAAGGCGATGGGAAAGCTCAGCGCCGCCGCCGCGTTATTGGTCATGATTTCAGTTAGCGCCAGTGTTAACAGGAAGATGCCGATAATGGCGGCGTAAGGGCCTAGCCCGGCCAGGTAGGCGTGGAAGCCGTCGGTCACCAGGTGGATGACCCCGGAATTGTTGAGTACCTGTGCCCAGGTCAGGGCAGACGTAATGACCAGCCACAACTCAAAGGGGAAACGTCGGCGCAACTCGCCGGCCTTTACTGTGCCCATCAGCAGCATGCCGGCCAGCATAAAGGCCAGGCCCTTGATCAGCGGCACCATCTCCAGTGCTGCCAGGGCAATAACTGCCACCAGCGTCAGCGTAACAAAGTAGTTTTCCCTGCTGGAAATTCCATTGGCCTTAACGTCTTCGTCTACCACCAGGAAGTTCTTGTCGAGGTTCTTGCGCTGACCGAAGTCAGGCCCCGCGGCAAGCATAAGCCGGTCTCCGGCTTCAATGGTAATGTCGCCGAGCTTGCCGGACAGTCTTTTGCCGCCGCGGTGCAGGCCCACAACGGCGGCGTCAAACAGCGAGCGAAAACCACTGTCCTTGATAGTCTTGCCCTCGACATTGGCATTGGGCATAACAATTACTTCGGTGAGGTTTTGCTTCAGCAGCCCCTCGTCAATGGCGAACAGGGTGAGGCCATCGAAAGATTCCAGAGCGGACAGTTGGCTGATGTCGCCTGAAAAAATGAGTTTGTCGCCCGCTTCGACTACCTCGTAAGGTGTGACCGGTGATATCAGGTAGTCACCGCGAACAATCTCCACCAGGAACAGGGCGTCGAGATCGCGCAGCTTGTTTTTGAGTACCGATTTTCCAACCAGTTCAGACTCCGGGCTGACCTCGGTTTCAATCAGGTATTCTGCCACGCTGACAACTTCGGCCTCGTGGGCCGGTAATAGGCGTTTATTGGTGAGTATAATCACCAACATGCCGATGACGGTGGCACTAAAACCAATCAGCAGAAAGTCGAAGAAGGCCAATCCGTGACCGGTGGCATCCTCCAGGAAGCTGCTGACAATTAAATTGGTCGAGGTGCCGATCAGGGTCATGGTGCCGCCCAGAATCGCCATGTAGGACAGCGGTATCAGCAGTTTGGAAGCCGGGTGGTAGGGGTTGCGTCGAATCGTATTGGCCAGAGTAGCAACCACGGCGGTGTTGTTGACGATAGCGGAAAACAGGGCGGTGACGACACCCATGCGCAGCAGGCTACGTTTATAACGCTTGGTGATAAGTTTGCCCGCCATGTCGTTGAGCCAGCTCAACTTCTCAATGCCCACGGATACCAGCAATAACAGGATCAGTGTGATAAGACCCGGATTACTGGCTTTTTGCAGGACCTGTTCGGTTTCAACCAGGCCTAGCAGGTAACAGGCAATCATGCTCAGGGTAAAAACCCAGGCGGCTGACCAGCGGGTGAATACCAGGCCATAGATGAGCCCGAGGAAAAGGCCGACGGTCAGTAGTTGATCCAACATGGGGCGTAATGTTCCCTGACTGTGCCTGTAAACACAAGTTACAGACGGTGGTAGAATGACCGCCCATTTTCCAGGAGGCAGTAGTCATGGCAGAGAACCCGATGACAGACAAAGAATATCGCCAGATCCGCCGGTTTACAAAAATCTTTGCCAAGCTCAATGTGTGGGTATACCGCTTGACCGGCGGTCGGTTGATGAATACCTTTTCCGGTTGTCCCATTTGCCTGGTCAAAATGACCGGTGCAAAGTCGGGTGTAAGTCGCTGGATGCCGGTAATGTACGTGCCCTATAAAGAGGGAATTATTATTGTTGCATCTCTGGGCGGCGCGCCCAAACATCCCGTCTGGTATTACAACCTGGTGGCTCACCCTGATATCGAGGTGATTTATCGAAGCACCCATATGAAGCTGCGGGCCAGACAGGTTGACGATACAGAAAAGGCGCTGGTTTGGCCGACCTGTGTAGAACACTATCCCCCCTACGCTGATTACCAGAAGCGTACCGATCGAAATATCCCTGTTTTTGTTTGTGAGTAAATGAGGTAATAATGAGTTTTTATCCCCCCCGCAGAACCCTGATGGGCCCCGGCCCCTCGGATGTTGATCCGCGTATTTCCCTGGCCCTGGCGCGTCCGACCATAGGCCACCTCGACCCGGCGTTTATCCAGTTGATGGATGAGATCAAGGCTTTATTACAATATGCATTTCAAACCACCAACGAACTGACCCTGCCGGTATCTGCGCCTGGCTCGGCGGGTATGGAAACCTGCTTCGTCAATTTATTGGAAAGGGGAGATAAAGCTATCGTCTGCCAAAATGGTGTCTTTGGTGGGCGCATGAAGGAGAACGTCACCCGTGCAGGATGCGACGTGGTGATGGTGGAAGACGAGTGGGGTACGGCTACTGATCTGGATAAGGTCAAGGCCGCCATCGGTGCGCACCCCGATGCCAAGGTGTTGGCTTTTGTGCATGCGGAAACCTCTACCGGTGTTGTTAGTGACGCCGCCGCTCTGTGCAAGCTGGCCAGCGATGCGGGCATGTTATCGATTGTCGATACGGTAACCGGACTGGGTGGCATTGAAGTGGCAGTCGATGCCTGGGGTGCGGACGCGGTGTATTCCGGCAGTCAAAAGTGTTTGTCCTGTGTGCCCGGGTTATCGCCAGTCACCTTTTCTGACAAGGCGGCAGAAGTGATTCGCAATCGGAAAACGCCGGTGCAGAGCTGGTTCCTGGATCTCAATCTGATCATGGGTTACTGGGGCGAAGGGGCCAAGCGTTCTTATCATCACACGGCGCCGGTCAATGCGCTATACGGTTTGCATGAGTCGCTGATTATTCTCAAGGAAGAAGGTTTGGAAAATGCCTGGGCACGGCACCGGCGAAACCATGAGCTACTCAAGGCGGGTCTGGAGTCGCTGGGTCTGGAACTGGTGGTAGCTGAAGCCGACCG
>Ga0209988_10001445_pt1 | contig 15444 bp, 13 predicted proteins | sample N075metaG_FD_183115 | JGI IMG/M metagenome (GOLD analysis project Ga0209988, IMG submission 183115) | Deep subsurface microbial communities from Kermadec Trench to uncover new lineages of life (NeLLi) - N075 metaG (SPAdes) (version 2) | ecosystem: Environmental > Aquatic > Marine > Ocean trench... | reverse complement strand
AATGTCAAGTTCCGTTTGTTCCAAGAACTGATAAACCAGTATATTGCAATGACTGTTTCAGAAAAAACAAACCACAAGATTCAGAAAATAATAGATATTCCAGAGATGATCGAGGTTCAAGATATTCAAGAGATGATGGACGAGGAGAATCTACAACTGTAACTTGTGCTGATTGTGGTACAGAATGTCAAGTTCCGTTTGTTCCAAGAACTGATAAACCAGTATATTGCAATGACTGTTTCAGAAAAAACAAACCACAAGATTCAGAAAATAATAGATATTCCAGAGATGATCGAGGTTCAAGATATTCCAGAGATGATCGAGGTTCAAGATATTCCAGAGATGATCGAGGTTCACATTCAAGTAGAGATAATTTTAGATCTAAAAAACCAAGAACTGATAAATTTTTGAAAAAACAGGAGAACTTCTATTCTAATGGTTCAGAAAAATTTTATGCATCTCTAAAAGAAAAATTATTTGAAATTTTGGGAGGAAAAACTTGTTCTAGTTGTGGATTTAAGGATGAAAAAGCTTTAGGGATTAGTCATATGTTTGATGATAACTCTTTTGATAGTGTTAGACGTGGAGGGGCTGCATCCTCATGGGGAAAATACATCTCAGAACCAGACCTTGCTAGAAAAGAACTTGAGGTATTATGCTTAAACTGTAACGAAATTAGGCAACCTATGTCAAAACCAAAAGAGGATCAGTTAAAATTGAAAAAGAGCAGACATTTTCCTAGATGATCTTTAAAACCATCTTTGAGAATTTATTAACACTTTAATTATAATAATTGTGAAATCAAATCATGGATGGCGACTCAAAGGCATTAACAATTTCTCTGGTTGCTATGGTATTAATTGTAACAGTATATGCTTTGTTTACTGTATAATTTTACTCTTTCACAATTTCTACATTGCATTCTAGAATATTAGTGGAAACTAGCTTGTGTTCTTTGTCAATTACTGATTGAATAAAATCTGCAAATTTCTCAACATTTGCTTTATCTTTTAGTACAATACTGTGAGCAGATTTATCCTTAAGTGAAATCACCAGTTCATTTTCAACAATATTTAGAATAGATGTGAAGAATGTTTCTTTTCCACCCTTTATGAAAATTAAACTGGCAAATTTCTGAGCCTCATATTTATCGTTACATGTAATGTTGATTTTCATTTATTCTCAAAAAGAAATTCGTCTATTTGGTTTTTTGCTTTTTCTCTTTTTTCCTGATGAACTACAAGAAATTCGTTAATTTTTTCAATTAAAATTGCTTTTAGTTCTCCTGTAAGTAATTTTCCAGATTTATAATCTTCATAGATTGACTTCAATTTTTTGTCATCTGGTTCAAAAAATATTCTAAGATACTGATATGATACATCGATGTCTGGATTCCCTCCAAGTTTTCTATGTTGTTCAATATCTGGCTGTCCTCCTGAAAATGCATATTTGTTAATTTTCTTTTTCACTATATTTGGTGCGTCAGTTGTGAAAATTGTCCTACTTTCATTAGAAGCTGACATTTTTCCACCTGGTCCTTCTAAGCTTGGAATCATTATGTTGTGAATTAATGCAGGTTTTGGTTTTCCAATCTTTGGTGCAATATCTCTCGTTAATCTAAAGTGAGGATCTTGGTCTACACCTAAAGGAATCAAAACTGGTTTATCTTCAATAAAACATGGTGCAGACTGTAATGATGTGTAAAAAATCATACCAATATTCGTTTCATTTGTAAAACCAAATGTTGCTTTTGTATTTGAAAAATTAATTTTCTTTGCAACTTCGGCTGCAATTGGATAAAGAGTTTGAATATTTCGTGTGTTGATAATAATTTTTGTTTTTTCTGGTTTGAAACCTAACGCAATAAAGTCTAGCGCATTCTCATATGCAAATTTTCCAGTTTCCTCTAATGTTAAGTTAGGTTTTGAATAAAATTTTTCATCATCTGTTAATTGAAAATACATGTTAACATCAAACTTTTCTTGTAACCATTTTGCAAAAACCCACGGTACCAAGTGCCCAATATGAGTATGACCAGAAGGACCTCTTCCAGTATACAGAAAGAATTTGTTACCCTTTTCATAATCATCAAGAATTCTGTCCATCTCTCTATGAGAGAAGAAAATACCTCTTCTAAGCATGAAATGGTCTTCACCTGTAACTTTCCTGATTCGCTCTTGTAATTCTGAAGAAATCTTTTCAGTACCAAATCTCTTGATTAATTTATCATAATCTATGTCTCCTTCAACATGCCAAGGAGTTACAATAAAGTCATCAGCTGACATTCAATCTGACTTAGGTTAAGGTTTAAAAAGTCTTTTTCGAACTTTCTCTGTTGTCACAAGTTTTTCATGATATTGAAAAAAAAATTATTGCTTCTCTAAAAGATAACCCTAAACAAACTCCTGAAATACTTGAAAAAAATACAAAACTTTCACCAGATCAGATTAGACGAGGAATTGAATGGCTTAAACTGAAAGATCTGGCAATTGTTGATGAATCTCAAACAAGTATGATTAGTTTAGATAAAAATGGTATAGAGTCTTTTCAAAAAGGATTACCTGAAAGACGATTATTAAATTTACTAAATGACGGTCCTAGAAAATTATCTGATTTACAAAAAGAACTTGGACCTATTTTTGGACCTGCAATAGGATTATCCAGAAAAAACAATTGGGTTGATACATCCTCTGATCAAATTTTACTTAAAAATTTTCCTTCAGAACTTCCTGGTGAAAAAACTCTTAAACAAATTGGGAACAATAAATTACCTCAAGACAAAATTGACAAAAATGATTTATTGGAACTTTTGAAAAGACCTGATTTTATAATTGAACATGTAATTAAAACCAAAGAAATTTCTTTAACTGATTCTGCAAAATCAATAAAACTTTCAGAATCTTCTGGAGAAATAGATGTAGAAGCAAAAGTACCTCAAGTTTTTGTTGCAAGAACTCATCCATTAAAAGATACTATTGATGAAATACGTGAAATTTTTGTAACATTGGGATTTTCCGAAATTATTGGAAATATGACTCAGTCGAGCTTTTGGAACTTTGATGCTTTATTTACTCCACAAGATCACCCAGCAAGAGAACTACAAGATACATTTTATCTATCTGGTATTTCTGCTAAAAAAATTGCAACTCCAGAACAAATTAGAAAAGTTTCTGAATCTCACAAAAAAAATTGGCATTATCATTGGGATATTAATGAAGCAAGAAAAATGGTTCTAAGAACTCATACTACTTGTGTAACAATCAAACATCTAGCTGAAAACAAGCCTGATGAAGCAAGAGTCTTCTCATTAGGTCGTGTGTTTAGAAATGAAAAGGTTAGTTACAAACATCTTGTAGAATTTAATCAAATTGAAGGGGTTGTTGTAGGAAAAGATGCTAATCTAAGAAATTTAATGGGAATTCAACGAGAATTCTATAAACGAATTGGAATTACAAAAATAAAATTTTGGCCAACATTTTTTCCATACACAGAACCATCACTTCAAACTATGGTATATAATGAAAGATTAAAAAAATGGGTAGAACTATTTGGAATGGGAATTTTTAGACCTGAAGTAACTAAACCTCTTGGTATCACTAAACCTGTTTTGGCATGGGGAGGTGGTATTGAAAGAATTGCAATGCTAAAATATGGTCTTGATGATGTACGAGAATTTTACAATAACAATTTGAGTTGGTTAAGGAGTGTTAGAAAATGCCAGTAGTAGAATTATCATACATTCGTCTTCAAAAATTAGTTGGTAAAGTAACAAAAAAACAAATTTCTGATGTCTTACCTTTTCTTGGATTAGATATTGAATCTGAAGATAAAGATCTAGTCAGAATTGAATACAGTCCAAACAGACCTGATTACTCAACTGATTTTGGAATTGCACTTGGATTACAAGGATTACTTGGAATAAAAACAGGTGCAATAAAATTGAATATTAAAAAATCAAGAAGGTATGCTATATCTGTAAAATCTGAAGTATCAAAAGTTCGTCCTTTTGTTACTGGAATTGTTGCAACAAACGGAAAAATTGATGATGAAACAATTAAACAATATATGACAATGCAAGAAGACCTTCATTTTGGAATAGGAAGAAAGAGAAAAAAATCATCAATAGGTATACATGATTTGGATAAGATCACTTTTCCTTTAGTTTACACAACCACTAATAGAAATCATAAATTCATTCCATTAAACTCTAAAAAAGAACTTTCAATTTCTGAAATTCTCAAAAACACAGATGTGGGAAAAAACTATGGTTCTATACTTGGAAATTCTTCTCATGTACCTCTAATTTTAGATGCAAATCACAAAACAGTTTCTTTTCCACCAATAATTAATGCAGCAGAAACTACTGTGACAACAAAAACAAAAAATCTATTTGTTGAGGTAACTGGAATTAATAAAGAAGATGCTGAAGATATGCTTTCAGTTGTTGCAACCATTTTACAAAGTGCAGGTTTCACTTTGGAATCAGTTCAAATTTCTGGAGCAAAAAACTCTTTGCCAAAACTTGAACAAAAGAAATTATCTGTTAGTCCCTCTTTGATCAATCAAACTCTTGGTTTGAATCTTAACACTTCAAAGATTATTTTGTCATTAAAAAAATCTAGGTTAGATGCATCAACAAAAGGCAAAAATATCATTTGTGGAATTCCTGCATATAGATTTGATATTTTTGGACCTATGGATTTGGTTGAAGAAGTTGCTTTAGGATATGGAATTCAAAATCTTGAACCTATATTATCCCCCTCTCAAACACTTGGTCAAAAACATCCAAACTCAATTAGTTTACAATCTATTTCTTCCATAATGACTGGATTAGGCTATATGGAAGCTCTAAATTCTAGCTTAACAAGCAAACGAATTCTTTATGATAATACCAAAAGAGATTCATCAAAAATTATCTCAGTTTTAGATTCTAAAAGTCTTGAACATACTATTCTTAGAGATTCACTAATTCCAGGATTAATTGATAATCTAGCAAAAAATATTCATGAATCATATCCTCAACAATTATTTGAGATAGGAACTATTTTTAATAAAACAAGTTCTGTAACTGAAGAAACTCATCTTTGTGCAATAAGCTCTCATAAGGATGTAAACTTTAGCGAGATAAAATCTGTTTTACAATCTGTTATTCAATCAATATTTGGAAAAATTTGTGAAACCAAAACTATCACTCATTCAACTTTTGAAAAAGGACATGTTGCAAACATCATTGTTGATGGGAAAATCATTGGAATCATTGGTGAAATTAGTAAATTAACTAAAGATAACTTTAAGCTTAGAGAACCAATAGTTTCCTTTGAAATAAAACTACCTGATTAATATTTGACTAGGTGGACCATTGTATGCCCTAAGAGCAACCATGCAGACGGATTGGGATGATGTCGATCGTAATGATACCAATGATTTCTAATTCACCCAGGCATGGCACATTATGGGCAACCCCGGTTTCAGAACCCAAGGAGGTTTTGGCTAAAATACCAATGAGATTGTGCGAGTCAGAACCGGGGAACATTTACAATTTACAAAAACCATAAAACATCCGTTAGTGATACAAAGAACTGAAATGGTAAATTATTGGTTGGCAAAACAAGAACCTGGTGGACCCAGAGGCTATAACTTTGAACAACTAAAAAAAGAAAAAACAACAGTATGGGATGGGGTTCATAATAATCTTGCATTAAAGCATATGCGAGAAATGAAACCTAGTGATCTTGTTTTGTTTTATCATACAGGTGATGAAAGACAAGCTGTAGGAATAATGCAAGTTATTTCAAAACCATATCCAAATCCAAAAGAAGACAATGAACGTTTTATTGTTGTAGATGTAAAGTACAAAAAAGAATTGAAACGTCCAGTAACACTTGATGAAATGAAAAAAGAAAATAAATTCAAAGATTGGGAACTTGTCAGAATTTCAAGATTGTCTGTTATGCCTGTCCCAAAGCAAATTTGGGATGCAATTTTAAAGATTTCTCAAAACTGAATACGATCGGTTTATTGATATAGTAGATTTATTTAATTTAGTCATGGCAACAGCTTATGTTTTAATAAACTGTGAACTAGGTTCAGAAGAAGCTATAATTCAGCAACTTAAGGGCTTAGAAGGTGTTAAAGAAGTTCATGGAACTTTTGGCGCATACGATATTTTGGCCAAGATTGAATCTGAAACTGTGGAAAAACTTAGAGAAACCATAACTTGGAAGATCAGGAAAATTGAAAAGATTCGTTCAACTCTTACTCTGATGGGTATTGAAGGCCAGACATAAACACCCTTTTTTCTTATTATGATTTTACATTTTATTTTTGTTGTAAAAGAAAAAGATCGTGAAAAACGACAATTTGAATTTGAATATATTCAAAAAATGAGCCAATTTTATAAGATATGGATTAAAGAAAAATTTGGAAAAGATTATGAAATTCAATGCGATGAATTGATTACACAACCCCGAAGTATTTTTCAAAGACTTGACACACATACTCTTCTTAGTGATCATTACCAAAGAGGAAAAGACATTTATCATTTCTATCTAACCCATTTTAGACCATTCTGGACTGATTGTACATGTGAAGGATATCATGCTGAAAATTTTGGAATGATATTATGGCAACAACCTAAAGAACCAAATGATTCATTATTTCTTGCAGAAAAAAACTGTACTACTGTATCTCATGAATTACTCCATGAATTATTACGAATTTCTAAAAATAAAAAATTTATTCATGATGTTCATGACGTTTGGACAAAACATCTCTTTGAACAATTAGAATTTGAACAATATGGTGAAGATTTTCAAAAAACTGATGATAAACCTATGTTTCTAACAATGGATACTTCACAACTAAACATACAAAATAATATTTCAACTTAACACTTTGTAACAGAATAGATGTTGTTTTCAAAGTTTGCTGTTTTAAAATTCAACATATTTTCCGGATCATCATTTCTTGATTCACTCAAATTTTTAAGTTCTACTAATGCATCACTTCTAAAACCTACTGAAGAACCATAAATTGCATCCGTTAACATTGTTCCATGTTCCCCTTTCTTAATGTCATCTACCATTTCATAAAATCTTGCAGTTTCTTTTTTGTTAACAGGATTTCCAGTTGCTTTGTTATACGCAACTGCAATATACATTCCATTATTTTTCACTGCAACAGGAATTTTATGAGTTTTGTCTGCTGTACCAGGAATTATTTCATTAACTAGAACTTCACATTTATGATACATACTTGAAACATATGCATAAAATCTATATTGTGCATATTTCCCTGCATCATCTTCTTTACAACTAACAAAAACTTTATGCAGCAGTTCCAAAGCTTCATCATTCATGCTTTGTAATCTATCATCAATTCTTCCTCTTTCAAGAAGATCCGATTTGCATTCTTTTGCAATCAGTACTAAAATGAAATCTGGTAAATTGTAATTTTTTAGAGCAGCAACAAATGCTCCTGCTTGTGACATACCAAATTTTGGAAAACCCTTATTGACCATATTTACACCTTAATTTATAAAATTTAAAACTCCCCAATATTCAATAAGAAAGCTACTTTTAACTTATAATTGTTAAGAATTTACATGTATATTGGAATGATTTTTCGAGTTTAAATTGTAAATATTAAATTCCGGATAAATTTATTACATCATGTGGAAATCGATGTTACTGAATTTGTTTCATGTGTTTATAAAAAATTAAAAGAAAATATTGTAAAATATAGAACAATAATTGGAAGACCACTTACACTTACTGAGAAAATTTTAGCCGGTCATTTTAATGAAATTTCCAACAAAAGTTTTACTGGTGGAAAAGATTATGTTTTTCTAAAACCTGATAGAGTTGCATTACAAGATGTTACTGGGCAAATGGTAATGCTTCAATTTATGCAAGCTGGACTTGAACAAACATCTTTACCAACAACCGTACATTGTGATCATCTCATTAGGGCTGAAGTTCAAGGTGATGTTGACATGAAAGTTTCTCTAAATAAAAACAGTGAAATTTTTAAATTTTTACAATCCACTTGTGCAAAATTTGGATGTGGTTTTTGGAAACCTGGAGCTGGAATTATTCATCAAGTGGTTCTTGAAAATTATGCATTTCCTGGAGGGTTGATGATTGGCACAGATTCTCATACTCCAAATGCTGGTGGTCTTGGAATGATTGCTATTGGGGTTGGTGGGTTGGATGCAGCTGAAACCATGGCAGATTTACCTTGGGAATTACTCTATCCAAAACGAATTGGAATTAAATTAACTGGAAAATTAAATGGATGGACATCCCCTAAGGATATCATTCTCAAAGTTACTAAGGAATTAACAGTTTCTGGAGGTACGAATTCAATAGTTGAATACTTTGGATCTGGAACAAAATCTATCAGTTGTACAGGCAAAGCTACAATTACTAATATGGGAGCTGAAATTGGTGCAACCTGCTCAATTTTTCCATATGATGAAAGAATGGAAACTTATTTGAAATATACTAACAGGAGTGATATAGCTGAATTAGCAAATCAAAATAAAGAATTACTTGTTGCAGATCCTGAAGTTGAAACAAATCCTGAAAACTTTTTTGATAAAGTAATTGAAATCAATCTATCAACATTAGAACCTCATATTGTTGGACCTCATACTCCTGATTTGGCAAGAACAATTTCAGAACTAGCAGATGACGTGAAATCTAATGACTATGTTGATCCAATTTCTGTTGCATTAATTGGTAGTTGTACAAATTCATCTTATGAGGATATGTCAAGAGCAGCAAGCTTGGCTGAACAAGCAAAAGCAAAAGGAATCAAAGCTAAAATTCCATTGTTAGTTACTCCTGGTTCTGAACAAATTCGCGGAACTATTGAAAGAGATGGACTAATGGATTCTCTTAAAGAGATTGGTGCAACTGTTTTAGCAAATGCTTGTGGTCCCTGTATTGGACAATGGAATAGACCTGAATTAGAAAAAAATCAAAAAAATACTATTGTTACATCATATAACAGAAATTTTCCAGGAAGAAACGATGGTCATAGAAATACTCTGAACTTCATTGGTAGCCCTGAAATGATTATTGCCTTAGCTTTAGGAGGAAAACTTTCCTTTAATCCATTAAAAGACGAACTAACTGCAGCTGATGGAACAAAATTCAAACTTGAGCCACCTAAACCTGCACCTGAAGTTCCTGAAAAAGGTTTTCTGATACCTGAGGGAATTTTTATTGCACCTTCTAAAAATTCTGATAATGTTGATATCATAATTGATCCTAACAGTAATAGATTACAACGTTTGGAACCATTTCCAAAATGGGATGGAAAAGATTTTGAAGAAATTCCAATAATGATTAAAGCCTTTGGTAAATGTACTACTGACCATATATCTCCAGCAGGTGTATGGTTATCACTTAGAGGACATTTAGATAACTTAAGTGATAATCTACTTTTAGGAGCAGTTAATGCATTTAACAATGAAGTAGGTTACGGTAAAAACATTCTAAACAATAAATTTGAACCATTCTCAAAAATTGCTAGGCAGTATAAAGAAAAACAAATGAACTGGGTGATAATTGGTGATAATAATTATGGAGAGGGTAGCAGTAGAGAACACGCTGCTATGACTCCAAGATATTTGGGATGTGTCGCAGTTATTACCAAAAGTTTAGCTAGAATACATGAAACCAATCTAAAAAAACAAGGGATTTTAGCACTGACCTTTAGCATCCCTGATGATTACGATAAGATTCTTGAAGATGATAAAATTAGTATAATAAATTTAAATGATTTAGAACCCAACAAACAAGTCAAATGTATAATTTCACATAGTGATGGTAGTAAAGAAGAAATTTTATTAAATCACTCATATAACAAATCTCAAATTGAATGGTTCAAAGCTGGCTCTGCACTAAATATTTTAAAAAATAATCAATAGAATTTTTAACGTGGGGCCGACCGGAATTGAACCGGCGACCTACGGGTCACTACAGCTCCAAACTTACATCATCCGTGAGTCAGTTTAGCTTAGTTTACCTCTGGAGCCCTTAGCGGTGATCTATTTGTAGACACTGTCGCCCTACCAGGCTAGGCTACGACCCCACGAACAAGAATAAAATAGACTTGAATTTTAAGTTATTTTTAACTAAGATTTATTTGCGATTAACATGGATTTGTATTAGTTCATTAATCATGGTAAAACCAATTCATTTTGTATTCGGTGCAATTCCAGTAATTGTAGCACTTTTAATTTCAGTCCCATTAATTACAAAAAATGAAATTCCAATTTCTGCCGCTAATTCTTTTGATACTATTGAAATTGAATATATCAAACACCAACTAAAGAAAACTTCTTACGGTATTACAGAAAGAATTGGGGCGCAAAAAACTGAAATTCTTTACATTAAAAATAATGGTGATCTAAAATATTCTGTAACTGAACAAGGAAATCCACAACTTGACATTTTGTCAAAACTAGATGAAAAAAGACTTCTCAAACTAAAATCGTTGATAAAAGAAACTGGTTTCATAACTATCCCATCCGAATCGTTTTTAATTCTAGAAAATGTAACTGATTATCAGAAATCAAATGTCAAAGTAACTCTTAATGGATATGTCAATAAAATCTATTGGCCTGAACAAAATGCTACGGCACAATTAATTCCCCCAATTATTACTATGGTTGAATCTGAATTGGATAAGATTATATCTGAAATTAGTGAATAGATACAAATAGTCTCTAGTAAAAATTAGTGTATGCTTCCATTATCTGGTGAACGACATGACGCTAAAGGCATAATTTCTGAAAAAATAAATTCTGTTGATATTAAACGTGGCTCAACTATTCTCAAACGAGGTTTTGCTCACATGTTGAAGAATGGGGTTGTCATGGACGTTACAACTGTAGAACAAGCTCAAATTGCTGAAGAAGCTGGAGCAGTTTCTGTCATGGTTTTAGACAAACTTCCTTCAGAAGTTAGAAAAGCGGGAGGAGTTGCACGAACTGCAAGCATTAGAATTATTGAAGATATTATGAATTCAGTGACAATTCCAGTAATGGCAAAATGTAGAATTGGTCATGTCACTGAAGCTTTAGTTCTACAAGAAACTGATGTAGATATGATTGACGAATCTGAAGTTTTAACTCCTGCTGATGAACTTCATCATATTTGGAAATGGGATTTTACAACACCTGTTGTAAATGGTGCAAGATCTTTGGCTGAAGCTTTAAGAAGAATTGAAGAAGGTGCATCAATGATTAGAACAAAAGGCGAACCTGGAACTGGAAATGTTGCAGAAGCTATTACTCATATTAAAAAAGTTAATGATGAATTAAGAATAATTAAGGCAATTTATGATTCTGGAGATAATCAGGACTTGGTTCGAATGGCAAGAGAATTCAAAGTATCATATGATATTGTTGAACAAACTGCAAAACTTGGAAGGTTACCTGTTGTAAATTTTGCTGCTGGTGGAATAGCCACTCCTGCTGACGCTGCATATCTAATGTCTCTTGGATGTGATGGAATCTTTGTTGGTTCTGGAATTTTTAATGCAAATGACGCACAAGAAAGAGCGAAAGCAATAGTTTTGGCTACTACTTTTTGGAATGAATCTGATAAAGTCAAAGAAGCTCAAAAAATGATTGATGAAAGACAATCCATGTTGGGATTAGATGTAAATACACTAGAATTACGAATGCAAGATCGTGGTGCTTCTTCATGAGTCTCAATATTGGAATTTTATCTATACAAGGTGATGTTCAAGAAAATCTCTTATCCGCAAGAGCTGCCCTAAATGAATTAGACATTGATGGAAAAGTTACTGATGTAAAAACCCCTGAAGAAATTTCTCAATTAGATGGTGTAATAATACCTGGCGGTGAAAGTACTACTATTGGACAACTTTCTTTGGTAAATGGTTCGTTGAAAGTCTTGAAAGAAAAAATTGAAAATGGAATGCCTGTACTTGGAATTTGTGCTGGCATGATAATGTTATCAAAGACAGCTAACGATCGTATTGTTGGAAATACTGATCAACCACTTTTGGATATTCTTGATATTAAATTAGAAAGAAATTCCTTTGGACGACAACGAGAATCATTTGAAGCAGATGTGTCTATGGACTCTATAGATATTCCAAAATTTAATGGCGTCTTTATTAGAGCACCATCTATTTCAGATGTTGGTTCTGATATAGAAGTTCTATCAAAATTTAATGAACGAATAGTTGCAGTAAAAAAAGGTAATGTAATTGCTACTTCATTTCATCCAGAACTTACTGAAGATATTTCATTACACAAATATTTCATAAATCTTGTCAATGCTTCAAAGAATTGATTTATTCAAGAATAATGCTACTTAATCTATTAAATTATGCATAGATTTCAAATCTTTTTTAAATGATTCTAAATTTGATGGAATTTCTATTTTTATTGAATCCTTTAATGATAGATTCTGAGTTTTTTTCTCATTCCATACTTTAGAATTAAATTCTGTAATATCTTTTGTAATGTTACTTTTAACTTCTAGATTTTCTACTTCTACTTGTTTCTGTTTGTGAATACTTTCTTCAGAATACAAAGTATTCCAAAGATATTCAGTGATAAATGGTGTAATTGGTGCTAATAATTTTAAAATTGTTGATAATACTTTATGTAATGTAAATATTGCACCATCTCTTTCTTCATTTGAAAAATCAATCCCATAAGCTCTTACTTTTACCATTTCAATGTAATGTGCTGCAAACAAATTCCATGTAAATTCCCTAATTGCTATTGCAGGAATAAAGAAATTGTATTCATCATAACCTTTCTTACATTCTTTTACAAGATTATCTAATTCAGATAAAATCCATTTATCTGATGCGTTTGTGGTAGCAGATTTTATTACTGAGAAACTAGACAAAAATCTTGATACATTCCATAATTTACTTAGGAATTTTTTAGTTGATTCTATTTTTTGTTCGTTGCATCTGAAGTCATATCCGTGATTAATTTCACTTGCACTCCAGAACCTAAAAGTATCAGCACCTAATTTTTCAATAATTGGTAAAGGATCAATTGCATTTCCTTTACTTTTACTCATCTTCATTCCTTTTTCATCAAGTCCATATCCCATTATCCAAGCTTCAGACCATGGTTTCTTTCCAGTAAGTTGTTCACATCTTAGAAGTGTATAGTATAACCAAGTTCTAACAATATCTTTTGCTTGAGGTCTGATTGAAGCCGGATATACCTTGTTGAAAAATTCTTCATCTTTTCCGAATTTGCTTACAAAGAGTGGTGATATACTAGAATCCATCCATGTGTCAAAAGTTCGTTCTTCTCCAACAAATTCAGTAGATTGACATTTTGGGCATTGACTAATTGGGCAATCCTCTTTCCATGGTCTGTAGTACTTTCCAGGCTCAGGAACATATGGTTCTGAGCATTTTTTACAATACCAAATTGGGATTTCAGTACCATAATATCTTCTCCTTGAAATTGGCCAATCAATATTGATGGATTCAATCCAATTCATCAAAATTTGTTTGTGCATTGTGGGGTGAAATGTAATCTCATCCCCAAGAGCTTTCATTTTTTCAACTGATTCTTTTTGTTTTAGGTAGTATTCTTCCATTGGAATTATTTCAATTGGAATTTTACTTCTTTCAGAAAGAGGTGTTCTGTGTATAATGTCTTCAATTTTTTCTACAAATCCTTTTGTTTTCATGTCTTCAATGATTTTTGTTCTTGCTTGTTTTGGTTTTAGTCCTGCATATTCTCCTGCAACTTCTGTCATCCTTCCATCTAGACCAATTGCAATAATCTCTTCTAATTGTAATTCTCTAAACAATGCAACATCATTTTGATCACCATAACTACATATCATTACTGCCCCTGATCCAAACTCTTGTTTGGCAGAATGATGTGTTCTTAATTCAACTTCTGCATTAGTAATTGGAACAATTATTTTTTTTCCAATATATTGTGTATATCTTTCATCTTTTGGATTTACAATAATTGTTTTACATGCACAAACTAACTCAGGTCTTGTACTTGCAATAATTATTTCCTTGTTTGTATCCTTTATTTTAAATTTCATATAAACTAATTTAGTTGGTAAATCTTCGTATATGATTTCTGCATCTGCAATAGTTGTTCCTGATACCCAATCATAGTTGTTAGGTCTGTTAGCTTGATACACTTGACCTTTTTTCCATAATTCAATGAATGTTGATTGTGTAAGTGTTCTGTATTCTTCTGAATCAGTTCTGTAGTAGTTTGTAAAGTCTCCACTTATTCCAATATTTTTCATAATGAGAATCATTTCATCTTCTAAATCATCTAGTGCTTCTCTACATAACTTCAGAAATTCATCTCTATCTGTCTCCCTCATTCTAATTTTGTATTTTTTTTCAGTGTACAGTTCTACTGGAAGTCCATTTCTATCAATCCCTATAGGGAAATAGACATTTTTTCCAGCCATTCTTGCTGTTCTGGCAATCATATCAATTTGTGCATAATGTGCTGCTGCTCCAATATGCCATGGTCTGCCTGATGGATATGGTGGAGGAGTATCTATGGTAAAGTTATCATCCTGTGGTGTAAAATCATAAATTTTATCATCTTCCCATTTTTTTAGTATCTTTTTTTCTAATTTTGGGTTCCATGCTTTTTCTGATATTTTAGGTTCCATTTTTTAACTATCTTGAAATCTTTGAAATAATATGAGATCCTTTATTGTAACCTTCATAGATGTAAACTCCTACTGCTTCTACATTTGATGGCAGTTTCGGTGCTAATAATTTGATTATTTCACTTGAAAGATTTTCTACAGTTGCCTCACCTTCTAAAAGATAAGTAGTATTTTTTGGAACTTGTAATTCAAACATTCCTTTAGGACCATCAAATTGAATTACATAATGTGAATCATCCTCACTCTTTAGATATTTTCTATTAATGAAAAATTTATGATCAAATACGTTAACAACTTCTTTGATAATTTTTTTAGCTACACCAAAATCTAAGAGCAAATTATCTTTCATTTGTCCTACAAGTTCTACCATTACAGAAGATGTATGTCCATGTAAGATAGAGCATTTTTCAACTAATGGAAGTATGTGAGCATAATCAAATGAAAATGATCCATCTTCTAAAAATATAGAACCTGTCTGTGGGGACTTGTCATAAAATACTAAATCTTGCAGTTCTTTTATCTGTGCAACATATTTTGCATGTCCAATTGCCATAATTTTGTCTTGAGGAAAATCTTCTTTGATTTGTTTGTATTTTTCAATGTCTTCATCATTATCAATTACTTCAATCAATCCTTTCGTTGTTTTAAAATCAATTGTGACTTTACTTCCATTCTTTAATGTAAGTTTATGATCGTATTGATATTCTTCATCAAGAAAAGTGAGCATTTGTGCTACTGTTAATTCAGTTCTTGTTCTAAGCAAATT
>Ga0209988_10001444_pt1 | contig 15468 bp, 17 predicted proteins | sample N075metaG_FD_183115 | JGI IMG/M metagenome (GOLD analysis project Ga0209988, IMG submission 183115) | Deep subsurface microbial communities from Kermadec Trench to uncover new lineages of life (NeLLi) - N075 metaG (SPAdes) (version 2) | ecosystem: Environmental > Aquatic > Marine > Ocean trench... | reverse complement strand
GATTGAAAAAGGATTATCGGCAGAGGAGATCAAGCAATTTTTCCAAAAGCAGAAGGATTATTTTATTTTTCTTAAAATAGGAATTATCGCAATTTTCTTTGGGGTCGGACTCGGTTTAGGGATGGCATCAGGTGATGAAGCAGCCAGAGAAATATGGATGGCTCCAGCAATAGTTGTTTTTACCGGAATTGGATTTGTTGTAGCAAATTTAATAGGTAATAAAATGAGGGAACAGTATAAACCTGATGAAGTTTAATTTGAGGATTGTGATTTCTTAACAGTCATTCTGAGTCCCGCCAACTGCGGGATAAACTCTGCGAAGAATCTTCTTCATTAAAAAAATTCTTCGCAATTATTTTTTAAATTCTCTATCCGGTTAAATTAACCTTCCTGAGCTTCAAGCCATCTTTCAGCATCAATCGCAGCCATACATCCAGTACCTGCTGCAGTAACTGCCTGCCTGTATTTACTGTCCGCTACATCACCGGCAGCAAACACACCATTAATATTTGTATGAGTTGATCCGGGTTTTACTATTAAGTAACCAACCTCATCCATATCCAACTGTCCCTTGAACAGATCAGTATTTGGTTTATGACCGATTGCAATAAATAATCCGTCAGCTTTAAACTCTTCGGTGGAATGATCTTTTGTATTTTCAAGCATAACACCTGTCAATGTTTTTTTACCGTTTTCTTCCTTACCTAAAACCTCTTTAATCACTTTATTAGTATGGAAGAAAATCTTCGGATTCTTCTTCGCTTTATCCAGCATAATTTTAGAAGCGCGAAATCCTTCACGCCTATGTACTAAATGCACTTCTTTTGCATGATTAGTTAGATAAGTTGCTTCTTCCATTGCAGTATCACCACCCCCAACCACTAATACAATCTGATCCTTGAAGAAAAAGCCATCACATGTAGCGCATGCTGATACACCATGACCCATGTACTCCTTTTCACTTTGCAATCCCAGCAGCATTGCAGACGCACCGGTGGAAATAATAACGGCATCAGCTGTATATTCATCGTCATAGGATTTTAGTTTAAAGGGTCTTTTTGAAAAATCGACTTCTGTTATTTCGTTGAAAATAGTTTTGGTACCAAACCTCTGAACTTGTTTTCTCATTATATCCATTAATTCGGGACCCTGAATTCCATTCTCGAAGCCTGGATAGTTATCAACTTCAGTAGTGATGGTTAATTGCCCGCCCGGCTGTATTCCTTCAAAAATAACCGGTTTAAGATTAGCTCTTGCATTATACAACGCTGCCGTGAACCCTGCGGGACCTGATCCTATTATAATTACTTTATGATGGTTATCTGACATTTTTTATCTTAATTTTCCTTGATAATTTATTTAAAACTTAAATAATATGATTCTGTAAATTTAATAAAGATTCAGGTACTCCGCTTTTGGGTTTGTAAGCACACAGCTTATTTGAGAAGAAATTCAGCGTTTCTTTTTAATCCGTTTAACTTTGTTCTTGATATTGGACTCTTGGCAAATCGACTTTGGAATTCATCATTCTTCATTTCAGCAACATCTTTAAGATTGATTTCTGCATTATTATTTATAGGATTAAATTCTTCTGTTTTTGCCGGTTGAGAAAACTTTATATTCCAGGGACAAACATCCTGACAAATATCACATCCAAAAAGCCACCCTTCAAATTTATCACTAAAGCTTTGTGGAATTTCCCCTTTATTTTCTATAGTTAAATAAGAGATACATTTATTGGAATCTATAACATAATCTAAAACTATAGCATCGGTTGGACACGCATCAATACAAGCAGTACAGCTACCACAGAAATCAGGAATTTGTAACGAATAATCAAACTCGTAATTAGTGAATATATTTGCTAAAAATATCCAACTGCCAAACTCTCTGTTTATTATGTTGGAATGCTTTCCCATCCAGCCAATTCCGGATTTCACTGCCCACGCCTTATCCATCACCGGTCCGGTATCTATATAAGATTTACATTTAAATTCATTGTCAATCTCCATCAGCTCATTTTCAAGATTTTCCAGCATTTCCCAAATTATCAAATGATAATCCTTTCCCCAGGCATAACGGGATACTTTTCCGTAATTTTTATTATTAGTGTATTTATGATTTGTGTAATAATTAACTGCCAGGGAAATTACAGATCTTACATCATGAAATATTAAAGAAACATCTTTTCTTTTTTCGATGTTTCTTTCCATATATTTCATACCGCCCTGATATCCCCGCTTAAGCCATTCATCCAAACATTTAACCTCGTCGCTCAGCTTATCGGCTTTTGCAAATCCAACAAGATCAAACCCAATGGATTTCGCTTTTCGAATAACAATATCATTTGTTATTTTATTCACCAATTTAGTCCTTTTGAAATAACTTGTACAAAAATATCACCATCAACAATTTTTACTCTATAGCTGTCTAATCCCCGGCTGCCAGAGGGTTTCCTGCCGGTACGCAGATCAAACTTCCACCCATGAGCAGGGCAAACAACACAGCCGTCCTCAATCAAACCATCATAAATTAAAGCAGTGCGTTGATGCGGGCAAATATTATTGAGAGCATAAATTTCATTGTTAATCTTAAACACAGCAATTTCTGTTTCACCAATAATAAATCTTTTCCCTTCTAAATCTTTCAAATCAGAATATTTGCAGATGAATTCAAAGCCTGAATTTTGATAATCATCCAAAGCCGGCGAACCTTTCAGCTTCTCTTATCCCCTTTTCAGTATGCTTTACTGTACAAAATGCAACTTCGGGGTCATGACCAAAAAATAGCTTCCAATCTTCTTCATTCGCCTTTTTAAGGATTTCCATTTTTTCTTTAAGAGTTACCAACGGCTGAAGATCATAGCCCATAATATATTGTAATGGAATGTGAGAGATTGTTGGTATTAAATCTGCACAAAATAAAACAGTGTTTGAAGAATCAGATATTTTTACAATTTGCTGTGCATACGTATGCCCATTGATTTGCATCAGTTGGATCTCATCATCAAATTGTTCATTACCATTAATAAAATTCAGAACTCCTTCTGCAAAAAGATTTATAAAGTTATCTTTTATGTAACTTCCCCTATCTCTGTCGGATGGGTTTACTCCCCAATCATAATTTTGCTTTTGTACGTAATATTTTGCATTTGGGAAAGCAGGAATTAACTTGCTGTCTTTTAAAATTGTTGAACCACCGGTGTGATCGAAATGAAGATGAGTTAGAATAACATCAGTAATGTTTTCTCTCTTTAACTCAATTTGATTCAATGCAATATCCATAGAATGATTATCATCAACAGCATAAATGCTTTTAAATTTATCATCCCACTTGTCACCCATACCGGTATCAATAATAATTTTCCGGTTCTCACTTTCCAGAATTAAATGCCTTGTAGAAAGCTTGATCCTGTTTGCTTTATCGGAAGGATTTGTTCTCTGCCACAACATCTTTGGAACAATTCCAAACATCGCACCTCCGTCTAATCCAAAGTAGCCGGAAGTAATTATTTTTAATTCGTATTTGCCAATTTTCATATCCAACTCATTGATAATTGATAATAGAATTTAAATATAGAGCTATTTAAAACGAAACTGTAACTCATTATAACATTACTAGTTATTAATAGCACTAAAGATTATTTAAAATAAAAAAGGATATCAACAGATACCCTTACATTGGTTAATTATTTACAAATTTTATCTTCCGATTGAATCCAAATATTCTTTTTTCTGTAATAATACTTCTTCAGTTTCTTCATTTTTCTCGTCGGGTAAACAACAATCAACAGGGCACACAGCAGCACATTGAGGTTCATCGTGGAAGCCTTTACATTCGGTACATTTATCGGGTACAATATAGAAATATTCATCTGAATAAAACCCTTCAGCACCGGATGGAGCTTCATCGTCCTCACCGTAACTTTTCCCTTCGAGTTCCCATTCAACTCCGCCTTCATAAATTGCAGTATTCGGACATTCCGGTTCACATGCTCCGCAATTAATACATTCATCTGTAATATAAATAGCCATAATTATAGTTATACTCCTTTAAGGTTTAGCTTCGTAAATATTTGATGCTCAAAATAATTCAAATATTCAATTCAAATATTATAAAAAATCAGGAATCTTTCAAGATAATTCAATGATTAAATTATAAAAAATCAACAAATCCAACGATTAATTATTGGGAAAGTATTTTAATCTTAAGATCCAATATTTTTGCAATACTATACGATAATAATATTATTAATGCAGAATAAGCCTCATAATAATCTCTGAGTTCGTCAAGATATCCTAGAAAAAACGTTAAAAAAACCAAAGGGATTAATGCTGAAAGAGAAATTTTTAAAAAATCCGGTTTCTCATCCCATTTATAAAAAACAAGAACAATCAATCCTAAAAGAGACACAGCAAGAGTAAGATCATATCCAGTTAGCATACGAAGGTTGTGCTCCACAAGTTGAAATTCAACAAATGTGCCGGGATTATTTTTGTATAAAATGAACAGTGCAATTTTAATCAAAACAAAAATTACAAGCTGTGCAGCCAATAATTTGTTAAAAATATCCTTGCCGAGTTTGCCTTTGTAATATAAGAAGAAAATTAAAGTTAGCAGGATTGTTGTTTCTTTATTAATGCACCCAATCACAAAAATAATTAAGAATATTTTCCATTCCTGTTTATATAAAAATATTAGTCCTAAAGTATAAAGTAAAAGAACCGGAAAATCATAGATGAAACTTGTGTACTGAAACATTGGCGGTAATCCCAGCAATGCGAGAACTGAAACAGAAGCACTTAGCCAGTAGGGAGATTTATAGAATAGACTAAACAGGTATCTTACAGAAATAGAAAAGCCCCAAAGCGAGAAAAACATTAACAACATCGCGAAGGAATATTCTACAGCTAATTCCTTTTCCCACTTCAGTTTTTTAAATAGTTTGTTTAGCGAAATGCTGTCTTCAATTTTGTTCGAGATGGTATTCCTAAGTGTTTGAGGAACCGGCGCTGAGAGCACTCTTACTGTTGCAGGCAGTAAAACCCGGTAAACATAAGGTTTTGAAGCTTTGCCGTAAATCATATCACCGAACATTGATGGGATGTCATCGTTTATTCCGGGGAAAATAACAAATATTATCAACACACAACCGGCTATTAAAGCCGTTATTAAATAGTAAATCAGTTTGCGGAAATTATTACTCATAATTGTTCAGTTTGTTTTTCTGTTTCTTCAAATAATTTATTAACCGCAAGTTTCAGTATATAATTATAAAAAAATAAACCAAATACTATTCCTGATACAGCTACTAAAATAGCTGCATAGAGAATGATTTATTATTTCTGAAGTGTGCTTTTAAGCTTATTTAATTTCAATTCACTTCCAATCATTATTTCTCTACACCTTTATAATTCTCATCAATCTTTCTTTTTCTTTTCGCTTCTGAATATTCTTCAAGAAATGATTTAATAACAGGATAATAAGATAATAAGATTCTTCCCTTGCATCGCCTCGATTAAAAGTTTTAGAGATATTTAATAACTTACGTTACGCAAAATCTGTTTTTGACCTGCCACGTCCTTTAGGGCGTGGGTTAAAAAGTCCTCCATGTTCTGGACTTTAGTCCAAAAAAAAACAAAACAATATGGGCTAAAGCCCGGTTTTCGTAGTGTCTTTTTGCCACGACTTAAAAGTCGTGGCAATTCACATAATATTGCGTAACGTAAGTTATTAAATAATTTTTAAGCATTTTTAAATCTATAAAATCTATCTGTTTTATAAATACTGTTTTAAATCACGGTAATAATTTTCGTGCAGACCAATCATTATTAATTCAAGTCTGTCTTTCTTAATACGATAAGCTAAAAGACATTGCTCTGTTTTTAATTTGAACTTATAAACGAACACGCCTTGTAAATCACCCTTTTTCCCCTCACCTATTTTAGGATTTTCAAACAGTTTTTTGATGTGATAATCTAAAGATTTTTTCTGAACTTTGTGAAATTTTTTAACCCTGCGGGAAAATGAGGGAGATTGAATTATTTTCATAAAAATCAACTAAATTTATATTCGGTTCCCCGCTTGCTGTCTAACTCTTCAATTCCAATTAATAATTCCTTGATTAGTTCATAAGACAGAGTTGGATTTTGTTCAGCTATTTTACCGATTTTTGCCCAATACTCTATTTGTCCCGTAACAGAACGATTTTCAACTTTAGATAAAGTTTTTGCTTCCTTAACTAGCTCATCCGAAATTCTTACAGCTATGCTCATAATTACTTCCTTTTTTCATTTATAGTGCAACTATATAGCACATTTTGTTGCAATATGAAACATTTTTTTTAAATTGAATTGATTAGAAAGATAACGTTAATTATCATTCAGAAAGAATCCAGACAATATTTTTCGAATCCGGTTCAATTATGTTCTTCATCCCGATGAATCGGGACAAGTTTCCTTCTGAATGACAGATGTTTACTTCAACTTCCTTTTACCTTTTGAACCGGCTTTTAAATCTTATCTTTCCATAATTTAATTGCTTTCACTGCAGACTCCTGCTGTGTTGCAAATTGGTGCTCTCTATCGAGGCTAACTTTACCTGTGTTAAATATTCAACCAGACTATCATCTCGAATCAACATTTTCATTTACTTGTTTATCTAACTTCAATTTGTGATCGAGATTAGCAATCCTTAGTGTAAGCTCTGTAATAAGTGTGGAAACTTTCTCTATTTTTTCAACATCAATTTTTTCAACATCATCCGTAGGTCTATGGTAATCTTCAGTCATATGATCGTAGAAGAAAACGATCGGAATATTTTGTTTTGCATAATTATAATGATCGCTGCGATAATAATATTTGTTAGGATCGTTCGGGTCATCGAATGTGTAATCTAGTTTAAACCTAACTGTTTCCAAGTTCACTCTTTCAACTAGGTCATATAACTCGGTGCTTAGCATTCCGGATCCGATACTGTAAAGTGATTCAGTGTCTTCTCTTCCAACCATATCGATGTTTATGTTACAAACAACCCCACTCATAAAATCGCTGTATTCTGTTAAATACTTTGAACCAAGCAGTCCTTTCTCTTCACCTGTATGAAAAGCTATAATAATTGATCTCTTATTTTCTTTAAGAAGAGCAAGTCTTCTTCCGGCTTCCAGAATAGAAACTGTACCGGAACCATTATCATCAGCACCATTATATATTTCACCATCAACAATTCCTTCATGATCATAATGCGCTGTTAACACAATGTATTCATTTTTTAGTTCCTCATCTGTTCCCTCAATTATTCCTAATACATTTCTTGCCTCTTTAATTTCACTATTGGTTGTGTAATTAAATATTATTTGTTTTGTTAGATAAAATCCCGGAAGCATTTTGTTATTTTCACTTGCTTCTAAAATTTCATCGTAAGAATATTTTTCATCCGAAAGTAAATCTATTACAGACTCTTCAGATAATAATACAACTGGTATAGCATCTTCATCCGCTTCATCAGTATTCATTAAGGAGATTGACGGAGATGTAGCGCGTTTTTTAATAAATCTCCAATACTTCAGCATCCTGCCACCGGGAATAGAAAGTACTCCAACTGCGCCATGATCTTTTGCGTTCTCAATCTTATAATTTCTTTCACCAAATTTCTTTTCATCTTCTGCAGAAAAACCTTCTTCATCTATCGCCGGGACTCCTGATTGAAGAAGTACTACCTTACCTTTAACATCAATTCCATTATAATCATTGTAGCTATAATCTTTTGCGGTAATACCGTATCCAACAAAAACTATATTGCTCTCATTTCTATTATATTTATCCGAAGGCAGTTGCTCTTTTGAAAGATAGAAATCATCTCCAAGTTTCAAAACATTTAATGACCCGTTGTTATTTTTTATTGTTAATTCTGTTTCCGGCTCTACCTTTATGATCATAAGGTCGATTAACTGAAAATAAGTTCCATTATTTCCGAATGGTTTCACACCATATTTTGTAAGTTCTTCGGAAATAAAAAGTGCTGCAAGCTGTTCGCCTCTTGTGGCAGTCTCTCTTCCCTCAGATAAATCAGAAGCAAGAACTTCAAGGTTTGATTGCAGATAAATACGCCCTTTCTCCCTGTCTATCTCACTTTGTGGAAAAAGAATATGAGCCGAAAGTATTACGAATAAGCTAAATATTTTTATGATTTTCATTTATAACTCTCTCAATAGAATATTAATAGTTTAGTATTTGTTAAAATCTTTAATGCGCTCAGGGTTTTAATCCATTGAATTCAAACTGAAGATAATTCATTGCTTTGTTACTTATAATTAAATTTTTCTCCATCGCAAATTTTTCTGCATTTTGTAAATTTCCCCGATAAAACCTTAACCATAAAAAGTTAGCAATTATAATCCCATCAAAAATTCTTTCATCTATAAATGATTTAATTGTCAAATAGCCCCAGAGAACATTCCAGCCGAGTGAGAGAAGCCCGCTGATATATTCACCGGTGTAAATTTGTCCGGCGCCGGGTATTATATATGAAATAGTTTTTGCGAACGACACAGAGTACAGATCATCATCCACCTTTTTTGCCAGTACTGTTAGTTCGGTGGTCGAATCAATCCCCGCGAAAATTACGGCAGCATTTTCCCAATCATCAGCAAATATAAATGCCCAGCCCCTCCAGTAGTTTATTTCATCAATTTTATCATAAAAACGAATGTCTGCTTCAAGCGAATCCATTAGTTTAAAAGCCCGCCCTGTTGTTCTTCTTAAAATGTTAACCCGAATGATCTCAATTCGTGAATTGTAAATTTCATCTACTGATTTTGCATTAATTTCTGCTAAAGTAAAATAACGAATTGCATCAGAAAATTTTGTCCCTTGCTTATAACTTTTTCCAATAGTCTCATATGCTCTATAAATATATTCATTATTTGAATTAAAAAATAATAAGCGCTTTAACTCGGTTACAGTATCAAAATAATTTTCACTCTCATACAAACGCACTGCATAATTGAATTGTTCATCAAAAGAATTTTGAGCAAACGAAGTGCTCTCAAAAAATATTATTAGAAAAATTATATAATTAGTTTTCATCGCAAAAACCATAAGCAGGAGTATAATAATTATTTTTTTGAAGAAAAACATTTAAACCATCGTTAAACTCAAAAGTAATTTTTGCATTATGAACCTGTGCTGCCGCAACCGAACCATAAATATTGCCAGCATAAAATAATGCTGCAACACCCGCCCAGACCCAGCCGCGGGTATTGTGTCCGGCTTTAAAATTATCATACGCTATGAATGAAAATACAGTAGTTGTTATGAAAGCTACTATGCCATCACCTATTTCGCCTGCATAAATCTTTCCACTACCTGGAATTAATGCAGACATTATTCCGGCGATAGTAGAACTTTTATACGGAGGGTCTTGCTTCCAATCATAATATTCCGATACCTCATTCTTCTCACTTAAATTAAAGGGAAACAAGAATTCTTCCTTTGATGGTAGTTCGTCTTTTGTAAAAAGGTAAGAAAAATTAAATAATTTGTTACCCTCAAGTTGATATTTATTAATCTCCTCTATTAATGTATCATTATAAAATGAACGAACACCGTAATAATCATTCATTAAATAATATGTCTTTATCAACTCCAGTTTGGCTGCGTTAACGTAGGAAGATGGGGAAGGAATGTTTCCAAAATATTTGATAGCAAATGGATAATCACCAATTATAGAATAGGACAAAGCAATTTTAAATAATAACGTGTCATTCACATCTGAAGAAATTAATCGCTCGTATTCAAGTGCAGCTCTCAAATAATCTCTATCGCAGAACAGAAAATCCGCAAACTTTTTTATGTTAATTGGAGAGGAAAAATCAAAATCTTTTGTTTGTGCATGGTTAACTGATGTGAACAACATAAAAAAAAATAACAGCTCAGTAATTTTCATTACTTTTTAATTATAACTGAAGGAGGGATGTATTCTATTTTATCTTCATCCAAAGTATAAAGTGAAACCGGATCATAATAATGACCATCCTTTACTCTTGGGTAATGCTCATACCGTTTATAAATATTATAATCACGTGTGAACCGATCGAAAAACATTAAAGTGCCCTGAAATATATTAGTCTCTTTTGCAGACTGCACAAAAAAAGCCGAACAAGACGGACTGTACGGACAATTATCACCATCCAGTTCAGAAAAGAAATACCAATAAGTATTTACCGCTGATTTTGCAATGAAACCTGAAGCACTTTCCGTATCGAATGAATAATCACGTTGACAGAATCTGTTTGGTTTTTCATAACTATATTCTACTTTCTCCCATCTTACCCAATCTGTTTGAGATAGACCGGAAACTGCAAAAATTAAGATTGAGAAAAAAAATATTTTTATAACCATTTTCACTTGAGTAACGATCGTGCAATTATTATTTTCTGAATTTCTGAAGTACCTTCATAAATTTCTGTTATCTTAGAATCGCGCAGATATCTTTCTACAAGATATTCTCTTACATAACCATAACCGCCATGTATTTGAATTGCATTCAACGCACATTCAACAGAAATTTTTGAGGCATATAATTTTGCCATGGCAGCTTCAGAAACATACGACTTGCCCGCATCTTTTGTGGCTGCAGCTTTGAAGGTTAACATTTTAGCAGCATCAATTTTTACCGCCATGTCAGATATCATAAACTGAATTGCTTGAAACTTGGCAATCTCCTTACCAAATGCTTTTCTTTCCCGGGCATACTTAATTGAAGCTTCCATTGATGCTTCGGCAATCCCAATTGCTTGTGATGCAATTCCAATTCTTCCACCGTTAAGAGTATTCATTGCAAAGTTGAATCCTTTTCCCTCTTCCCAAACTAAATTTTCAACAGGAACTTTGCAGTTATCAAACGTAATAGAACAAGTATCGGAACTTCTTATTCCAAGCTTATCTTCTTTAACACCATGCCCGAATCCTTCAGTACCTTTTTCAACCAGGAAAGTTGAGATGCCTTTATGTGCTTTTTCTTTATCGGTTGTTGCCATTACAAGGTGATAATCGGCGCTTTGCCCATTCGAAGTCCAGTTTTTAATTCCATTCAATATATAAAAATCACCATCTTTATCTGCAGTTGTTTTTTGCTTTGTAGCATCACTTCCTGCTTCGGGTTCCGACAGTGCAAAAGAACCTAGTTTCTTTCCCTGAGCTAAAGGAGTGAGATACTTTTCTTTAATAAAATCAGAACCATAGCTTTCAAGTCCCCAGCAAACAAGCGAATTATTGACTGACATCACTACACCCAGACTAGCATCAACTTTAGAGATTTCAATCATAGCCAGCACATAACTGATAGTATCCATTCCAGCACCGCCATAGTCGGGTGAAACCATCATTCCCATAAATCCTAATTCTCCCATTTGCTTTACTATCTCTGCTGGGAACACTGCATTTTTATCTCTCTCAATTGCAGTTGGAGCTATTTCATTTACTGCAAATTCTTTTGCAGATTCCTGAATCATTATTTGTTCTTCAGTAAATTCGAAATTCATATTTTTCCATGTTAGTTAAATTTGATTTATTTTCTGAAATTATAATTCAATTATATTATTCATCAATGCTTGTAAAAATAGCAGAATAATAAACCTTTAGCAATGAATCATCTGCATACCAGGTTACAAATGTTATTAAATTTTATCAAGTTCCTCTTATTATTATATTTGATGTATGGACACAGAGGTTAAATTAAAAGGACAAAACAAAGTTTCGCTAAAAGGTTTCACTCTTAACGAACTGAAAGATTACTTTTCTTCCATCGGGGAAAATAGATTCAGAGGTGAACAAGTATTTATTTGGTTTTATAAACATCTTATCGATTCTTATGACGAAATGAAGAATATACCAAAAAAATTACAAGTGAAGCTTTCTGATTCAACCGTGAATATTAACACATTAAAACTCATTTCTACAATATCATCACAAGAAACGGATACTACAAAATATCTATTTGAAACAAAAGATGGTTATAAGATTGAATCGGTAGTAATTCCGGAGGTAAAGAGAACTACCCTGTGTATATCCACCCAGGTTGGCTGTCCGCTGGATTGTAAATTCTGTGCTACAGGTTTAATGGGTTATTCTAAAAACCTATCTGCAGGAGAAATTTTTGATCAATACAAATTAGCAACAAAGGAGTATACCAAAAGCAACATTAAAAATATTGTTTATATGGGAATGGGTGAGCCTCTCTTAAATTATGATGAGACGCTGAAGTCGCTTAAAATTTTTGCAGAAGATTTGATACCTGAGTTAGGATTAAAACATATTACTGTTTCAACTGTTGGTATTGCTCCCGGGATAATTGAATTGGCCAATTCGGGACTAAGAGTTAAGCTCGCTTTTTCACTCCATTCTTGTTTTGAAGACATCCGTTCGAAACTGATACCAATTAACAAAAAATATTCACTGAGAGAAAATCTGGACGCCATACGATATTATACAAAGAAGACACAAACAAAAATAACATTTGAATACCTTATGCTAAGCGGCATAAATGACCGCAAGGAAGATCTGCGAGAATTAGTAAAGCTATGCAATTCATTACCATCCAAAATAAATGTTATACCGTTTAACTCTCTCGATCATATGAATCCAGGTGGGTTCAGTGCAGAATTGCAGCCCTCTTCTAAAAAACGAATTTATGAATTCGTTAATGCATTAAAAGATCAAAATATAAATGTACGCGTACGACACACAAGAGGTGAGGATATTGCAGCTGCCTGTGGTCAGTTAGCTTTTCCTCAATGAGATTCAGACAAAAGTTAAAGTATAGTCATTGCGAGGAGTAAAACGACGGCTTGCCCCGATTTTTCGGGGAAGCAATCTTGTTATTATATTAATGTAATTGAGATTCTTTCGCTGCGCTCAGAATGACCGTAATTTTATTAAGAAAGAACAATTGCAAAGTGATTCAATGAAAAAACTTACTCACGATCAAGTTTCTAAAAACAGAAGTACATTAGATACTTTGCATAAAGTAAAACGACTACCTGTTTACATTATTTTGAATAGTATTAGAAGTAATTACAATGTCGGTTCAATATTCAGAACATCAGATGGCGCAATGATCGAAAAGCTATACCTTTGCGGGTATACACCACATCCCCCCAAAAAGGAAATTATGAAAACTGCCTTGGGTGCAACTGAAAGTGTGAATTGGGAATATGTTGAAGATCCAAAAGAAGTAATTCTACTTCTAAAAAAGAAAGGAATTAAAATAGCAGCGCTTGAACTCACGGACAATAGTTTTCCACATTATAATTTAAAAGCAGATACATTCCCATTAGCATTAATTATCGGTAATGAAATTTCAGGTGTATCGCAGGAATTACTTGATCTCTGTGATTTTTCAATTGAAATTCCACAGTATGGAATAAAGCAATCACTAAACGTTGCTGTGGCTTATGGCATAACGGTTTTTGAGCTGAGAAAGATTTATGATATTGGAAATATTTCAACTTAAGAATAGATGCTCGATCCAAAACAAGTACTAAAAAAGCACTTTAATTTCACATCCTTTAAAGGCAATCAAGAGCAAATAATAAACAGGCTGACATCTTCAAATGGTCATTGTCTTGTTTTAATGCCAACCGGTGGTGGAAAATCACTATGTTACCAAATCCCGGCTTTAATTTTTGAAGGTGGTACCATTGTTATCAGCCCGTTAATAGCTTTGATGCAGGATCAGGTGGATACACTTAAGAAGAAAAACTTACCTGCGGATTTTATAAATTCAACAGTAGCACCGGAAAAGAGAAGGACAGTACTAAATAATTTTGTTAAAGGTAAAGTAAAACTTTTATATGTAACACCGGAAAGATTCAGGAAGAAAGAGTTCATTCAACAAATCACAAAAGCTACAATATCATTGCTGGCAGTTGATGAAGCACATTGTATTTCTGAGTGGGGACATGATTTCAGACCGGATTATTCAAGAATTGCTGAATTTAGAGAGTTGTTAAAAAACCCTCTTACTATTGCACTCACAGCAACTGCAACACCCGATGTACAAATTGATATTATTGATAAACTGGGGCTTAATAAAAACGAGATAGAAATATTTCACCAGGGAATACAAAGACCAAACCTGCGATTAGAAACTTCTGATGTGATGGATGAGAAGGAAACGCTGCAAGAAATTTACAACGTGCTTGAAAAATATGATGGATCGGGAATAATTTATTTTTCTCTAATAAAAAAACTCGAAAAATTCTCACAAATATTGGGAGATAAAGGCTATCGGCACGGAGTGTATCACGGAAAGTTGGAACCTAAAATAAGAAAGCAAACCCAGAGAGATTTTCTTTCGGGCAAACAAAATTTAATTTTAGCCACTAATGCTTTTGGGATGGGAATTGATAAACCTGACATTCGTTTTGTGATTCATGCTGAAGTCCCATCATCTATTGAATCTTATTACCAGGAAATTGGAAGAGCGGGAAGAGATGGTAAAGATTCATTGTGTAAGCTGCTTTATAATCAGGACGATCTTTACACACAAATGGAATTTATTAAGTGGGCTAACCCGAATGCGGATTATTATTCGGGAATTTATAATATGCTTAACGCAAATATTGAACAGGTAAACTCATTAGACATTAGCTTTCTAAGGGAATATATGAGTTTTAAAGACAAAAATGATTTCAGAGTAGAAACAGTTCTGGCAATGCTTGACCGGTATAGTGTAACAGAAGGATCAATTGAGAACAGAAATTTAAAATTAGTCGCTGAGCTGCCACAGGAACTTGAAGATGATTCGAGATTAAAAGATAAATTATTAGGAGATAATAAAAAACTTTTATCGGTTGTAAACTATTTTAATTCAGATGCCTGCAGAAGAACATTTATATCTGCTTATTTTGGTTTTCCGCATGAGCCGCCTTGCGGTAATTGTGATATTTGTGAACAGGACAGCCAATCTTAATAATTTTGCACACTGTTATTAAATACATATATCATGTTGCTGTGGCTTATGTTATATCTGTTTTTGAGTTGGAAAAATTATTGATAGGTAAAATTCTAAATAATTAGTATTTAAAATTCTTAATTTTGTCTCAAGACTAATAGGAAAGTTTATGTCATTCGAAAATACCTTCAAATCAGTTTCAGCATTAGTAAAAAATTTCGAGCAAAACGAATCTTATTTTCTCAGCCAAAGTTATTCTAAGTCAGCTGTAAGGAATGATTTTCTATATAAATTCATAATTCAATTCTTAACTCAAAAAACAAAAACAGAAGGAGACAAAAACTACTTAGGGCGTAAATGAGAAAGAATAGATAAAGAAATAAACCAGCTTGTTTACCAGCTTTACGGCTTAGCGGAAGAAGAGATTAAAATTGTGGAAGTAGAAGGCAAACCATAGCTTCAGCTATGGGAATAATGAGATATTAGTATTAACTAAGCAGCAGCAGTAAAAAA
>Ga0209988_10001443_pt1 | contig 15471 bp, 12 predicted proteins | sample N075metaG_FD_183115 | JGI IMG/M metagenome (GOLD analysis project Ga0209988, IMG submission 183115) | Deep subsurface microbial communities from Kermadec Trench to uncover new lineages of life (NeLLi) - N075 metaG (SPAdes) (version 2) | ecosystem: Environmental > Aquatic > Marine > Ocean trench... | reverse complement strand
CATCGAGCTGCGCGCCGGCACGGTTGACCAGATCACCAACCTCAGCCCCGACGATTACGACTCGGTGAAGGACGATCCGGAGCTGACGTTCCTCGCGGTGGCCAACCCCAACATCTTGTACCTGGCGATGACGAACACCTTCAAGCCGTTCGACGACGTCAGGGTGCGCAAGGCCGTGGCGATGGGCATCGACCGCAAGCGCATCGTCGACAACTTCTTCGCCACCGGGTCACAGGTCCCGTCGCACTTCACGCCGTGCTCGATCGACAACGGCTGCGAGGGCGAGGCGTGGTATGACTTCGATCTCGCCAAGGCGAAGGCGCTGATGGCCGAGGCCGGTTTTCCCAACGGCTTCAAGACAAAGATCTTCTACCGCGATGTGTTTCGCGGCTATCTGCCGGAGCCGGGCCTCGTCGCGGTCGAGTTCCAGACCCAGCTGCGCGACAATCTCGGCATCGAGGCCGAGGTCGTGGTCATGGAGTCGGGTCAGTTCATCGACGAATCGACCAACGGCCGGCTGGACGGCCTCTATCTCCTCGGTTGGGGCGCCGACTATCCGCACGTGACGAACTTCCTGGACTTCCACTTCGGCAAGAACAACCCGCAATTCGGCACGACGCACCCCGAGATCTACGAGGTCCTCAAGGAGGCGTCGACGATCGCCGATCTGGATGCGGCCGCGCCGCTTTACGCCACGGCCAACAACGCCATCAAGGCGATCGTGCCGATGGTGCCGATCGCCAACGGCGCGTCCGCGTCGGCCGCGCTGAAGGGCGTCAAGAACGCGCATTTCCGCCCGTTCGGCGCGCCGCTCTTCCACAAGATGGATCCCGGCAAGGACACCTTCGTGTTCATGCAGAACGCCGAGCCGATCAGCATGTATTGTGCCGACGAGACCGACGGCGAGTCACTCGCGGTGTGCCAGCAGGTGGTCGAACCGTTGCTCGGCTACGCCATCGATTCGGGCGCCACGGAACCCCGCATCGCCACCGGTTGCACGGCCAACGACGACGCCAGCATCTGGGTCTGCAAGCTGCGTGACGGTGTGAAATTCCACGACGGCTCCGACCTCGACGCCAACGACGTGATCGCGTCGTGGGCCGCCGGAATCGACGCCAAGAACCCCAACCACAAGGGCAACACGGGCGCCTTCGGGTACTACACGAACCTCTGGGACGGCCTGATCAACGCCGAGTAACCGGGCGCCAACGACCCGGAACCATCGAGGGACGCGCGGTGTGACAGCACCGCGCGTTCCATTTTTCAGCGACCAACGGAAAGTAATCCCCACCGATGCTTGGATACATCGCCCGGCGCGTTCTGATGTCGATCCCCGTGCTGTTCGGCATCCTGCTGGTCACCTTCGCGCTGGCAAGGGCTATCCCGGGCGACCCGTGCAAGGCGATCCTGGGCGAGAAGGCGACCAAGGAGGTCTGTGAGCGGTTCACCCGCGAGCACGGCTTCGACAAGCCGGTCTACGTCCAGTTCGGCTATTACATCGGCGACGTCATGCAGGGCAACTTCGGCACGTCGATCCGCTTCAGCCGGCCGGTCACCCAGATCCTCGTCGAGCGCCTGCCGATGACCATCGAGCTGGCGGTCGGTGGCCTGATCGTCGCCATCGTGGTTGGCGTGACGCTCGGCATCATTTCGGCGATGCGCCACAACACCGCTATCGACGTCGCCACCATGATCGTGGCCAACATCGGCATATCCATGCCCGTTTTCTGGCTTGGGCTGATGCTCGCCTACCTGTTCGCATTGGTCCTCAAAGGCACGCCCTTTTGGCTGCCGCCGTCGGGCCGGCTGACCGCCGGCCTCACCTCGGTGCCGTTCTTCGAGGTCTGGCAATGGCAGGTGGTCGCCGGCTCGGCCAAGGCCAAACTCCTCGAGTTCGTCGCCAACCACTTCCTGTTCAACTCGCTGATCACCGGCGACTGGGTGGTGCTGAAGGACGCCGCGCGCCACCTGGTGCTGCCGGTCATCGCGCTGTCGACCATCCCGATGGCGATCATCGCGCGCATGACGCGCTCGAGCTTGCTCGAGGTGCTCGGGCGCGATTACGTGCGTACGGCGCACGCCAAGGGCGTCATCGAGCGCCAGGTGGTGTTCAACCACGCGCTGCGCAACGCGCTGCTTCCCGTGGTGACGATCCTCGGGCTGCAGATGGGCGCGCTGCTCGGTGGCGCGGTGCTGACCGAGACGGTGTTCGGGCTGGCCGGCGTCGGGCGCATGCTGTTCGAGGCGATCACCGCGCGCGACTACCCGATCATCCAGGCGTTCACCGTGGTCATCGCGGTCTCCTACATGGTGATCAATTTGATCGTCGACGTGTCTTACGGATTCCTCGACCCAAGGATCAGGCTCGAATGACCTTCACCTCGCTCAAGGGCACCGCCGCGGCGTTCGCCCAGCCGATGGACGAGGAGCAGTTGCTCGGCAGTCCGACGGCGCTCTGGAAGACCGCGCTGAAGCGGCTGTTCCGTCGCAAGACCGGCATCGTCGGCATGATCCTGGTCGGCATGATGGCGTTCACCGCGATCGCCGCGCCGCTGCTCGCGCCCTACGACCCGCATCAGGTGCTGATCGGCCTCGAAGAGGTCAAGAAGCGCGAGGCGCCCTGCATCCACGCGTTCGGCTGCGACGCGGCCAAACCGCAGCACATCATGGGCGTCGACGGCAATTTCCGCGACCAGTTAAGCCGGGTCATCTACGGCGCGCGGTGGAGTCTCTCGATCGGCTTCACGACGGTCGCCTTCGCGCTGACCGGCGGCGTCTTCCTGGGCGCCATCGCGGCCTATTGGGGCGGCTGGATCGACAATCTGATCATGCGCGTTATGGACGTCATTTTGGGCTTCCCGGCGCTGCTGCTGGCGATCGCCATCGTCGCCGTGCTCGGGCCCGGCCTGGAGAACGCGTTGCTTGCGATATCTATCGTCACATTGCCGGCCTATGCCCGCGTCATGCGGGCCTCCGTGCTGTCGATCAAGGAGCTCGACTACGTCGCCGCGTCGCGCGCCATCGGCGCCAGCCACACGCGCATCCTGCTGGTGCGCATCCTGCCCAACGCGATGACGCCGATCGTCGTCTTGTCGACGCTCGGCATCGCCGGCGCCATCCTCGACGCCGCCGGATTGTCGTTCCTCGGCCTCGGCGCCCAGCCGCCGACGCCCGAGTGGGGCACCATGCTCGGCTCCGAACGCAATCAGGTGTTTTCGGCGCCGCATCTGGTGTTCTTTCCCGGCTTCGCGATCATGATCACGGTGCTCGGCTTCAACCTGCTGGGCGACGGCATGCGCGATGCGCTCGACCCGCGGCTGAACGACTGATGGCGGTCGCGCCCGGCAACCTCGAGCGGCTGCTCGAGGTGCGCAACCTGCGCACCTGGTTTCACACCCGCAACGGTGTCGCCAAGGCGGTCGACGGCATCGATTTCTCGGTCGGCAAGGGCGAGGTGCTGTGCATCGTCGGCGAATCGGGCTGCGGCAAGAGCGTCACCGCGCTCTCGATCATGCGTCTGGTGCCGCCGCCGGGCCGAATCGAGTCGGGCGAGGTGCTGTTCGAGGGGCGTGACCTGCTGGCGTTTTCGAAGGCCGAGATGACCGAATTGCGCGGCGAGAACATCTCGATGATCTTCCAGGACCCGACCTCGTCGCTCAACCCGGTGTTCCAGGTCGGTCTGCAGATTTCCGAGGTCTACGAGATCCACCGTGGCATGAAGCGCAAGGCGGGTTTCGAGCGCGCCGTCGACATGCTCGAGCGGGTCGGCATCCCCGACCCCGCCCGCCGCGCCACCGCCTATCCGCACGAGATGTCGGGCGGCATGGCGCAGCGCGTCATGATCGCCATGGCGCTCGCCTGCGAGCCCAAGCTGCTGATCGCCGACGAGCCGACCACGGCGCTCGACGTCACCATCCAGGCGCAAATCCTCGACCTGATGCGCGACCTGCAGAGCGAGTCCTCGATGGCCACGGTGCTGATCACCCACGACCTCGGCGTGGTCGCCGAGATGGCCGACCGGGTCGCCGTGATGTACGCCGGCGAGATCGTCGAGGAGACCGATGTCAGGACCCTGTTCCTCGAGCCCAAGCACCCCTACACCCAGGCGCTGATCGGCTCGATCCCGGTGTTGGGCGAGGTGCGCGACGAGCTCGCGGTGATTTCCGGCACGGTGCCCAACCTGGTCGACCTACCGGTCGGCTGCCGCTTCGCGGCGCGCTGCCGGGCGCGCGTCGAGCACGCGCTGGAAATCTGCACCGAGCAGTCCCCCGAGCTGCTCGATGTCGGCGCCGATCACAAGGTGCGCTGCTGGCTGCACAGCGGGGCTGCGTCATGACGGCGCTGATCGAGATCCGCAACCTGGTCAAGTCCTTTCCGGTGCACGGCGGCATCCTGCGCCGGACGACCGGCCACGTGCGGGCGGTCGACGACGTCTCGCTGACCATCGAGAAGGGCGAGACGCTTGGCCTGGTCGGCGAATCGGGCTGCGGCAAGACGACGCTCGGCCGCGTCCTGGTCCAGCTCCTGGCGCCGACCTCGGGGCACATCTTCTTCGAAGGCCAGGACATGGCCGGGCTGAGCCACAAGGCGCTCAAGCCGTTCCGCAGCCAGGTCCAGATCATCTTCCAGGACCCCTATTCGGCGCTCGACCCGCGCACGCCGGTCGGCAACTCGATCGCCGAGGGCCTGATCGTCCACGGCGTCAAGGACCCCGACGAGCGCCACGAGCGGGTCTCCGAGATGCTCCGCCTGGTCGGCATGACGCCGGCGCATGCGCAGCGCTACCCACACGAGTTTTCGGGCGGCCAGCGCCAGCGCATCGGCATCGCGCGCGCGCTCGTGATGCGGCCCAAGTTCATCGTCTGCGACGAGCCGGTCTCGGCGCTCGACGTCTCGGTCCAGGCCCAGGTGCTCAACCTGTTGCGCGGGCTGCAGCGCGACCTCGGCCTGACGATGTTGTTCATCTCGCACAATCTGGCGGTCGTCGAACACATCTCGGACCGGGTCGCGGTGATGTACCTCGGCCGCGTCGTCGAAGTGACCGATCGCGATACGCTGTACCGCGACCCGCAGCATCCCTATACCCAGGCGCTGCTCTCGGCGGTGCCGATCCCGGGCGCCGACCGGCGCCGGCGGCGTCTGGTGCTCGAGGGCGACGTGCCGAGCCCGCTCGATCCGCCGTCGGGCTGCAGTTTCCACCCGCGCTGCCCGATCGCCGCCGAGGTCTGCGCGCGCGAGACGCCGACGCTGCGCGCGACGCAGACGGGCGACCATCATCTGGCGTCGTGCCACCTGCGCACCGGCGACCACCGCCACCTCGACCGGAAGATGCCGGCCTAGACCCGCCCGCCGCCGACCGGCGTACCAGACTGGACCTGCTCGATCACGGCGAAGGTCGGCGTCACATAGTGGCGGATCGGCGCGCAGGCGACGTCGGGGACGCGCTCGAAGACCGACGCCGCGAGCCGCGTCGCGGCCGCCCGGCCGACCGCGTGCTCGCCATGCGCCTCGGGGCCGAACGACGCCTCGAAGACCGCGTCCTCGGTGAACATCTCGCCGACGCCCTCGACGTCGTGGTTCCGCCAGACCTCGGCGAAGCCGCGCAGGAATGCGTCGGCGTCGAATTCGGCCGTGGCGGTGTGTTTTCTTTGTGCGGTCACCTGCGGTGACCTGCGCTCAAACGCCGCGCATGCTTCCGCCGAACGGTCGGCGGCGCGCGGTCGCGCGCTGAAGTAAACCGATCGATTCGGACCGACTTGGATGGCGCTCTAGTTTTCGACGAACGCCTCGGCCGCGTCGAGTGCTTCGGGGAAATGTGCCTCGATCAGCGCCAGCGCGCGCTCGATCAACACGGCGTCGTCGGCGAACTTGCCGGCCTGCACGGCCATGCGCAGGATCGCGAAGTCGTCGGGCGCGGCCGCGACCACGTCGCGCAGGATGGCGGCTTCCTCGTCCCAGAGATCGTCGCGGTGCAGCGTGACGGCGAGGCCGATCGCGGAATTCAGGCTGTTGGGGTCGATCGCCAGCGCGGCGCGGAACAGGGCGGCCGATGTGACGTATTGCTCGGCCTCGCCGAACGCCCGAGCGGCGTTGTCGATGAGTTGGCGGTTGCCACTCGCCAGGCACGCCGCCTCCAGCGCGTCGACCACGGCGTGCTCGAGGCCCTCGATGCAGTCGCGGTAGGCGCGGCCGAGCGCGGCGCTGGCAGCGGCATGCTCGGGCCCGCTCATGGCGCGCAATTGGGCCAGCCGCGCGGCCGGGATGGCGTCGTTGCGGCCCTCGCCGCCGCCGGTGACGATGGCGACCAGCCGGCCGTGTTCGTCGAACAGGCCGCCGCCCGAGTTGCCCGGCTGGCCGTACGCCGAATGGTGCAACCGCGCGAGCGGCTTGCCCGCCGCCGGCGCCGCTACCACCGCACCCGGCGCATAGACGCGGATCGTCCCGTCCGGCCGGTCGGCGCCGACCGCGTAGAGCGCGCCCGCGCGCGACTCGCCGAGCATCGCCGGGATGCCGCCAAGGCCGGGCGCCGAAACCAGTACCAGATCGCCTGCGAAGCTGGTCGGCACGACCGTCCCGGCGAGCGTGACCCCGTCCTTGCCGCGGACCACGACGCGCGTCTGGTCGGCGACGACGTGGCGGTTGGTGACCAGCAGGTCCGGCGCGACCAGAACGGCGCTCGCCAGCGGGTCGAACGACGAGACCGCGTAGACCGCGCCGCGCGCCGCGCAGACGGCGGCGGGGGCGTCGCAGGGCGTCTCGGCGTGCGCGCTACCGGCTAACAGGAGAACAAGTGTTGCCGCCGCGAACAGCCGGCGCGCCACCATTACGGACCGCGGTCCTTGGGCCAGGTCACGACGGTGTCGTCGACGCCGGGCTCGGGCTCGGCGCCGCCGCTGGCGACGACGCGCACCGGCACGGCCTCGGCCGGTATGGTCTCGGCCAGGGCGGGTTCGGCGACCGGCTCGGTCTCGTGTGGCTTGGGCGCGCTGACGCCCAGGAAGACGCTCATCAGCGGCGGCACGATGACCAGCGTGAGGACCGCCGAGAGCGCCAAGCCGCCGACCACCACCGAACCGAGGCCGCGGTAGAGCTCGGAACCGGCGCCCGGGAACAGCACCAGCGGCAGCATGCCGACGACGCTGGTCAGCGTCGACATGAAGATCGGGCGCAGCCGGTTGCGCGTCGCCTCCTGGATCGCGTCGCCCGCCGCCAGGCCCTCGTCGCGGATCAGATAGAGCGTCTGGTGGACCAACAGGATCGCGTTGTTGACGACGATGCCGATCAGAATGACGAAGCCGAGCATGGTCAGCATGTCGAGGGGCTGGAAGACGATCTGGTTGAGCGCGACCAGGCCGCCGACGCCGCCCGCCGCGGCCAGCGGCACCGACAACAGGATGATCAGCGGATAGACGAAGCTCTCGAACAGCACCGCCATGAGCAAGTAGGTGATGGCCAGCGCAATCAACATGAACAGCTTCATCGACTGCCAGGTCTGCGTCAGCTTGTCGGCGGTGCCCGATAGCTTGAGCCGGACGCCGCCCGGCAGCCCCTCGCGCTCGAGCGGCGCGATGACCATCGTCTGCAGCGTCTCGATCGCCGTCTCGAGCGGGATTTCAAGCGCCGGGTTGATCTTGAGCGTCACCGTGCGGACGCGATCGCGGTGGCGGATCTCGGTCGGCCCCGAAGTCATCTCGATATCGGCGAGCGAGCTGAGCGGCAGGATCAGCCCGGAGGCGGTGACCACCGGGATCTGGCCGATGCCCTGGGTCTCGGCGATGTGGTTCCTTGGACCCTGCAGGGTAAGGTCGATGCGCCGGCCGTCGACCGTCACCTCGGCGACGCGCAGGCCCGAGTTGAAGGCGTCGATGCTCTGCGCCAGGCCGATCGCGGTCAGGCCGTTGTCGGCGAGGCGCACCGGATCGGGCACCACGCGGACCTCGGGCGCGCCGAGCTCGAGCCCGGGGATCGGCCGGTACTGGTTGCCTTCGTCGCGCGGCAAGGCGGCGGCGATCAGCGCCATCGCGCGGCGTGCCGCGCCGAGCGTGAGTTCGAGGTCCGGGCCCGAGACGTCGAGGTCGATCGAGCGGCCGCCGCCGATGCCGCGCCCAAACAGCGGGTACTGGCTGATCGAGCCGAAGGTGCCGGGCTCGCGGAAGGCGGCCGCCTGCAGGATCGGGATCAGCTCCTTGGCGCGATCTGGCTCGACCGCGGCGGCGCCCAGGAAGGTCGAGGCGTGGTGCGCGACGAAGAAGAAGCGGTCCATCTTGGGCGGCTCGCCGGGCGCAGAGTCTGGTCCGGTTTCGGTCCGCCAGTACGGCCGCGTCGCCGCTTCGATCTTCGAGGCGATCGCCGTGGTGGTCTCGAGATTGTAGCCCGGCGGCGGCAGGATGTAGCCGAACACCAGATTGCGGTTGCCCGAGGGCAGGTACTCGAGCTTCGGCAAGAACAGGTAGCTCGACGCCGCGGCGGCGGCGCAAATCACGCCGACGACGACCAGCGACAGGAGCCGGCTGCGCGTCACTTGGCGGGTGAAGCCGAGCACCGCGCGCGAGAACAGCCTGGCGAAGCCGTCGATGCCGGGCAGCGGCATGCGCGTCTGCTCGCCCTCGACCAGCAGCCGGTTGGCGAGCGCCGGGATGACCGTGATCGAGACCAGCAGCGAAAGCATGACCGATACCGAGATCGCCACCGCGATGTCACGGAACAACTGGCCGACCTCGAGCTCGAGCACCAGGATCGGGATGAACACCATGACCGTGGTGAGCGCCGAGACCAGCACCGCGGTCCAGACCTGCTTGGCGCCCCGGTAGGCGGCCTCGCGGCGCGGCACGCCCTGCTCGAGCAGCCGGTAGATGTTCTCCAGAACGACGATCGCGGCGTCGACCACCATGCCGACCGCGAACGCGATGCCGGCGAGCGAGATGACGTTGATCGAGCGGCCCATCGCGGCCATCGCGACGAAGGCGCCGATCACCGAGACCGGGATCGCCAGCGAGATGATCAGCGTGGCGCGCGGCGAACGCAGGAACAGGAGCAGGATGATCGCCGCCAGGATGCCGCCGATCCAGATGTTCTGGCGCACCAGATCGATCGCCGAGTTGATGTAGACGGTCTCGTCGTAGACATGCCGGAACTTCAGCCCGGCCGCCTTGACCGGACCCGCCTTGAGCTCTTCGACCGCCTCGCGGATGCCCGCCATGGTCTCGATCACGTTGGCGCCGGCCTCGCGTTTGGCGCTCATCGCCATGGCGGGTTCGCCGTTGTAGCGGATGTACGAGGTGGCATCCTTGTAGTCGAAGCGGACGTCGGCGATGTCGCCGACGGTTACCCGCGCGAAGCGGCCCGACTGGGCGTCCTCGATACTGCGCAAGACGACGTTGCGCACCCGTGCGAGCGAATTGAGCTCGGCGTCGGCGCGCACCACGTAGCGTCGCTTGCCCTCGTCGATGGCGCCCGCCGAGACCGACAGGTTGGCGGCGCGCAGCGCGGCGATCACGTCGGGCACGGTCAGGCCGAAGCGCGCCATGCTCGCGGGGTCGACGACGATGCGCAACTCGCGCTCTGAGCCGCCGTAGACGTCGACGCGCGAGACGCCGGGAACGCGCTCGAGGCGGTCCTGAATGATGTCCAGGCCGAAGTCGCCGTAGGTGTTGATCGGGCGCTCGTTGCCCTCGACGCGGACGAGCACGAACCAGGCGATCGACTGGTCCTCGGGGCCGGCGGTCCTGAGCGTCGGCTCGTCGACTTCTTCCGGGTAGCCGGTCACCCGGTCGAGCCGGTTGGCGGTCAGCAACAGCGCCCGGTTCATGTCCTGGCCGATGCGGAACTCGAGGGTGACGCGCGCGCGGCCGTCCTGCGCGCGGCTCTCGATCTCGACCAAGCCCTCGAGGCCCTTGAGCACTTCTTCCTGGCGGTTGACGATCTCGCGCTCGACCTCGGCCGGCGCGCCGCCCGCCCAGGTGGTCGTGATCGTGATGACCGGCCGGCGGACGTCGGGGGCAAGCTGGATCGGGATCATGCGCAGCGCCAGCAGGCCGAACATCACCACCATCATGACGGCGGCGATGACGGCGACCGGTCGCCCGATCGCGGCGCGGATCAGGTCCACCTAACTGGCCCCCTCGATTGTCACCGCCTGGCCGGGCATCAGGCGTTCGTTGCCGCGGACCACGACGAGCTCGCCGGGCCGCAGGCCGTTGAGCACCTCGAAGCGGGTTCCGAAGGCATCGCCCAGCTCGACGAAACGCGCCTGCGCGACGCCGTCGACGACGACAAAGACGCTGGCGCGCCCCTGCGCGCGGGTCACCGCGTCCTTGTGCACCGAGACGATCTCGCGCCGATTGGCGATCGGCAGGTCGATCGAAGCCGACTGACCATCGGCGAGGCCCCGTGTGCCGCTGGCGAAACGCGGTGTGAAGCGTACCGAGCGGGTGCGCGTCTTCGAGTTCTCCTCGACGCCGACGGCGCGCACGACGGCGTGGTGCGCGCTGCCGTCATCGAGTCGGAAGATCACCTCGGTGCCGGGCGCCAGAACCGCGATGCGATCGAAGGGCACGTCGGCCTCCAACTCGAGATCGCTGTCGTCGACCATGGTGATGACCGGGTCGCCGACGTCGAGGAAGGCGCCCGCCGAGGTGTGGCGCAGCGTCACCACGCCGCCGTAGGGCACGCGCACCCGGGTGTTGGCGAGATCGTCCGCGGCGAGCGCCAGCAACGCCTTGGCGCGCTGGATGCCGGCCTGTGCCTGGTCGATCAGCGACAGCGCCTGGTGCGACTGGGCGCGCGCCTCGTTGACCTGACTGGCCGCCACCACGACCTTTTGGCGCTGGTCATCGTGGCGCGCCTGCGAATAAGCGACCGAGTTGCGCAGATTCTCGAAACGCTGGAGTTCCTGGTTGGCGAGCTCGAGCCGCGCCTCGGCGGTGACGACGCTCGCCTCGGCGACGGCGAGCCGTGCCTCGGCGCTGGCGAGCATCGCCTGCTGCGCCTTGACCTCGGCGGCGGCGAGGTCGCGGCGCCAGGTCGATCGATCGGGGTTGATCAGCGCGACCACGTCGCCCCGCGCGACCCGGTCGCCGACGTCGACGCGCATCTCGGCCAGCGAACCGCTCGTGTTCGCCGAGATGACGCCGCGCTGGCGCGCGACCAGGCGGCCGATCACGGTAAACGCCTGGACCAACGGCGCGCGCGTCACCGCGTCGACGACCACCGCGGTCGCCGGGGCGTCGCCGTCGGTGCCTTGGGCGCGCGCGTCGAGCGCCGGCAGCGCGGCGACGAATGCCGTCAGAATTGCGAGGATGGCAGCTTTCATGGCGCGCGGAGTCTACATCAACCGGGTGTCACGGACCAAGAGAACGCCCGCCCGCCAGGGGGCAACGGGCTGGCGCCGGGCCGACGACTATGGAACACTATGGATTCATAGGTTTCCGGGTGAAAAATTCAAGCGCCGGCATCGCCACGAGGTCCCATGACGACGATCGTTTACAGCCACCCGATCTGTATCGAGCACGACCCTGGACCCGGTCACCCCGAATCGCCCGGCCGCCTGAAGGCGGTGATCGAGGCGCTGGATGCGCCCGAGTTCGCCGGCGTCGAGCGCCGCGAGGCGCCGATCGCCGAGCGCGCCCAGATCGAGCGCGTCCACGACGCCGACCACGTCGAGACAGTGCTCGCCGCGATTCCGGCAACCGGCCTCGTGCATCTCGATCCCGACACGGTGGTCTCGCCGGCCTCGGGCGAGGCGGCGTTGCGCGCCGCCGGTGCGGTCTGCGCGGCGGTCGACGCGGTGGTCGGCGGCGAGGCGCGCAACGCGTTCTGCGCCGTGCGCCCACCGGGCCATCACGCCGAGCAGGCGCGCGCCATGGGCTTTTGCTTGTTCAACAACGTCGCGGTCGGCGCGGCGCACGCGCGCGCCGTCCACGGGCTGCGCCGCGTCGCGGTGGTCGACTTCGACGTCCACCACGGCAACGGCACCCAGGCGATTTTCGCCGCCGACGCCGACCTGTTCTTCGCCTCGACGCACCAGTATCCCTTCTATCCGGGCACCGGCGGGCGCGACGAGACGGGCGTCGGCAACATCGTCAACGTGCCGCTCGCGGCGGGCAGCGGCTCGGACGAATTCCGCCAGGCGATGACGCGCGAGATCCTGCCGGCGCTGCGCGCCTTCGCGCCCGATCTGGTGTGCATCTCGGCCGGTTTCGACGCCCATGTCGACGACCCCCTGGCGCAGCTCCGCTTCACCGAGGACGACTACGACTGGGCGACGCGCGAGATCGCCGAGGCGGCGGACGAATGCTGCGACGGCCGGCTCGTCTCGACGCTCGAGGGCGGTTACGATCTGGCGGCCCTGGGGCGCTCCTGCGCGACCCACGTCCGGGCCCTGATGGCGGCCTAGCTTCGATCGATCCTCGGGCGTCGCAAACCACCTAATCTGCCGCACGCACAGAAACGGAAAAAGAAACCTAAATAGAAATCTAAATAATAATGGGGTCAGACACCATTTATGTAATTGCTTTGCAATCATAAAAATATAATTAATGGTGTCTGACCCCGTTATAGAATTCAATATCGGAGGCGCCGATCATGGCAGACATGGCCGGCATCGGCGCTTGCCTGGTCGGGTCGTCCCGCGCCTTTTCCAGCCTGTCGTCCGACATCCGCCGCGCCGCGTTTGTCCATGGTGGGAATTCCGGGCTAAGCGGTGTTGTCAGCCAACCGGTCGGTGCGTACACTTCCGGCGCCAGTGAAGGGGGCGTGATGGCCAAGACTGAGATACCGGACGACATCGTCAAGATGAGCTTCGAGGGCGCGCTCAAAGAGCTCGAGGATATCGTGCGCGAGCTCGAATCTGGTGAGGGCAAGCTCGACGGCGCGATCGCGGCGTATGAGCGCGGCGCGCTTTTGAAGCGCCACTGCGAGGCCAAGCTCAAGGACGCCCGGCAGAAGGTCGACAAGATCGTCGCCGCCGGTGATGGCTCGCTCGGCGTCGAACCGGCCGACGAGGATTGAGGACGCCCGATTGACCGACGTCGAGACGGCGTTGCGCGAAACCGCGGCCGCGGTCGACGCGACCCTCGAGCGGCTGCTGCCCGCAGCGCAAGGCGCCGAGGCGCGCGTCGCCGAGGCGATGCGCTATGCGACACTCGCCGGCGGCAAGCGCTTGCGGCCCTATCTGGTGGTCGCCGGCGCCGATGTTTTCGACGTGCCGCGCGCGGCCGCGCTGCGCGCCGGCGCCGCGGTCGAGATGATCCACAGCTATTCCCTGGTGCACGACGACCTGCCGGCGATGGACGACGACGACCTCAGGCGCGGCCAGCCGACCTGCCACGTCGCCTTCGACGAGGCGACCGCGATCCTCGCCGGCGATGGCCTGCTGACGCTCGCCTTCGAGGTGCTGGCGGCGCCCGAGACCCACGCCGACCCGGCGGTACGCTGCCGGCTGACCGCGGGGCTCGCCGCCGCGGCCGGCGCGCGCGGCATGGTCGGCGGCCAGATGATCGACCTCGCGGCCAAGGACCGGACGCTCGGTCTCGATGCGATCAGCCACCTGCAGGCGCTCAAGACCGGCGCGCTGATCACCTTTTCCTGCGAAGCCGGCGCGATCCTCGGCGAGGCGACCGACGACGAACGCGCCGCGCTCGTCGGTTACGGCCGCGACCTCGGGCTGGCGTTCCAGATCGCCGACGATCTGCTCGACGTCGAGGGCAGCGAGGCCGCCATGGGCAAGGCGGTCGGCAAGGACGCGAACGCCGGCAAGGCGACCTTCGTCAGCCTGCTCGGCGGTGCGGGCGCGCGCGAGCACGGCCGCGCCGCCGTCGATCGCGCGATCGCGCGGCTCGTGGTGTTCGGCGACCGGGCCGCGCCGCTTGCCGCGACGGCCCGCTTCGTCATCGACCGGCATCACTAACCCGGAATTCTCGCCATGGACAGGTGCGGCACGGCGGATATCGGACGACAGGCTAGGAAAAGCGTGCCGCGCGATGCCAGTACTCCCTTGCACGATCCTACGGCACGTAGGATCGCGTTTCCCGTTTCCTCGGCAGTCGGGAGCGCGACGGCGATGCCTGGGCATCGCAGAGCGTTCCCGACGCCCCGAGGGAGCGGGAAACGCGACCCGCGGGGCGGCCTTGCGCGGCCGCCGGCGGCGTTGCCCGGCGCTTGGATGCGTCCAGCATCACGGCGCGCCGGGCGCCTTGCCGGACGACCGCGCAAGGCCGTCCTACGTACCGTGGAATCGTGCAAGTGAGTACGCGCGCATCGGGCAAGCGCTTTGACGCGGCCTGTCGTCCGAGATCCGCCGCCCTGCGGGTCGCGCCGGGCGGGGCGGGCGCGGCGTCGAAGACCTTGCGCGTAGCCCAGGCTACGCTCCGCGGCCTTCTCCTGGCGGCTCGGCGACCGCCCGACGCGATGACGCGCCTGTCCATGGCGAGAAATCCGGGTTAACCGATGGCCGCCAAGCAGCGTCTCGACAGGCTGCTCGTCGAGCGCGGTCTGGCGTCGGACCTCGCCGAGGCGCGGGCGCTGATCATGGCGGGCCGCGTGTTTCGCGGCGAGCAGCGGCTCGACAAATCGGGCACCGGCGTCCCGACCGACACGCCGCTCGAAGTGCGCGGCCGACCGCATCCCTGGGTCTCGCGCGGCGGCGTCAAGCTGATCGGGGCGCTCGACCGCTTCGGCCTCGACCCGGCCGGTCGGACGGCGCTCGACGTCGGCGCCTCGACGGGCGGCTTCACCGACGTTCTCCTGACGCGCGGCGCAGCCAAGGTCTACGCCGTCGACGTCGGCCGCGGCCAGCTCGCCTGGAAGCTGCGCGAAGACCCGCGCGTCGTCGTGCTCGAAGGCGTCAACGCGCGCTATCTCGGCGCCGCCGAGGTGCCCGAGCCGGTCGCGGCGGTGGTCTGCGACGCGAGTTTCATCGGCCTCGAGACCGTGCTGCCCGCGCCGCTCGCGCTCGCCGAACCGGGCGCCTGGCTGGTCGCACTGATCAAGCCGCAGTTCGAGGCCGCTCGCGCCGACGTCGGCAAGGGCGGCATCGTGCGCGATGTCGCGGTACGCGAAGCGGTGTGTGAGCGGATCAGCGCTTGGCTCGATGGGCGCGATGGGTGGCGGGTGATCGGCACCGTCGAAAGCCCGATCGCGGGCGCCGACGGCAACGTCGAGTTCCTTCTCGCGGCTACTCTGAGCTAGCCCGGAATTCTCACCATAGACATTCTCACCATAGATCTCACCATAGACAGGTGTGGCACGGCGGATATCGAACGACAGGCTAGGAAAAGCGTGCGGGCCACGATGCTCGCGCATCGGGCAAGCGCTTTGACGCCGCCTGTCGTCCGATATCCGCCGCCCTTAAGGGTCGCGCCGGGCGGGCGGGCGCGACGTCGAAGACCTTGCGCGTGGCCCAGGCCACGCTCGGCGGTCTTCTCCTGGCGGATCGGCTCCGCCCGACGCGATGACGCGCCTGTCTATGGTGAG
>Ga0209988_10001441_pt1 | contig 15474 bp, 17 predicted proteins | sample N075metaG_FD_183115 | JGI IMG/M metagenome (GOLD analysis project Ga0209988, IMG submission 183115) | Deep subsurface microbial communities from Kermadec Trench to uncover new lineages of life (NeLLi) - N075 metaG (SPAdes) (version 2) | ecosystem: Environmental > Aquatic > Marine > Ocean trench... | reverse complement strand
GGAGCCCCGGCTGGAGAGCCTGACACGGCGGATCCAGTCGATGCTTTCGGACCGCTTTGGTGTCGATCTCCAGCGCGACCAGCCGATCATCTCAAAGTGTGTCATCGTCATGGGCATGGGATTTCGTATTGACAGTTGACAACGGCGGCGCAACCGGCGATAACGGAGCGCACGCGACAGGAGCCATGGATGGCTGACAAAGGCGCCAAGAAAACCAAACCCAAACCGCAGAGCCAATCAGACGGCGGCGATGCGCAAAATGTGCCGGATGCCGTCGATGACGCGACGCCGCCGCATCCTGCGGAGACGGCCCTCGACAGTGCACAGGACGCGGTCGATGCGCTGAACGTGGAGACCGGCGCCACCGCAATGAACCTGCCCGACTTCGCCGGTGACGGCCCGAAAACGGGCGACACGGCCACGTTAGCGATGCTCCGCGACGTCAACCTCACAGTCAAGGTCGAGCTCGGGCGGACCATGATGTACGTCGAGGACGTGCTCCGCCTCAACGAGAACTCGATCATCGAACTGGACAAGCTGGCCGGTGACCCGGTGGACATCTTCGTCAACGACCGTCCGGTCGCTCGCGGCGAGGTCCTGGTCGTGAACGACAACTTCTGTGTGCGAGTAAGCGAGATCATTCGGCCGATAGAAGACGATTGATCAACGCCGGAGGATCCGGCGTCACGCTGCCAAGGACGGCACTATGCGTACGCCTCGAATACCGCTGCTGCGGGCTGCTCTACTGTCGACGTGGATCGTCGGTGCGGCTCTCGATGCCCGTGCCGACGGACCGGTCGTCGTTCCCGACGACCAGCCGGTCAACTTCGCAGTTGACGTGAAGGTGCAAGGCGCAGAAGTTGCGCTCGCGGTGCAGGAGAGCCTTCCGCTCGGCGCACTGCCGACCGAGGTTCCCGTGGCGGATCCGGGTGTCGAACCCGTGGATCGCGGCGCGGCAATCGAGGCCAAGCAGAGCGAGTTGATACGCGTGGGCGTGCCGTTGCTCGGTGTCGTGGCGCTCATGATCGCCATCGGCATCGTGGTGCGTCGCGTCGGTGGTCCGCTCGCACGCGGAGGGCGGCCGTCGGGCATCCTGGAGGTGCTGGGGCGGTATCCGATCGCGCGAGGCCAGCAACTCGTCCTGTTGCGTTTGGTCAACCGGGTCGTGCTGCTGCACCAGTCACGGAACGGTCTGAGCACGCTCAGTGAGATCACCGACGCCGACGAGGTCGCGGCGTTGCTCGCCCGGATCGAGGCCGCGACCCGATCGGGTCAGCCGGGGCGGTTCCGTGGCCTGCTTGCCCGCGCCGCCGCGGGCGGGGACCCCACCGGCCGCGAGATCTCGACCAACGGGAAGGTGGTCGTGGACCTCACACGCAAATCCGCCCACCGTCTGCTGCGGAGCGCCGACGCGTGACCGAACTGAACCCGATCACGATCGTGCAGGGCGCCGCGGACGCCATGCCCGGTTTCGAGGGCGGCGTCAGCGGGGCGATGAACATCCTGATCCTGCTGACCGTGCTGACCCTCGCGCCGGCACTGTTGATCCTGTGCACCTGTTTCACCCGTATCGTGATCGTGCTCGGCCTGCTCCGCCAGGCAATGGGGACGCAAGGCATGCCCCCGAGCCAGATCATCATCGGGCTGAGCCTGTTCATGACGTTCGTCGTCATGACGCCGACCTTCAGCCGGGCGTACCAGGAGGGCGTCCGGCCCTACGCGGACGGGGAGATCGTCGATCCGACGGTTGCGTGGGACCGCGCGAAGCAGCCGTTGCGCGACTTCATGTTCAGCCAGATCGAGGCGGCGGACAACTGGTCCGGCGTGTACATGATGCTCAATTACCGGGGCGTGGACACGTCGGATCCGCAGAGCCTCCGGCGGGCGGACGTGGACATGCTGACGCTGATCCCGGCGTTCGTCATCTCGGAGCTCAAGATCGCGTTTCTCATGGGTTTCCGGATCTACCTGCCGTTCCTTGTGATTGACGTCGTCATCGCCAGCATGCTGATTTCGATGGGCATGCTCATGCTGCCGCCCGTGCTGATCTCGCTGCCGTTCAAGCTCCTGCTGTTCGTGCTCGTGGACGGCTGGCAACTCATCGTCGGATCGCTGCTGAACAGCGTCGTGCAGCCGGAAACCGTCATGCAGGTCGCGGCCTCTTTCATGGCCGGCGGTCCGTAGCCCAGGTCAACGGGGGCGACCGCGAACGCCAAGGAGACGCAATGACATTCGAGGCTGTGGACGTCGCACGTAACGCGCTGTGGCAGGCACTCATCATTGCGGTCCCGATCCTCGGTTCGGGGCTGCTGATCGGCCTGATGGTCAGCCTGTTCCAGGCGGTCACGCAGATCCAGGAGCAGACCCTTACGTTCGTCCCCAAGATCGTCGTCATGATCCTCGTGGCGATCGTCCTGCTTGGATGGATCGCCGTACGAATGACCGAGTTCGCCACTGAGATGTTCACGAACATGTGACCGGCTTGGACCAGCAGCTCAGTTCCATCCTGGACCACGTTCCCACGGCGATGCTTGTGATCTTCCGCATCGGCGGGCTGATGATCTTCGGGCCGCTGTTGTCGTCGGTGATCATCCCGATGCGTGTGAAGTTGTTCCTTTCCCTGGTGGTCGGGCTGGCGGTGTACCCGACGGTCAGCACGCAGGTCTCGGTCGATATCCCGATCGTTCTTGACCTGTGGTCGATCGCCCCGCTCGTGTTCACCGAGTTGCTCATCGGTGCGGCCATCGGATTCATGGCGACGTTGCCGTTGGTGTCCGTACAGGTCGGCGGCTTGATGATGGGACAGCAGATGGGGCTGGGGTTCGCCCAGCTGTTCAACCCGGCAGCGGGCGTGAACGAGAACATCATCGGCCAGATCCTCTTCCTCATGACGATGGCCGGGTTCGTATTGATCGGCGGTCTCGAGTCGCTCATACTCGCCGTGCTGAACAGCTTCGAGCACGTCCCGCCACCGGCGCTCGGCATGCTCTCCGCCGATTTGAACATGCTGTCGCTGATCGTCGGGCTGCTCGCCGCCGCGTTCGAACTCGCACTTCGCGTGGCCGCGCCCCTGTTGGCGTTGATCTTTCTCCAGACCATCGCGATGGGGTTCATCGCCAAGACGGTCCCGCAGATCAACATCCTGAGCCTGGGCTTTCCGCTGCGGATCCTCAGCGGCCTGACGGTCATCGTGGTTGGCCTGGTGGTCATTGACGAGGTCGTCATGGAGCTCATTGACGGCACCTTCACAGTGATTCACGACTGGATGGGCAGCTTCTGATGGCTTCCGACGAAATGGGAGAGAGAAGCGAACCCCCGACGGCGCGACGCAAGAACGAGGCGCGACGCGAGGGCAACATCGCCAAGAGCTCCGAGCTCGGCGGGGCGCTGATGCTCGTGGCGGGGACGCTGCTGATCGCGCTTCTGGGGCCGGGGATCCTCGGCAACTTCAAGATCGTGCTTGCCGCCGTGCTGACCAACGACGTGCTGGGCAGCCCGCTGGTGGTGGCGGACGCGGCAAAGGTCGCGTCGTACGTCGCGGCGGCCGGTGGACGAATCCTCCTGCCGTTCCTCCTGCTGCTGGCGGTTGCGGCGTACGTGTTCCAGTACATCCAGGTGGGGTGGCTGTTCACGATGAAGCCGCTGCAGCCGAAACTCGAAAGACTTGATCCCATCAAGGGCGCCAAGAAGATCGTGAGCCTCACCAGCTTGTTCAAGGCCGCACTGTCGGTCGTCAAGTTCGCCATCATCGGGCTGGTCGTCGTGCTGACGATCTACCAGTACCGGCGTGAGATCATCACGATGGCGTATCTCAGCCCGATCCAGGCCGTCGGCAAGTCGGCGCTGCTGGTGCTCAACCTCTCGATCCGCCTCCTGGCGGTGCTGATCCTGCTGGGCCTCATCGATCTCGCCTACCAGCGATGGAAGCACTACCAGGACCTCAAGATGACAAAGCAGGAGGTGAAGGACGAGATGAAGTCGATCGAGGGCGATCCGCTCGTGAAGCGTCGGCGCTACCGCATGCAGCAGAACATCACGATGCAGCGCATCAACGCCGCCGTTCCCCAGGCCGACGTGATCGTCACCAACCCGGAGCACATCTCGATCGCCATCAAGTATGACGCCGAGAAGATGGCCGCGCCGACGGTCGTCGCCAAGGGCGCGGACTATCTCGCGCTGCGGATTCGCCAGCTGGCCCTGCTCAACAGCATTCCCATCGTGGAGCGGCCGCCGCTGGCACGGGCGCTGTACAAGCAGGCGTCCGTCGGGCAGGAGATCCCGCCGGACTTCTACAACGCGATTGCCGAGATCCTCGCGTACGTCTACCAGCTCGACGGAAGGATGGCGGGGTGAGCGCAGGAGTGACCGGTCATGGCTGAGGACCTCGCGGGTATACCGGGGCTGCTTCAGCGGTTCGCCCGGTTCCGGCACCTGCTGGTACCGCTGTCGTTCCTGGGGATGCTGGCGGTGCTGATCGTGCCGCTCCCGCCGGCCATCATGGACCTGCTGATCTCGGCCAACATCTCGCTGGCGATCGTCATACTGCTCACGACGATCTACACGATGCGGCCGCTGGACTTCAGCGTCTTTCCCGCGCTGCTGCTGGCGACGACGCTGTTCCGACTGGTGCTCAACGTCGCATCGACGCGGCTGATCCTGTCAGCGGACGCGAGTAGTCCGGAGGCGGCATCCGCGGTGGCCGGCCACGTCATCGAGGCGTTCGGTCACTTCGTCGCCGGCGAGTCCGCCATTGTCGGCGTGATCATCTTCATCATCCTCGTGGTCGTGCAGTTCGTCGTGATTACCAAGGGCGCGACACGCATGTCGGAAGTCGCCGCCCGGTTCACACTCGACGCCTTGCCCGGCAAGCAGATGGCCATCGACGCCGACCTGGCGGCGGGTCTCATCGACGAGACCGAGGCGCGGGACCGTCGCGAGCAGATCATGCGCGAGGCTGACTTCTACGGGGCCATGGACGGTGCCAGCAAGTTCGTTCGGGGCGACGCGATTGCCGGCCTCATCATCACGGTGATCAACATCGTCGGCGGCTTCGCCATCGGCGCGTTCGAGAATGGGTGGACCTTCCAGGAGTCGATAAGCATCTTCACGATGCTGACCATCGGGGATGGCCTGGTCAGCCAGATCCCGTCGTTCGTCATCGCGGTCGCCGCGGGCCTGATCGTCGCGCGGGCGAGCGATCGCGCGCCGATCACCGAGGAGATTCCGCGCCAACTGGCGTCGCAACCCATCGCGCTGTTCATGATGTCCGGCGCCTTGGTGGCGCTCTCGCTCACGCCGCTGCCGACGCTGCCGCTGTTTGTGACCGGCACCTGCATCGGCGGGCTCGCGTGGTGCCTCCGGAAATCCGAACAGCACACCAAGGCTGTTGTCGAGGCGGAAGTGCGCGCGGAGTCCGCGGCGAAGCTCGCCGACGATTCTCCGGTGGAGGATCTGCTCACCCTCGACGCGCTCGAGATCGAGGTCGGGTACGGGCTCGTGCCGCTGGTGGACACATCCCGCGGCGGCGACCTGCTCGACCGGATCGCCATGATCCGCCGGCAGCTGGCGGCCGAGATCGGCCTGGTCGTGCCACCGGTCCGCATCCGCGACAACGTCCTGGTCGACGCCAATGGCTACCGCATCAAGCTCCGCGGCGCCGTGATCGGCAGCGGCACGGTCTACCCCAACCTGCTGATGGCCATGGACTCCGGCCTCGCAACCGGCCCGATCGATGGAATCGCCGGCCAGGAGCCGGCTTTCGGGCTTGAAGCGTTGTGGATCGAGCCGGCCACCAAGACAAGGGCCGAGGCCATGAACTACACGGTCGTCGACCCGGCGAGCGTCATGGCGACGCACCTCACGGAACTGGTCCGGAAGCACGCCCACGAGATCCTCAGCCGCGAGGAGGTCGGACACCTGCTCGAGCAACTCAAGACCCGGTCGCCGAAGCTCGTCGAAGAGGTCGTGCCGGGCATCGTCAAACCCGGCGAGATTCAGAAGGTGCTGCAGAACCTCCTGCGGGAGCGGGTGCCGATACGGGACCTCGAGGCGATCATCGAGACGTTGGGTGACTGGGCACCACACACCAAAGATATTGATGTTCTGACCGAGTACGTACGCAACACCTTGCGCCGAACGATCTCGGGCCTCCATGCCCAGACCGATGACGACGGTACCAAACGCCTGTTCTGCGTGACGCTTGATCCCGAGATCGCCGATCTCATCAACGGATACATCGATCGTGGTGCCGCCGGTACGTCGATGTCGATTCCGCCGCAGGTGGCCAACCAGATCGCGACCGCGGTCGGATCGACGGCGGAGCCGCTGCTCAACGCCGGGCACCAGCTGGTCGTCCTCACCGCTCCGACGGTTCGCGCACAGCTGAAACAGATTCTCGATCCGCATCTTCCGACCGCGGTGGTTCTGTCGTACAACGAAATCGTTGACGACCTCGACGTAAACTCGATGGGTTTGGTACAATTGAGCCAACCCGTCGGGGCCGGTGCTGCAGGACGCGGCACCTAGAACATGCATGACATGCATGACACGCGACGTTGCCAGGGAGGGCACGCAGTGGGTGTCAAGACGTACCAGGCGTACACGATGGCCGAAGCGCTGGTTGCCGCCAAGCGCGATCTCGGCGCGGACGCGGTGATCCTCGAAACACGTTCGTTTCGCCGGGGTGGTGTCCTCGGCGTGCGGCGAAAGACGATCTTCGAGTTGACCGCAACCTCGGGCGACCGCGCGGACCTTTCGACGGCGAGCCGCGCCCGACGCGTCTCGCCCGCCGCCAATGCGGCGGCCAGGGAGTACGCCCGCGTCGCACCGCCGCCGACGGCGGCGGTGGAGGTGGCGGCAATGCGCGAGGCGGGTCCGTCGGACCGCACACGTACCCGCCGGCTCGCCCAGGCGCTGGCCGAAGCGCACGATCGGCAAGCCCGCGAGGTGGAGGTCACGCCGCCGCCGAGCGTGTCGGCGCTCAACGCGACCGATCGCCGTCACGTCCCGGTCCGACCCGCTCCGGTCGCGCGGCGTTTCATACTCACGCCCGCAACCGGGGCGCAGCCGCAGACCGATGTCGCCGTGGCCGAGCCCCCGGAGGCCATGCAACAGGAACTCGCGGCGATCAAGACGATGGTCAGCCAGGTCCTTCAGCGGCAAGCAGTGGCGCGGGGCGGACCCGGCGCGGACCTGCCCCGCAGCTTGTTCGACATGTATCTCGAGCTCATCGGGCAGGATCTCTCCGAGGAATTCACCAACCGGATCATCACCGCGGTCCGCGCGGAGCTGGCCGATGACACCCTCGACACCGACGCCGTACGTGAGGCGGTGCTGCGGCATCTCGCCGACCTCGTGCCGGTCGCCGACCCGACCATTCCGCGCCGCAGCCCCGACGCCCGCCCGCTGACGATCGCGTTGATCGGCCCGACCGGTGTCGGCAAGACCACGACGCTCGCCAAGCTCGCGGCATCCTTCAAACTTCGTCATCAACGCAACGTCGGTCTCGTGACGTGCGACACGTACCGGATCGCCGCGGTTGACCAACTCAGAACGTACGCCGGAATCATCGGGCTGCCGCTGGAGATTGCGCTGACACCCGCCGAAATGAACCGCGCTGTCGAGCGTCTGTCGGACTGCGACGTGGTGCTCATCGACACGCCGGGACGCGGCCCCAATGACACCGGCCGCCTTCGTGAACTGCAACAGGTCCTGGCCGCCGCCGATCCGCACGAAGTGCACCTCGTCCTGGCCAGCACGGCCAGCGAACGTGTGCTGCTGCGTGAAGCGGAAGCCTTTTCCGAAGTCGGCGCCGATCGGATCGTGCTGACAAAGCTCGACGAAGCCGTGAGTTTCGGCGTGCTCGTGAACGTCATGCAATCGGTCGGCAAGGAATTGAGCTTTATCACGACGGGGCAGGAGGTCCCCGACCACATCGAGGCCGGTCGCTCGCGGCGGCTCGCTGAACTCGTGCTGGGGGCGGAGCTCCACGGGTGAGTGACCAGGCGACCCATTTGCGACGGCTCGTGGGTCATGCCACGGAGTCGCGCCGGGGTACGCCATGGCCGGCGCGCCGGGCGACGGTCCCGGTCACACTCGCCACAACGGGCACGCCTGACCGGCCGGGGTCGGAGCCGGTCCGCGACCTCCCCGGTGTGCCGAGGCTCGCCCAGGCGATCGCGATCACATCGGGCAAGGGTGGCGTCGGCAAGACCAACCTCGCCGTCAACCTTGCCGTGTGCCTGGCCCGGCTCGGCCGCCGCACGTGTCTGCTCGACGCGGACCTGGGCCTCGCCAACGCCGATATCCTCTGCAACCTGTCGCCGCGACTGACGCTGGAGCACGTCATCAGCGGGCGTTGCAGGCTGGCCGAGGCGATGCTGCTCGCACCGGGGGGATTCCGGCTCATCCCGGGGGCCTGTGGTGTGGCAAAGCTCGCCGATCTCGACGCTACCGACCGTGCCGCGCTGATCGGGCAGCTTGCGGCGCTGGATCACGTCGCCGATGACCTCATCATCGACACCGGTGCCGGCCTGGCCGCCACCGTACTGGCGTTCGTCACCGCCGCGTCCAGGGTGCTGGTCGTGACGACGCCTGAGCCCACGGCGATGACCGATGCGTACGGCATGATCAAGGCCCTGACCGCACGTGCCCCCGATCTGGCCGTCAGCCTGGTCGTGAACATGGTCAGCGATGACCAGGAGGGGAGGGCCGTCTTCGACCGGATCGACCGTGTCAGCCGCACTTTCCTCGGACGAGCGTTGGACTACCGGGGCGCAATTCCGAACGACGAAGCCGTCGTCGAGGCGATCCGACATCGCGTTCCGTTCACGCTCTACGCCCCGAACGGGCCCGCCACGCTCGCCGTCGATGCCCTGGCGCGGTCCTTGCTGGGAATCGAATCAACCCACGAGACCAGCGGAGGCTTCTTTTCCCGCTTGGCGACGTGGTTTTCGCAGGGCACGGACTTTCGTGAATCGAGCTGATTGGAGCCAGTGAACATGTCGATACCGACGAATCGGCAGGAACGGCGGCCGAGCCGCGCATGGAGAAAGCAGACATGATTGGCGTCGCCAGCAGGGCCATTGCCGGGTGCTTCGCGCTGGCTGCATTCAGCGTTGCTGTGATTGCCGGCCTGGCGAGCGACAACACCGCTGCCTCGATACTGATGCGGGCCCTGTTCGCGATGGTCGTGTGCTACCCGGTCGGGTTGCTCGTGGGTTTCGTGTGCCGCCACGTCATCGAGCAGCATCTCGACGATCCGCCGGAGTCCTCCGAGGCAACCGGTACGGCGAGCGTACCGTCGGAACAGAGCGCAGAGAGCGCAGAAAGCGCAGACACGGAAGAGGATGTCATCGTTGTTTGACGACCGACTTGTGTGATGCCGCCGTTGTGCGGTATATTGAACGGGTGTTCTACCAGGGAAAGGTGGAGCGGCCGTTGAGCCAAGGTCAAGGAGCTGACCGATGCCGAGAACCAAGACGAAAGCACCCGCGTCGAAACGCCGGAAATCCGCGGCCGGGAAATCGACGATCGCCGTACTGGCCGACGCCCCGATCGAACAGGTCTGGAAGGCCTATAAGAAGGCGACCTCCGATGAACTCCGCAATCACCTGATCGAGAACTACCTTCACCTCGTCAAGAGCACCGCCGAGCGCATGCACATGCGGCTGCCGGGTGAGGTTGACGTCGAGGACCTGATGTCCGCCGGATTGTTCGGCCTGATGGACGCCATCGACGCCTTCGACCTCGAACGCGGTGTCAAGTTCGAGACCTATTGCACGCAGCGTATCCGCGGCGCGATCTTCGACGAGCTGCGGGCCATGGACTGGGTGCCGCGGCTGGTCCGGTCGCGTACGGCGAAGGTCGAACGGGCCCGCAAGGCCCTTGAAATGGAACTCGGGCGACGACCGACCGACAAGGAAGTCTGCGACCGGCTCGAAGTGAGCGGGGCCGAATTCAAGAAGCTTTCAAAGGACTCCAAACCGGTCAACGTCGTCTCGTTGAACCGGAAATGGTTCGAGACCGACTCCAGCAAGGACATCCGCGAGATCGACGTGATCCAGGACAACCGGCAGGAGGATCCTCTTGCGGAGTTGCAGCGTCGCGATCTCAAGCTGCTCATCACCAAGGGTCTCTCCCGCGCCGAGCGGCTGATCGTCATCCTGTACTACTACGAGGAGATGACGATGAAGGAGATCGGAATGACGCTCGATCTCTCGGAGTCGCGTGTCAGCCAGATGCACAGTTCCATTCTCGCGCGACTGCAGGCGCAGATGCAGTATCGATCGAAAGAGCTGTGAGGGGAAGTGGTCAGTGGTCAGTGGTCAGTTACCGATAACTGACCACTGATAACTGACTGACTGATAACTGACAACTTCATTCCCCGCCCGCGGCCCAGCTTGAGGGACGCGGCAATGCCGCCGATACCGATGAAGTTAGCCTCGACGCGAATGCGCCGGGGCGGTTCTGTCAGGAGTGAGGCGAACGCATGTCCTCCCAAAGCGGTCTGCGGGTTCGACAACACCATCGTCGGGAGATCGAGCTTCCGGTCGAGTTCGTCGTGGCCGAGGAGTACCGCAACCAACTGCGGTTCAGCGCCAAGTCGTCAGCGATCAACGATCATTCGTTGCGCGGGACATCGGTTGACATCAGCCCCGGCGGAATGGGTTTTACGTGCCGGCAGTTCCTGCCCCGCCAGGTCGAAGGATCGCTGCGGGTGTTCGACCCGATGCCCATCGGCACGCGGGCGGACGGGACGCCGATCCTCGAGGTGGCGTTCGAGCAGCGGGTCAAGGTCCGCCGCGTCCAGATGACGTCTCACGAGCCGACGTACTTTATCGGCGTGTCGTTCGCCGAACCCGACAACGTCGATGCGAACATCGGGGATCGGATCATGCTGCTCAAGCAGGCCCAGGAGGACGCTGCCGCCCCGGGCGCGGAGTCGCCGTCGACCCCGCCGGGAGAGCCCGATGCATAACCAGGACGTCTTTCTCGAACAAACGCTCCTGGAGGAAGGCCGCGTCACGGCCGAGCAGCTGGAGGAGGCTCGCCGCTACGGGATCGAGCACCAGGTCGATCTCGTTGACGCGCTCATCTCCACGGAAGCCATTTCCGGCCGGGAGATCGCCCTCGCGAAGGCCGGCATCTGTGAAGCACCGTTTGCCGATCTCGAGGATTTCGAGGCGTGCTTCGCCAACACCCAACTCGTCCCCCGCGCCGTGGCGGAGCGGTACTGCCTGTTCCCGCTCTTCAAGATCGACACCGTCCTCACCCTGGCGATGGACGACCCGCTCAACCTCGAGGCGATGGACCAGGCTCGCCAGTTCGCCAAGTGCGAGGTGGACGCGGTGCTTTGCGACCGCGAGCAGCTGCGGCCGCTCATCAGCCGAGCGTATCGGCTGACGCAGGTCCGCACCGACGTTGACGAGGTCGAGGTCTCGGCCGAAGGCGACGCCGTGGTCGACAACTCGCAGCCGGTCGTCGCGGCGGTCGACCAGCTCCTGGCCGACGCGGTCGACCTGACCGCCAGCGACATCCACATCAACCCGGATGAGACCGAATTGCGGCTCCGGTACCGCGTCGACGGCGAGCTGCTGGAGAAGCAGGGGCCGCCGCTGAGCATGCACCCCGGCATCGTTCAGCGATTGAAGGTGATGGCGCACCTGGACCTGACCCAGACGCGACGGCCGCAGGACGGAAAGTTCCGCTTCTACCACGCCGACAAGCCGATCGACGTGCGAATGTCGACGCTCCCGACCGTCTGCGGTGAGAACGTCGTGCTCCGACTGCTGACGAACTCCATGGTGATCCTGGACTTCCTCGATCTCGGTGTTCCGCCGGCCTTGGTGGAGGACCTCGAAGCGATCATCGCGCGGCCGTACGGCATGCTGCTGGTCACCGGGCCGACCGGCTGTGGCAAGACGACCACGCTCTACACCGTGCTGAACATACTCAACAAGCCGTCGCGGAACATCATGACGATCGAGGATCCGGTCGAGATCCGGCTTCCCTACCTGCGGCAGATCCAGGTGCACAGCGAGATCGGGCTCACGTTCGCTTCGGCGCTACGGTCGATCGTCCGGCAGGACCCCGACATCATCCTCGTCGGTGAGATCCGTGACAACGAGACGGCGACGATCGCCCTCCAGGCGGCCCTGACCGGACACATGGTCCTCGCGACGCTGCACACCAACGATGCGCCCGGGGCCATCGCGCGGCTGCGGGACTACAACCTCCCGGCGTTCGTGATCAACTCGGCAGTGCTTGGCGTCGTAGCCCAGCGGCTCGTGCGCCGGCTCTGCGAGAAATGCGGCGTTCCGGACACGATCGATGAAGTCCTCCAGCACCGCTTCGGCCTCGATGAGCAGGACAAGAAGGATTTTCTCCGCGCCAAGGGCTGCCCGCAGTGTGGTCAGACCGGCTATCGGGGCCGGGTCGGCCTCTACGAACTGCTGCAGTTCACGGCGCCCATCCAGACCCTGGTCGAACAGGGTGGCTCGACGAAGAAGATCCGCGAGCGCGCGATCCGCGAGGGCATGCGCCAGATGTGGGAGGACGGGCTGGAGAAGGCGCGGCGCGGACAGACGAGCCTCGAAGAAGTGGCCAAGGTCGCCGCCGTCATGGCCGTGGCTGACTCCGAGGGAACCGTGTTGAGGAAGACCGCATGACCCAATTGTCATACAAGTACCGGGCCATCGACGCGCAGGGCAAGCGGCGACGCGGCGTCCTCCAGGCGGACAACCAGAGCGAAGCCTACCGGCAGCTCACGGCCGCCGGGATGAAGCCGCTGAACCTCGTCGCCCGCCGCCGGGGCGCAGGGGGGTGGGGCCGCAACAAGGTCGGCGTCACGGATCTCGCCCACCTGACCTACCAGTTCTCCGTGCTCATGGATGCTCGTATCCCGATCGCCGACGGGCTCCGCTCGATCGCCGAGCAGGAGAGCGGCCGCCTGCAGGAAGTCATCCGGAACGTAGCGGCGCAGATCGAGGCCGGGTACTCGGTCACCGAGGCGTTGTCACAGCACCGCGAGGTCTTCGGCGACGTCTACATCGAGACCGTCCGGGCTGCCGAGGTCAGCGGAAACATGGTCAAGGTGCTCGGCCGTCTCGCCGAGATGCTCGAACGCCAGGCCGAGTCGAACAAGAACATCAAGGGCGCCCTGATCTACCCGATCTGCGTTCTTATCGCGATGATCCTTGGCTCGGCCTTCCTGATGATCTTCGTGATCCCGAAGTTCACCGCGATGTACGCGTCGCGTGGGGTCGACTTGCCCGGACCGACGAAGCTGCTCATGAACCTCAGCGGCTTCATTCGGATGTACTGGCCGCTGCTCATCGGCGGCTTCGTCGGTACCGCGTACCTGGTGCGCAAGGCGTGGTCGCGTGAGTCCACTCGGCACAAGATGGACGCGTGGCTGCACAAGGTCCCGTTCCTTCGGGACATCCTGAAGGGCCTGGCCGTCAGCCGGTTCTCGCATGTTCTCGGAACATCGCTCCAGAGCGGGCTCGGTCTGATCGAGGCCCTGGAGATGGCGGCCGGCGCTTCCGGACGTCCGATGCTCCAGGAGGACGTCCAAAAGATGACCGACCAGGTAAAGCAAGGCGGCAAGCTGGCCGACGTGATGTTGGCCTGTGCATATATGCCTGGCTTTGCGAGGCGAATGATCGCCGCTGGAGAGGAGACCGCCGAGATGTCGCGAATGTGCGAGATCGTAGCTCGGCACTACGACCGTGAGGTGGAGCATCTGACCAAGAACCTGCCCACCGTGCTTGAACCGATCCTGATTGTCGGACTCGCAGGCGTTTTTCTTGTTATCGCACTTGCCATTTTCCTGCCCATGTGGGACATCGGAAACCTGATGGGCTGAACAACGAACTCGAACCTGGATCCTCTGGAACCTGCAAGGGAAGGAATCTTCACCATGAATCGGAACTCAGCTGTTAGAACGGGCTTCACGCTCATCGAACTGATGGCGGTCGTCTTGATCCTCGCCATCCTCGCCGGCGTGGCGCTGCCTCGCTTCTTCGACTACCAGGTCCGTGCCCGCGAAGCGGCCTGCAAAGGCACACTCGGCGGCGTGCGTGCCGGTATCGCCAACTACTACGCCGACCAGGCCATCACGGAGGGTTTGGCGGCCTACCCCACCCTAACTGAGCTGACCGACATCGGTGAGGTCATGCAGGAAGCCATTCCTGACAACCCGTACACCGGCGACGATCACCTTCCCAACGTTGTTACGAAGGCCGACTTGGCCGACGTACCCCTGCGCGTCATCAAGGGCGCCGGCACCGGCGGTGGTTGGGCGTACTTTGAAGGCGACGCTACCGACCCCTCAGTGTTCTACGCGAACACCGACACGGCCGGCATCGGTGAGAACACCTTCTGATCGGAATAAATATGGCGGTTCGATCACGAGATCATGGGTCCCGCCGTCTCGCCCGAGGCGGCGGGTTCACCCTTCTGGAGTTGAGCGCGGTCATGGTTGTGGTTGGCATCATCGCGGGCACCGCGGTCGTGTCCCTCTCCGGGATGACCGGGAAGCGTTCGGCGATGGCGGCACGGCAACTGCAACGTGACATGACCTTCGCCCGGCAGCGAGCCGTCGCCACCGGGACACGAACCTGGCTGGAGCTCAACACCGGCGCGCAGACCTGGACCGTCCGGGTCGAGGACACTGCCAGCCCGGGCCGGGCGTCTTCGCTGGTACTGATCGATCCAGCCAACGGCAGCAACTTCGTCCAGGCGATGAACGTCGATTCGTTCATCGGCGTCACGATGACCGTCGTCGATTTCGACAGCGAAGACTGGATCGGGTTCGACTGGCTCGGACGGCCGCTCGACGAGACGGGCGAGGCAACCCCGTTGGCTGCCCACGGCTCGGTTACGTTCAGCGGCGGCCAAAAGGTCACCATCGACAAGGACACGGGACACATCGCTTTCGTCCCGGCGCCGTAGCGGCAAAGGAGCACCCTGGATGAGACCGATGCCTAGAGCAGGCTTCACGCTGATTGAGACGATCGTCGCGATCGTCATTCTCGCAGTGGCTGTGCCGCCGATGCTTTGGGCCGTGACCGAATCGCAACGGATGCGCATGAACCCCATGATGGCGTCCAAGGCCCGCTGGCTCGCCGTGGAGAAGCTCGAGGACATCATTGCGGACCGGCACAGTTCCGACCAACCGCCCATTCCCATCCTTGGGTACGACTGGGTCGCCGCGGGAGGCGACTACGTCGTCGAGAACCCCGGCGACATCACCGGGTACCCCGGCTTCAGCCGGTCGGTAACGCTCCTGGAGACAAAGGCCGACCTGTCCACGACAGCGCCGCCCCCGCTCGGATACCTGACCGTGACCGTGACCGTGGGCTGGGTCGACGCAAAGGGCAACAACATGACGCTGGACATCTTGACGGTGCTGACGGACTACACGCCATGATCGTTCGATCATCACAACCCGGAGCCCGCCGGCGTGGCTTT
>Ga0209988_10001440_pt1 | contig 15486 bp, 15 predicted proteins | sample N075metaG_FD_183115 | JGI IMG/M metagenome (GOLD analysis project Ga0209988, IMG submission 183115) | Deep subsurface microbial communities from Kermadec Trench to uncover new lineages of life (NeLLi) - N075 metaG (SPAdes) (version 2) | ecosystem: Environmental > Aquatic > Marine > Ocean trench... | reverse complement strand
CGCGCCTAGTAGCTCGCGGCCGAGATGACGCCGCGGCTCGTCGCCGGTCCCCCCACGCAGACCGGTAGCCCCTCCAGGGACGGGTTGTCCCGAATCTCGATGGACGCGTAGAACGCATCCATATCGATGTGCAGGATCGAGAGCCGAGCTTCGGAAGACATGCGGACAGGGACGAGCGGAGAGAATGTCCGTTCGAGCCGGGTGGGATGGGGCAGGAAACCGGGAACTTCGGGCGGCGCCGCAGGGCCCGGCGCTCCATAGAGTGCCCCAGCGAACCAGAAAGCGCCAACCCGCCCCCGCTCTTGGACCTCGCACAGGAAGTTGCGCCCCGCGCGCGAACCCCTATCCTCTCTCGCCCGTTCGCGCTGGGGCCGCGCCTGCGGCACCCGAATCATGCTCTTCGAGAACGTCCACCTCGCGGCCTTCAGTCACGCCCTGCCGACGGACGTCGTGACGAGCGACGAGCTCGAGGAACGCCTCGCCCCCGTCTACGACCGCCTGCACCTGTCGGTCGGCCGGCTCGAGCTGATGAGCGGCATCCGGGAACGGCGCTTCTTCCCCCCCGGCACCCGGTCGAGCACGGTCGCCGCGAGAGCCGGCGCGAAGGCGATCGAGGCGAGCGGCGTGCCACGCGAATCGCTGGGCTGCGTGATCCATGCCTCGGTGTGCCGCGACTTCATGGAGCCGGCGACGGCCTCGGTCGTGCACGAAATACTCGGGCTCCCGCCGACGTGCACGGCCTTCGATCTGTCGAACGCATGCCTCGGGTTCGCGAACGCGATGATGGTCGTCGGCGGCATGATCGAGAGCGGCGCGATCGATGCGGGCCTCGTCGTCGCCGGCGAGGACGGCGGGCCGCTCGTCGAGGAGACCGTGCGCATGCTGACCGAGGGCGAGGACATCGGGCGCCGCGAGGTGAAGCAGGCCTACGCGTCGCTGACGATCGGCGCGGGGGCGGCGGGCGCCGTCCTCACGCGCAGGGGCGTCCACGACGGCGGCCGGCGGCTCGTCGGCGGCACCGCGCTCGCCGCGACGGAACACAACGCCCTGTGTTCGGGCGACCGGACGGACGGCGCGGGGCCGCTGATGGACACGGACTCCGAAGCCTTGCTGAAGGCCGGCAACGCCCTCGCCGCGCGCACGTGGTCCCGGTTCACGGAGGAGCTCGGCTGGGCATCCGATTCGATCGACCGCATCGTCACGCACCAGGTCGGCGCCGCGCACCGGCGCCAGCTCTTCGAGACGCTCGGCCTCGATCTCGAACGCGACTTCCCGACCTACGCGACGCTCGGGAACATGGGCTCGGTATCGCTCCCGGCCACGTTCGCTCTCGCTGAAGAGGCCGGCTTCATCGAGCGCGGCCACAGGGTCGCGATGCTCGGCATCGGCAGCGGGCTGCATTGCCTGATGCTCGGCGTGGAGTGAAAGACGGTTCAGCGCCGGACCGATGACACCTCGCGCTCGGTCCCCTCCTGCGCCGCTGCGACGGCGCAGGAGGGGACCGAGCGCGAGGTGTCATCGGTTCGGCGCTGAACCGTATCGTGGGCCGCGGGGTGCCCCCGGGAAGATGCCGATGGGCGCCCCCTGCCGGCATCCCCTCTGGAGTACCCCTGAGTCCCGACGGAGCGGGCGATACCCCGTTCTGCAAAGGCCAGCTTGGACTTGGCACCTCCCCGATGGCACTCTACACGGTGCTGCCATGGGGGTTTCGTGCCCCCAGAACGCCTCTGCGTCCAGGAACCATCATTCACGCCCCCGCATCAATCGGCGGACAGCCCCGGCTGTTCACGCCCGGCCCCGTGCCCATTCCCAGGCACCTGCGCGCCTTGGGCAGTCAACAGCCTCCGTACTGCCGCACCCCCGAGTTCTCGCAGCTCACACACGAGATCCTCGATGGGCTCGGCTACGTCTTTCAAACGGCCGGGCCGGTCATGATTCTGACGGGCTCGGGCACAGCGGCCATGGAGACCGTGGCGCTGAACTTCCTGGACAGTGACGACAAAGCTCTCATCGTCAACGCGGGCACCTTCGGTCAGCGCTGGTGTGATCTCTGCGCGGTGCATGGCATCGCCCACGAGGCTCTGGGGCTGGAGGCCGGGGACGATCTGGACCTGGACAGCCTGGCCTCGGCTCTATCCAAGGACGTCACCGTCCTGTTCGTAACCGCGCACGAGACGTCCACCGGGGCCCTCTGCGACATCGAGGCTATCGGCCGGATGACGCACGAGCTGGGCATCCTACTCGTCGTCGACGCGATCAGCACCGTGTGCGCGGACCGCTTCGCGATGGATGACTGGCATGTCGACGTCGCGGTGCTGAGCTCCCAGAAGGCACTGGCACTTCCGCCAGGCCTGTCATTCATCGCGATGGGCGACCGCGCCCTCTCCCGCTTGGAGAATATCCGACCCCGAACGCTCTATTTAAACGTACGCGAGTACCTGGCCAACCAGAGGCGCGGACAGATGCCGTTCACGCCGGCGATCGGCCTCTTCCTTCAGCTTCACCAACGGCTCCTCGACATAAAGGAAATGACTTTGGATCACTTGATCCGCCAGCACCAGGCAAAGGCCGCCGAATTTCGAGCAGCACTGGCACGCCTGCCCTTCGGCACGCTTCCCACGCGACCGTCGAACGCCATGACGACAGTGACCTGCGACGGCTTCGACGCGTTCGAGATCGTGCAAGCCCTTCGCACCGAACATGCGGTGGAAGTCGCTCCGAACGGCGGTGATCTGAAGCACCGGGTCTTCCGCGTGAGTCACATGGGAGAACATCACCCCGAAGATCTCCAAGCCCTGGTCAAGGGGCTGGAGGACATCACTGCGCACTCGTCCCTGACCGCGGGGTCGACGACGGGAGGAGAGGCATAATGCGCGCGATCATCATGGCGGCAGGGGTAGGATCCCGGCTTCGCGGAATCACCGGCGGCAGACCCAAGTGTCTGATTCGGGCCGGAGAGCAGACACTCCTGGGGCGCATGATCGGCCAGCTGCGAGACCGTGGAATTCGCGACATCAGTGTCATCACGGGCTACAAGAACACCCTTGTCGAAAAAGAGCTCCCCGCCTGGGTCCGGCACGTCCACAACCCCTTCTACAGCGTCACGAACAGCATCGCGTCCCTGTGGCTGGCCCGCGATCTCCTCACCGGAGACACGCTGCTCATGAACGCGGACCTGTGCTTCGAGCCCGAGGTTCTGGACATCGCTCTCGCTCAGGCTGATCTCGTCTCGATGCTCTCCGATCACCGGCGGATCGCGTCGGCGGACTTCCGCTTCAAGACACGAGGCGATTGCATCGTCGAGGCCGGCAAGCACCTCTCCGATCAGGAGACCGATTGCGAGTATGTGGGTATCGTCCGCCTGGACGAGAGCTTCATCGATGTCTTCCGAAGGCGGCTCGAGGATATGATCAAGCGTGGCTGCTTCGCGGATTGGTGGGAAGCGGTCCTGTACTCGTTCCTCGCTAGCGACGTCGACATCAAGTGCGTCGACGTGAGAGGAGCTTTCTGGACGGAAGTAGACCACGCGGGTGACTATGCGCGCCTTGTGGACTGGCTCGCTCTTCAGCCGGCGCCACCGCTAGAGAAAAGGGGCAGGGGGCTCGTCAAGGCAGCCTCTCATCCCCAGTCTTGACCCGGCAAACCCGATGGCTGAGGCCAGCAAACTCGAGCGCCTATGGCCGACCAAGAACCCCGATGATGAATGGTGGTCATCGTTCGTCACTTCACCGATAGCGATCCTCATCAACTGTGTGGTCGTCGATTGGCGTTGGCTCTCCCCCAACCTGATCACCTGCTTCTCGCTCCTGACCGCGATCGCCGCCTCGGCGCTGATCGTCATCGGTGGAGGAATGAACTTCATCCTGGCCGCCGGCCTGATCAACCTCAGTCACGTCCTCGACTGCATGGACGGTCAGATGGCGAAGTATCGACACGAGACTTCACGCTTCGGCGACTACTTCGACAAGGTCACGGACCAGGTTCAGGTGTTCCTCTGGTTCGCAGCGCTGGCCTACGCGGCCTATTTGCAAACGGACAGTGTCACACCCGTGTTCCTGGCCTTCGTCGGCGTGTCGCTCTACTCGCTGCGAGTGTACGTCAAGTACGTGACGATCTTCATCCAGGTTCGGCACGATCGCGACTACCTGGAGAAGTCGTCTGAGACCGCCCTCGCCATCCGGTCCGCCGATGCCCTGAAGGCCGGGCTCGGAGCCGGCTGGAAGTTAAACCTCGCCTGGTTCCTGAAGGAACAACGCAAGTTCTTCCTGTTCAACGAGGCTGTCTTCGTGTTCCTGCTGTCAGCGGCCCTCGTCACCGGCTACCTCGTACCCATGTTGTGGCTCTTTGCGTCGAGCCAGGTTTACTTCGGCTTCGTGCGCAGCTGGCAGAGAGGGCGGCAGATCTACCTGAACCAGCAGGCCGCGCTCTTGAAGCCGATGGCGAAGTAGTCGGGCGCGGGGTATGGGGTATCAGGCACGAAAGCGACACCTGAGGGAGACCTTCAGGCCACGGGAAGAGTGGTGGTCCCGCGTGTTCGCGACACCCGCGGCCTACTGGATCCTGGGGGTCGTGGCGGACTGGCGCTGGATCACCCCCAACCGCTTGACGCTCCTCTCGCTGGCGACAGCACTCGTTGCCTGCTTCTTGATCACGACGGGCGATGAGCGGAACTTCCTCATCGCCGCCGCAGTCATTCAGGTCTCCTACATCGCGGACTGCATGGACGGGCAGCTTGCCCGGTACCGCAACACGTCCTCGCGTTTCGGCGCCTTCTTTGACAAATGGTCCGACTATGTCAAGTTCCCTGCGATCCTCCTGGCCCTGACCATCGACGCACTCCATCGCGATCCGTCCCACACTCCGATGGTCCTCGGACTCGCGGCTGTATTCCTGGTCGGCTATCTGCCCTACATCAAGTCGCTCGCGTCATCGGAATTGGGGATCGGCCCCTGGTCGGTGTTCTCGAAGCCGGGTTTCGCCTCCCGGAACCTGAGGTTTTTCCTCTTCGAGGAGGCCCAGTGGTACCTGGCCGTCAGCGTGTGCCTGGCTCTTCAGTCCTCATTCGCTGCCTTGCTCTTCATCGCCGTGAGCCAGGGAGTCGTCGCCTTCGCACAGACTCTGCGGATCCTGGTTCTGCTACAGCGCTCCTCGGAACCCTAGCTGGAGTTTCGCCCTTTCCGAGGGGCGAAACTCCAGGCCGCTCGCCGTGCAGGCGAGCGCGGCTGCGTAGCCCCGGTACGGTGTAGGCCTCCGCGTGCGCGAAGCGCGCGCATCATCGGCCCGCGGGGCCGCCCGGACCGCGCCGCCGAAGAGGGCGAAACTCCGGCAGCCCGGGCTGACAAGTCGGTGCTTGCCGAGCCGTGCCCCCCGAGGGTGTCGGTCGCTATGCTCGGCAGCCATGATCGGTCTCGTACAGGCGGCTGATTCAGGCGGCGGCGGTTTCTTCACAACCCTGCTGCTGTTGACGATCCTCTTCATCTTCATCAGCGCCATCGTCGGAGCCATCGTCGCCCGCCGCAGGCGTGACCGCTGCCTCACGCTGCTCGACGATTACCACATCACCATGTCGATGGCCGACGGTCAGGTGATCTGGGGTGATCTGCGGGTCTACTCCCAGGGGATCGAGCTCGAGTACGATACCCCGTACCGGTCGCGGCAAGGGGTCATCAAGAGCAGCTACTTGCTCTACCAGCCCGAGATGGAACAGGTTGTGGCTTTTTGCCGCTACGTCGGACATCTGACCGACGGCGAGCAACAGACCCGTATGCGTCAGGTCGAAGCGCGCTTTCGTCCAAGTCTGATTCGACGGGTCCGGCGCTCCATGGTCAACGTCCTGAACACCATCAGGGATGCCTTCACGCAAGCGATGAACACCTTCCTCGGCCAGATGGCCAAGGTCGGGGGCAAGACGTCCGTCGCGGCGTCTCAGAAGGGCGAGATGGAGAAAGTCGGCAAGACGCTGATGGGCGCTGTCGGGAATGCCTATGAACCGATGCTCGAACGTCAGATAGGCAAGCCGATCGTCATCGAAGTGACCGGCTTTTCTCATCCGGATGGGACCAACCTCGAACTCTGCGGCTACCTCGCCGAGTACTCTGACAAGTACCTGGCCGTGTTCAACGTGGAGCAGCCGGTCCTGGAGACCTTCACCCTGCCATGCGATGAGACCATCGAACGAGACGGTGTGATGATCGAGGTCGACCCGGTCAGCCTGCGGATCACCAACAAGTCTTCCGTACCACTGATCGTCGACACTGTGAGCTCGGATCAAGGCGAGGCGCAGGAATTGGGTGTGCTCTTGACCCTCGCCTCGACCGTCCGGTTGCCGCGAATGTCTGGCCGTCCGTCGGTGCGCCTGCTCCGCGTGCAGAGTATCGATGTGGTCTGTCACCGTAGCCTGGCCATCATCCGTCACGCCAGTCTCGATGAGCTGCCTGCCGGCGCCCAGCGCGAGGGGTCTCCTACCCCCGGGGATCGGAGCAGCCCTTCTGCGTGAGTGCCGATCAGGTCACGCGGACATGGGCTTACCCGCACGGTTGGTGAGAGCGAGGGCGAGTTGTACGAGGCCGGCGATTTCCGGATCGCTCCACGTGGTCCGGGGGCGCGCCCGTGGCACACAGGATGCTGGGCATGGAGTGAACGGGGGCCCGCGACTGGCGTCGGACACGGAGTTCGCGGAGACTGTTGCGATGCAATACCCCCTCGCGACGATCCTCGCGGCCTTCGCCGGCCCCGCCTTGCCGCAGGCCGAGCCGGCCGCCGAGCAGGAGGCGGGCGAAGAGTCGACCGAACCCGAGCGCGGGCTCCGGGTGCGCGAGGCAGGCGCCCTCGACGGGTACACCCTGATCTCGCCCCTGCTCTCGGACAAGACCTACCTGCTCGACATGGACGGCGAGATCGCGCACGAGTGGCAGACCGAGTACGCGCCCTGCTCGACGTACCTGCTCGAGTCCGGAAACCTGCTCCGCGGCGCACGGCAGGACGACAACCCGCGGTTCCACGGCGGCGGCATAGGCGGTCGGATTCTGGAGTACGACTGGGACGGCGCGGTCGTGTGGGAATTCGAGCTCGCCAACGAGTATCAGACGTACCACCACGACTTCGCGTTGCTCCCGAACGGCAACGTGCTCGTCATCGCCTGGGAGTACCTCCCGCCCGAGGAAGCGCTCGCACTCGGGCGCGACCCGGCGGTGGTCGGCGGCGAAGGTCTTTGGACCGACGCGGTGCTCGAGATCCGGCCCACGCGCCCGATCGGTGGCGAGGTCGTCTGGGAGTGGCACGCGTGGGACCACATGATCCAGGACTTCGACCCCGAGGGTGCGAACCACGATTCGATCCCCGACCACCCCGAGCTGATCGACATCAACGCGGACCATCGCGACCAGCCGCCGAAGACCAAGGAGGAGTTGGAACGGATCGCGGAGATCGAGCGCCAGATGCGCGCGACGGGCTACGCGGGCGGTGAGGACAATGACGACGAGGACGAGACGGCGGACGCACAACGAGGGCAGGGAGCGGACTGGCTGCACACGAACGGCATCGACTACGAGCCGGACCATGACTTGATCGTGCTCAGCACGCCACGCATGAACGAGGTCTGGGTGATCGACCACTCGACGACCACCGACGAGGCCGCCGGGCACTCTGGCGGGCGCTTCGGCCACGGCGGCGACCTCCTCTACCGCTGGGGTAACCCGCGCACGTACGGCGCGGGAACCGACGCGGACAGGCAGCTCGGCTACCAGCACAACCCGACCTGGCTCCGGGGCGACACCCCTGGCGAGCTGCGGTTGCTCGTCTTCAACAACGGCTCGACCCCGGACGATTCGAGTGTGGACGAGCTCCTGCTGCCCTTCGACCCGAAGGTCGGCTTCCAACGCGAGCCGGGCGCCGCGTTCGGACCCTCCGAGCCCGCGTGGTCCTATTCCGATCCGGGCAACTTTCAGTCGTCCTTCATCTCCGGCGCTCAGCGGCTGCCGAACGGCAACACGCTCATCTGCTCCGGCGCGCCCGGCCGCGTCTTCGAGGTGACGCCGGAGGGCCGCATCGTCTGGGACTACCTGAATCCCCACGGCGGAGAGCGCCCCGGGACATCCCAATCCGGCAACGCTCCCCCAACCTCTCTCTTCCGCGCGACGCGCATCCCGGCCGACCACCCCGGACTGCGCTGATACGGAGCCGGGAACGAATCCGCCGGCACTCCCCCCACCGACCGCAGCGGTCGGTGGGGGGAGTGCCGGCGGATTCGTTCCCGGCTCCGTATACTCTCCCACGATGCAGCAACAGCTCCTCCCCTGCGTGGAAATCGATCCCCCCGGCACCGCGCGCGCCGCGGTCGTCTGGTTGCACGGGCTCGGTGCCGACGGGCACGACTTCGAGTCGATCGTGCCGATGCTCGGGCTCCGGCCCGAGGACGCTGTGCGCTTCGTCTTCCCGCACGCGCCGAAGATCTCGGTTACCGTCAACATGGGGATGGTCATGCCCGCGTGGTACGACGTCGCGGGGCTCGACTTCGACCGCGAGCCGGACGAGGCGGGCGTGCGGCGCTCGGCCGACCAGGTGCGGGCGCTGATCGAGCGCGAGAACGAGCGCGGCGTGCCGTGCGAGCGCATCGTCCTCGCGGGATTCTCGCAGGGTGGCGCGATCGCGCTGCACCTGGGCCTGCGTTACGAGGAGCCCCTGGCGGGGATCCTCGCGCTGTCGACCTACCTCGCCACCGAGTCGACGCTCGCGGCCGAGCGCTCGGAGGCGAACCGCGCCGTGCCGATCTTCCAGGCGCACGGCACGCGGGACCCGATGGTGCCGCTCGCACTCGGGACGCGGACGCGCGACCGCCTGCGGGCGGACGGCTACGCGGTCGAGTGGAGCGGAGTACCCGATGGAGCACGCGGTCTGCCCCGAGGAGATCGAGGCGGTCGGGGCCTGGCTCCGGGCGCGGCTGGGCGGACCGGGGTCGCGGGACAGGACCTGAGCGAGAGACCGGCGGGAGCCCTTAAAGGGTGCTCGGACCGTCAATACGGCCGTTTTCGGCCTCCGGACTGGACGGTCCCGACGGCCGACGTTGAAATGCTCACCGATTTCAGGAAAACGTGAAATCCCTGAGATCCCGGAGCGAAGCCACCCCGCCATGTCCACCACCACTGAACTGAGCCCGCCGCCGTACGAGGGTCTCGACGCGGCGCTCGCCGAGCAGCTGCCCACGTTCGAGGTCTTCTTCAAGACCGTGGGCTTCAAGCGCATTCACGGTCGCGTCTGGGGCCTGCTCGTGCTCGCTGGGCAGTCCTTGTCGAACAAGGAGATCTCGGTGGAGCTCGGTATCTCCTCCGGCGCGACGAGCACCGCGGTGAACGAGCTGGCCGAGTGGGGCGCGATCGAGTCGTCCTTCGACTCCTCGCGCCGCTGCCACCTCCACGAGCCGGTCGGCAACACGATCAGCATCGTCGCGACCGTCCTGCGCCGGCGCGAGCAGGTGATCTTCAGCAAGTTCAAGCAAGGGGCGACGCAGACCCTGAACTACATCCGCAAGCAGTACGGCGAGAAGGACCCGCGCGTACTGACGCTCCGCTCGATCATCTCGTCGTGCGAGATCGCCGAGGCCGTGATGCAGCTCGTCATCAGCTCCGTCGCCTCGGCGCTCGGTGACTCGCGCAGCCTGCTCTCGAAGGCGGTGAACACGGCGCTCAAGATCGGCCTCAAGGTCCCCGCCAAGCTGTTGTCGTCCAGGATCGGCCAGGACGAGGAGGAGCCCGCGATGATCACCGTCGGCACGTCCGCGTCCGAGCTCGCAGAGGACGACGCTGAGAGAGAGCTCGAGCGTGACTGACCTCCCCCGCGTCGTCATCACGGGCGTCGGCCTGGCGAGCCCCAACGGGTCGAACCTCGCCGAGATCCGCCAGAATCTGCTCGCCGGCGTCTCGGGCGTCGAGAACTACAACATCCGCTACATCGGCGACACCGTCGCGGGCGTGTGCCACTTCGACCCGCTGCGCTACCAGAAGCGCAAGGAGCTGCGGCGCGGAACCCGCGCGGGATCGGTCGGCATCTATTGCGCGAACGAGGCCCTCGCCGACGCGGGGCTCGACAAGGCCGGCATCGACCTCTCGCGCGTGGGTGTCTACGTCGGCACGACCGAGCACGGCAACGTCGAGACCGAGAACCAGATCCACGAGATCGCCCAGTACGACTACGACCTGTCCTACTGGTCGCACCACCACAACCCCCGCACCGTCGCGAACAACCCCGCGGGCGAGATCACCCTCAACCTCGGTACGACGGGGCCCGCCTACGTACTCGGCGGCGCGTGCGCCGGCGGCAACCTCGGCCTCATCCACGGCGTGCAGATGCTCCAACTCGGCGAGGTCGACCTGGCGCTCGGCGGCGGGGTGTCCGAGAGCATCCACACGTTCGGGATCTTCGCCAGCTTCAAGGCCGAGGGCGCGCTCGGCCACCACGCGGACCCGACGAAGGTCTCGCGGCCCTTCGACATCGATCGGAACGGCATCGTCGTCAGCGAGGGCGGCTGTCTCTTCGTGCTCGAGCGGCTCGACGACGCCCGGGCGCGCGGCGCGCGGATCTACGGCGAGATCATCGGCTACCACATCAACTCGGACGCGACCGACCACGTGCTGCCCAACCCGGAGCGCCAGAACCAGTGCATGCGGCGTGCGCTCGACCGCGCGGGCATGGGCCCGGACGACATCGACATCGTGAACACCCACGCGACCTCCACGAAGCTCGGCGACGAGCAGGAGTGCCAGGCCGTGCGCAAGGTCTTCGGCGATTCAGCCCGCGTCCACGTGAACAACACGAAGAGTTTCATCGGCCACACGATGGGCGCCGCCGGTGCGCTCGAGCTGGCCGGCAACCTCCCGTCATTCAGTGACGGCCTCGTCCACCCCACGATCAACGTCGACCGACTGGACCCGGAGTGCGAGCTCCGCGGCCTCGTCGTCGACGAACCCCGGGAGACAGGTGGCGTACACAGCATCCTGAACCTCTCCTTCGGAATGCTCGGAATCAACTCCGCCGTCGTCGTGGCACGCGCCTGACGGCTCACTGCACCCAGTCGTTCGAATCAGGGATTGAAATGACCAAGGAAGAAATCGTCTCGGCCATCAAGGACATCATCCGCACCATCGCGCCCGACGAGGACCTCACGAACCTCGTCGGCAGCGAGCGCCTGCGCGACCAGATCGAGCTGGACTCCATGGACTTCCTCGACATCGTGATGGAGCTGCGCAAGCGCTACGGCGTGCAGGTCCCCGAGGAGGACTACAAGGAGCTCGCGACGCTCGACGGGTGCGGCGCCTACCTCCTCCCGCTGATGGAGTCCAAGGAGCTGAAGCTCACCGCCGTCTGAACCGGGGCCGCCCACCCCCCGCCGCCATGCCCGCCAGCGAGCGCTTCGACACCGTGATCATCGGGGCCGGCATGAGCGGCCTCGCGGCGGGGATCCGTCTCGCGCAGTTCGACCAGCGCGTGCTCGTCACGGACCGGCACTACCTCTGGGGCGGACTGAACTCCTTCTACAAGCTCGGCGGCAGGCGCTTCGACGTCGGGCTCCATGCGCTCACGAACTACATGCCGCCCGGAGCGCCCGGCGCCAAGCGCCGTCCGCTCGCGCGGGTCCTGCGCCAGCTCCGCCTGTCCCACGCGGACCTTCAGCTCGGGGAGCAGAACTACTCGGCGATCGCCTTCCCCGGCGTGAGGCTGCGCTTCAAGAACGGCTTCGGGCTCCTGCAAGAGGACGTGTTCGCGCGCTTCCCGCGCGATGCGGACGGCTTCCGACGCCTCGTCCGCGACCTCGCGGACTACCCCGTGCTCGACGGCGACGCGCCGCGGGTCTCCGCCCGCGAGCGGCTCGCGGAGTACCTCACCGAGGCGCTGCTCATCGACATGCTCCTGCTGCCGGTGTGCTACTACGGCAGCCCGACGCCGGGCGACATCGAGTGGACCTCGTTCGTCATCCTGTTCAAGAGCCTCTACGAGGAGGGCTTCGCGCGCCCCGAGGGCGGCGTCCGCACCATCCTCGACCTCCTGCGGCACAGGTACGCCGAGCTCGGCGGCGAGCTGCGCATGCGGTGCGGGGTCGAGCGCGTCCTGCACTCAGGCGGCGTCGCGCGCGGCGTCCGCCTCGAGGACGGGACCGAGGTCGCCGCCGAGCGCGTGATCTCGTCGGCCGGCTACGTCGAGACGATGCGCCTCTGCGGCGCCACGATAGCTGCGAGCGCCGTGCGACCCGGCGATCTCGGCGACCTCTCCTTCGTCGAGTCGATCTCCGTGCTCGACACGAAGCCCGCGGAGCTCGGGCACGACGCGACCATCACGTTCTTCAACTCGGAGGACCGGCTCGTCTACGCGAAGCCCGAAGCGCCCGTCGACTACCGCAGCGGCGTCATCTGCTGCCCCGACAACTACGCGTGCCGCGCGCCGGCGCAGGAAGGGCTGTTCCGCCTGACGCTGCTCGCGAACTACGACGCCTGGACCGCCTTCCCGGAAGAGCGCTACCGGGCCGAGAAGGAGGAGCTCTGGCGTACGGGACACGGCGCGATCACGGACTTCGCGCCGGACATCCGTCCCCACACCGTGTTCAAGGACATCTTCACGCCGCGGACGATCGAGAAGTTCACCGGCCACCTGAACGGCGCTGTCTACGGCAGCCCGAACAAGCGCACCTCGGGCGAGACCGAGCTCCGCGGCCTCTACATCTGCGGCACCGATCAGGGCTACCTCGGCATCGTCGGCGCGATGCTCAGTGGGGTCTCGATCGCCAACCGCCACGCCCTGATGACCGCCTAGTGCCCCGAGCCGGACGGTCACGCACACCATGCACACCTCAGCACGCCGAGCGCTTCGTGGCAGGGTCCCCTGCGAAACGCCCCACTGGGTCAGCGCGGTCCGCCTTCGGGGGACCGCGACTCGCCTCTCCGAGCATCCCAGTGGATACGCGCCGCCGGCGCGCCCCGGCCCCGCCGCGCTGAAGTGCACTTTCGACACGGGATCGCCTGCCCTGGGACACTGATGTCGCCCGCGAGCACCTATCACAAGGGCAGCGGCGACGGGAAAGCTCCGACGCGCCTCGACCCCCTGCGCGGCGCGCGGTCCCGGTACGACGTGGTCGTGATCGGCAGCGGGCTGGCGGGCCTCACGGCGGCCAACGTGCTCGGTCGCGCGGGGCACTCGGTCGCCGTGCTCGAACAACACTTCAACTACGGCGGCATGGCGACGTGGTTCAAGCGCCGGGGCGGGCACGTCTTCGACATCTCGCTGCACGGCTTCCCCGTCGGCATGAAGAAGACGTGCCGCAAGTACTGGAACGCGACGATCGCGAACTCGATCGTCCAGCTCGAGTCCGTCCGCTTCGCAAACCCGCAGTTCGACTTCGAGACGTCATTCACGCGCGAGGACTTCACCCAGAAGCTCGAGGACGTCTTCGGCATCGGGCGCAAGGCCGTCGAGGCGTTCTTCGCGCACATCCACGCGATGGACTACTACGCCGACGACGGCCGCACGACGGGCGAGCTGTTCGAGGAGTTCTTTCCGGGGCGCAACGACGTGCACCGGCTGCTCATGGAGCCGATCGCGTACGCGAACGGATCGTCGCTCGCCGACCCCGCCATCACGTACGGGATCGTGTTCTCGAACTTCATGAGCAAGGGCGTGTACACGTTCCGCGGCGGGACGGACGTGCTCATCCGCGAGATGAAGGCTGAGCTCGCGCGCAACGGCGTCGACATCTTCAACCGGGTCCAGGTGGAGCGCATCGTCGTCGAGCACGGCCGGGCGAAGGGCGTGCTCGCCGGCGACCGGTTCATCGCGGCCGACGTCGTGATCTCGAACGCGAACCTCAAGGGCACGATCGAAGGCCTCGTGGGCGCCGAGCACTTCAGCCCGGAGTACATGGCGGGCCTCCGGAAGGTCCGGTTGAACACGTCCTCGTGCCAGGTGTACATGGGCGTGCGCGAGGGCGAGAGCCTGCCGTTCGTGACCGACCTCATGTTCACGTCGACGCGCCCGACGTTCCGCTCGGAGTCGCTGTGCGACATGCACGGCGAGAGCCGCACGTTCTCGTTCTACGACCCGCGCACGCGCCCCGGCTCGAACCGCTACACCGTCGTCAGCTCGACGAACGCGCTGTACTCCGACTGGGCGGAGCTCTCGGACGCGGACTACGAGCGCGAGAAGAACCGCATGATCGAGGACACGCTCGACGGCCTCGAGCGCGTGATCCCCGGCGTCCGCGCGAAGATCGACCACGTCGAGGCCTCGACGCCGCGCACGTTCAAGTTCTACACGCAGCACCTCGCCGGCAGCTCGTTCGGGACGAAGTTCGAAGGCCTGCCGTACAGCCTGGAGCTCTCGAAGCACATCGAAGGTCTCTACCATGCCGGGAGCGTCGGCATCATCATGTCCGGCTGGCTCGGCGCGGCCAACTACGGCGCGATCACCGCGAACAAGGCCGACGCGTTCCTGCACACGCTCCAGGAGGCGGTCTCATGAGCTTCGAAGGTCAGACGGTCGTCATCACGGGGGGCACGCGGGGCCTGGGCGCGGCGATGGCGCGCGCGTTCCTGGCGGACGGCGCGTTCGTCCACGCCACGTACCGCTCGAACGAGGACGCCGCGCGCGCCTTCGCGGACCAGTGCTCCGCGCACACAGGCCGACTCGCGCTACACCGCTTCGACGTCGCCGACTACGGGGCCGTCGAGAGCTTCTGGGAGCAGCTCGAGGAGGCCGCGCCGGACGGCGTTCAGGTCCTCGTCAACAACTCCGGGATCCGCCGCGACGCGGTGCTCGCGATGATGTCGCCTGCGGACTGGAATGCCGTGATCGACACGAACCTCACCGGCGGCTACCACATGAGCAAGTTCGCCGTCCTGAACATGATGCGCCGTCGCTACGGTCGCATCCTGTTCGTGACATCGCCGTCGGGCCAGCACGGCTTCGAGGGTCAAGGCAACTACGCCGCCTCGAAGGCGGGCCAGGTCGGCCTCATGCGCTCGCTCGCGCGCGAGGTCGCGAAGCGCAAGATCACCGTCAACTGCATCTCGCCCGGCTTCATCGCGACCGAGCTGCTCGCGGACCTGCCCGAAGAGCAGAAGAAGGCGTACGAGCGCTCCGTCCCGATGAAGCGCTTCGGCACGCCGGAGGAGGTCGCGCACGCCGCGCTGTTCCTCGCGTCCAAAGGCGCGTCATACGTGACGGGCAGCGTCCTGGAGGTGACCGGTGGTCTCTGAAGCGCGCGCCGAAGTCGAGGCGCTGCTCCCCCACCGCGCGCCGTTCCTGTTCGTCGATCGCATCGTCGAACGCGGCGGCGGCACGATCACCACCGAGTGGGACGTCGCGCCCGAGCTCGAGTGCTTCCGCGGCCACTACCCCGGCGAGCCCGTCCTGCCCGGCGTCCTGATCTCGGAGTTCTGCTTCCAGAGCGGCGCGCTGCTCATCTACGGCACCTCGGAGGCCGAACGCGCGCTGCCCGGCGTGCCC
>Ga0209988_10001438_pt1 | contig 15491 bp, 13 predicted proteins | sample N075metaG_FD_183115 | JGI IMG/M metagenome (GOLD analysis project Ga0209988, IMG submission 183115) | Deep subsurface microbial communities from Kermadec Trench to uncover new lineages of life (NeLLi) - N075 metaG (SPAdes) (version 2) | ecosystem: Environmental > Aquatic > Marine > Ocean trench... | reverse complement strand
CTCAACATCTACTACGACAAGGACGCCGACCTGGGCCGGCTCGATGCCAAGACGGTGGCCGTGATCGGCTACGGCAGCCAGGGTCACGCCCACGCACAGAACCTCAAGGCCTCGGGCGTCGAGGTCGTGGTGGGACTTCGCAAGGACTCGACGAGCTGGCCCAAGGCCGAGGCTGCGGGTCTGCGCGTCGCGACGGCGGCCGAAGCCGCCGCCGAAGCCGACATCATCATGCTGACCCTGCCCGACGAGCTGGCGGCCGGCATCTACCGTGACGAGATCGAGCCCCAGCTTCAGCCCGGCAATTATTTGGCCGTGGCCCACGGTTTCAACATCCACTTTGGCACCATCAAGCCGCCGGAGGCCATCAACGTCTTCATGGTCGCTCCCAAGGGGCCGGGTCACACCGTCCGCGCCCACTACGAGGAGGGGCGTGGGGTTCCGGCGCTGGTTGCCGTGCACCGGGATCCCTCGGGTGACACGCTCCAGATTGCCCTGGCCTACGCCAAGGGCCTGGGTGCCGGTCGCGCCGGAATCATCGAGACCAACTTTCGCGAGGAGACCGAGACGGATCTCTTCGGCGAACAGGCTGTACTGTGCGGCGGGCTCACTGCGCTGATGCAGGCCGGCTATGAGACTCTCACCGAGGCGGGCTACGCCCCCGAGATGGCCTACTTCGAGACGATCCATGAAGTCAAGCTGATCGTGGACCTGATCTACGAAGACGGCATTGCGAACATGAGGTACTCGGTCTCCAACACTGCCGAGTACGGCGACCTGACCCGGGGGCCGCGCGTCATCGACGCCGACACCAAGGCGCGCATGAAGGAGATCCTGAACCAGATCCAGACCGGCCGTTTTGCGAGGGAATTCATCCTCGAGAGCCAGTCCGGGAACGTCTCGTTCGATGCGCTTCGCAAGCAGGGCAAGCAGCATCCGATGGAGGAGGTGGGCGCCAGACTCCGCGGCCTGATGCCGTGGCTCAAGGAAAAGCGTCTGGTCGACCGGACCAAGAACTGAAATTGGCTGAGCCCGAAACCCGCCCTACTGTAATCAAAGAACCGCAATTTCAAGAGCGGCCCACGGAGTTCATTGTCAAGGACGCGTTCGTCCTGGGTGCGATCCCGCTGGCCCTGGCCGGCCTCACCGGCCTGGCCGGCTGGACCACCCTGGGCGGTATCTTCATGGCGTTGACGGTGTTCGTCGCATGTTTTTTTCGCAATCCTCCGCGGCTCTTGCCCGGCGACGAGCGCACCGTAGTGGCTCCGGCCGACGGCCGCGTCCTCGAGGCCGGTGAGATCGAGTTGGCGGATGGCAGCAAGGGCGTGCAGGTTGCGATCTTCCTGTCGGTCTTCAACGTCCACGTGAACCGGGCGCCGGTGGCTGGACGCGTGCTCAGCATCGATCGCAGCGGCGAGAAGTACCTGGCCGCCTTCAATCGTGCGGCCGAGCAGGAGAACGTGCGCTGCGACATGGTGCTCGAGACCGAGAACGGGGAACGGGTTGTCGTCACCCAGATCACGGGGCTGATCGCCCGCCGCATCGTGTGTCACCCGCAGGTGGGCGACTGGATCGCGAGGGGCGCGCGCTACGGATTGATCCGCTTCGGCTCTCGCACCGACGTGATTCTCCCTCCGACCGCAGAGCTCCGGGTGAAACGCGGTGACAAGGTGCACGGGGGCAGTACCGTGCTGGCCCAGCTGCCGAGGGACGAATGAGCAACGAAGGGAAAGAAGAAGCAGAGGCCGTACGCGATCCGGTTGAAAGCGGTCGGCAACGTTTTCGCCGTCGTCGCCGCCGTGCCGGTCAGCGTCGCCGCGGTCTCTTCCTGCTGCCCCACCTGCTGACCACGGGGAACCTGTTCTTCGGCTTCTTCGCGATCGTACAAGCCTTCGCGGGCAAGCCGGACCAGGCCGCCCTCGGCATCATCCTGGCAGCCGTGTGCGACGGACTGGATGGACGCGTGGCACGGCTGGCCCAGACAACCAGTCAATTCGGCGTGGAGTACGATTCAATCGCCGATACGGTCTCCTTCGGCGTTGCGCCGGCGATGCTGGCCTTCTCCGCCGGGAATCTCCAACTGCTGGGCCGTCCGGGCTGGGTGATGGCCTTTCTGTTCATGGCCTGTGCGGCGCTGCGTCTGGCCCGCTTCAACGTGAGCCAGGGGCGATACAAGGGCCGCTTCGAAGGCATGCCGAGCCCGGCCGCGGCCTGCACGGTGGCCTCGACCCAGTGGTTCGTGTCCTTCCTGCACAAGCAGGGGTTCGCCTTCAACACTCCCGAGTGGATGGTGGCCGGCGGTGTTGCGGCCCTGGGTCTCCTGATGGTGAGCGCCATCCCCTATCGCAGCGGCAAGCAGATGGACCTGCGTCAACCGTTCGGGACCCTGGTCCTGGTCGTGGTCGCGCTGGCATTGATCGCACAGGAGCCAAGTGTCACCCTGTTCTTGATCGGCGTCGTCTACACGTTCTCGGGGCCCGTCGAGTGGATCTGGCGCCGCGTCAAACACAAGCCGCTGGAGAAGCTCCCCGTGCCGACGACGCCGGAACCCACCTCCCAGGAATGAAGCCATGAGCCGCGACATCATTCGCATCTTCGACACGACCCTGCGCGACGGCGAGCAGGCGCCGGGCTGCAGCATGAACCTGTCCGAGAAGCTGCTGCTCGCTCGTCAGCTGGAACGGCTGGGCGTCGACGTCATCGAGGCGGGATTCCCGATTGCGAGCGAGGGAGACTTCGAGTCGGTGCGCGCGATCGCCGATGAGTTGACCCGGACCACCATCTGCGGTCTGGCTCGGACGGATCCCAAAGACATCGACCGGGCGGCCGAAGCCCTGCAGCACGCCAAGAAGCCCCGGATCCACACGTTCATCGCCACAAGTGACATCCACCTGGAGCACAAACTGCGGATGAGCCGCGAGCAGGTGCTGGCCGAAGTCGACCGCTCTGTGCGTCAGGCCCGCGGCTACTGCGACGACGTGGAGTTCTCGGCCGAGGACGCCACGCGGTCCGACATCGACTATCTGGTGCAGGTCTTCACGACCGCCATCGAAGCTGGCGCATCGACCTGCAACGTGCCCGACACCGTGGGCTACACCCAGCCCGACGAGTACGCGCGGCTGATCTCGACCCTGCGCGAGCGGGTGCCGGGCGCCGAGAACGTGGTCTTCGCCGTTCACTGCCACAACGACCTGGGGCTGGCGGTTTCGAACAGTCTCGCCGCCGTGCTCGCGGGCGCCCGCCAGGTGGAGTGCACGGTCAACGGCATCGGCGAGCGCGCCGGAAACACCTCGATGGAGGAGGTGGTGATGGCCATCAAGACGCGGCCCGACGTCTTCCAGGGTCTCGACACGAACATCGTGACCACCGAGATCTATCCGGCCAGCCGGCTGCTGTCTTCGACCATCGGTGTGCCAGTGCAGCCCAACAAAGCGATCGTGGGTGACAACGCCTTCGCTCACGAGGCCGGAATTCATCAAGACGGTGTTCTCAAGGCCGCCATCACCTACGAAATCATGACGCCCCAGTCGATCGGGCGTCCCTCGAACGAGATCGTGCTGGGCAAACACTCGGGGCGTCACGCCTTCCGCGATCGGTTGGGAGAACTCGGAATCGAGCTCGAAGGGGAGGACTTCGAGATGGCCTTCCGCCGCTTCAAGGATCTGGCTGACAAGAAGAAGAACATCTACAACGAAGACATCGAAGCCATCGCGACCGACTCGGTCACCCAGACGGACGACCGCTTCGAGCTCGGTGATCTCTCGATCCTGTCGGGCACCTTCGCCAAGCCCACCGCCACGGTGGAGCTGAGGGTCGACGGCGAGTCTCGGCGAGCGACGGCCCTGGGCATCGGCCCGGTCGACGCCGTCTTCAAGGCGATCGCCGATATGACGGAGACCAAGAGCGAGCTGCTCCGGTTCCAGGTGAACGCCATCACCGGCGGCATGGACGCGCTGGGCGAGGTTTCGGTCACGGTGAGCGAGGACGGCCGCAGGGTCATCGGCCACGGTGCCCACTCGGACATCATCGTCGCCAGCGGCAAGGCCTACGTGCATGCCCTCAACAGGCTCGCCTGGCACAAGAGCCGTCACGACGTGACGGAGCCCAAGGGAATCTAGATGCATCGAATATTGCTGCTTCCGGGTGACGGAATCGGCCCGGAGGTCACGGCCGAGGCGCGGCGCGTGCTCGAAGCCGCCGCCGATGCCGCTGGAATTGGTCTGGAATTCGAAACGGAGCTGATCGGGGGCGCCTCGATCGACGCGAAGGGCACGCCACTCACGGACGAGGCCCTGGAACGCGCGCGCGGCTGTCGAGCGCTGCTGCTGGGTGCCGTAGGCGGACCCAAGTGGGACGACATGCCGGTCAACACCCGGCCCGAGCGCGGACTGCTGCGGATCCGCAAGGAGCTCGACCTCTTTGCCAACCTGCGACCGGCCGCTGTCTTCCCGGCGCTGGTGGATGCCTCGACGTTGCGCCGCGAGGTGGTCGAGGGCATCGACCTGCTGGTGGTGCGCGAACTCACTGGCGGCATCTACTTCGGCGAGCCGCGGGGTCAGGCCTGGGTCAACGGGCGCCGCGAGGCTCGCAATACCATGGTCTACGACGAGTGCGAGATCGCCCGGATCGCGCGTGTCTCGTTCGAGTCGGCCCGCCGCCGCCGCAAGCTCGTGACCCACGTGCACAAGGCCAACGTGCTCGAGGTCTCCCAGCTCTGGATGACCGTGGTCGAAGAGGTCGCCAAGGACTTCAGTGACGTCAGACTCGAACACCAGCTCGTGGACTCCATGGCCATGCTGCTGCTCAAGGAGCCGAGCCGCTACGACGTGATCGTGACCGGCAACCTGTTCGGCGACATCCTGTCGGACGAGGCCGCCATGATCACGGGCTCGCTCGGAATGTTGCCCTCGGCCAGCCTGGGGGAAGCTGGCATCGGTCTCTACGAGCCAGTTCATGGCTCCGCGCCCGACATCGCCGGCCAGGATGCGGCGAATCCGTTGGCCGCCATCCTGTCGGCCGCGATGTTGCTCGAGCATTCGCTCGACGCACCCGACGCAGCCAATGCCGTGCGCGATGCGGTGGCGGATGCGCTTGCGTCCGGTGCCCGCACCGGCGACCTGGTCGCCCCGGACCAGCCCTCGATCGGCTGCCGTGCCATGGCAGACCTTGTGCTCTCGAAGCTGGGCAGCCGGTGACGAACGACCTGTGCATCGGCGTGATCGGCGCGACCGGGGCGCTGGGCAGCGAAGTGCTGGCCCTGCTGGCGGAATCGTCGCTCCACGTGAAGCAGCTGGTGCCGATCGGGACGGAGCGGTCGCTGGGCCAGGAGATCGAATTCCGCGATCTGCTGGCGCCGGTGGAGACCGACTCGGTGTCGCTCCGCGGACTCGACCTGGTCTTCCTGTGCGCACCGGAAGCGGCCTCGATGAAGTTCGCGCAAGAGGCCCTGCGTGCCGAGGTCGCCTGTATCGACGTGAGCGGCGCGCTGTGCGAGTCGCCCGATGTCGAGCTGCGGGTCGCCGTTTTCGGTGTGCCGGCCGCGTCCGAGCCCAGCCCGCTGCTGGTGGCGCCGCCCGGCGCGTGCCTGCCGCTGGCCCTGGTGCTGCGACCGCTCGAAGAGGCGGCCGGCCTGCGCCGCGTGACGGGAACCGTGCTCGAAGGGGCATCGTCGGGGGGGCGCCAGGGGATCGAGAGCCTCTACCGGGAAACGGTCGCGCTCTTCAACCAGGAGGAGCCGCCGGACCCGACGGTCTTCCCGCGACCTGTCGCCTTCGACTGCGGACCGATCGCAGGAGACCCCGACGCCGAGGGACCGACCGATCGCGAGACACGCACGATGGACGCATTGAGGCGTCTATTGTTGGGCGACGCCGGTGTGGCGCTCACCCACGTGCAGGTTCCGACCTTCATCGGCTTCGGCGCCAGCGTGGCCCTCGAGACCGAACGGCTGCTGGACCCGACCCTGGCCGAGGCTGTGCTGGGCAAGGCAGCGGGCGTCGAGCGCTGGGACGATCCGATCGACGGCCTCACCCTGCGGGCGGCGGCCGGCCGCGAAGAGGTGCTGGTCGGGCGCGTGCGCCAGGATCCGTCCTGCCAGAACGGGCTGCTGCTGTGGATCACGGCCGACGTCCTGCGCGTTGCGGCGGCGAACGCCGTTCGTCTCGCCGTGGGGCGCTTCGGGCAGCACCACTGAGACCGGCGTGGCGACCTTCCGGTTCGCGCTGGAATACGACGGTGCCGACTTCTGCGGCTGGCAGGTCCAGGCCGAGGGCACGCGCACTGTGCAGGGCACTCTGGAAGCAGCCCTGCAGCAGGTGACGGGCGCCACAGCCCGCGTGACCGCAGCAGGCAGGACCGATGCTGGCGTGCACGCCGAGCGACAGGTGGCCAGCGTCACGGTCGAGACCGGTCTCGATCCCGACCGCCTCGGTCGGGCGCTCAACGGCGTGCTGCCGCACGACCTGGCGGTCGTCGACTGCGCAGCCGCACCCGACGCCTTTCACGCCCGCTACGGCGCCCGCAGCAAGCTGTATTGCTATCGAATCTGGAACGGCGCGAGCGCCTCGCCGCTGCGACGCGCTCGCTGCTACCGGGTCGCCCCGCCCCTGGACGTGGAGGCGATGCGAAAGGGCGCGGTGAGCCTGCTCGGGACTCACGACTTCACTGCCTTCCAGGCGGCGGGCTCGCCGGTCAGATCCAGCGTGCGGACCCTGACACGGCTCGACGTAGAAGGGTCGCCCCGAGGGGAGATCGGCCTCTGGGTCGAGGCAAACGGATTCCTGCGGCACATGGTCCGCAACCTGGCGGGGACGCTGATCGAAGTCGGTCTGGGGCGCCGGGAGGCCGCCTCCGTGGCCGAGTTGCTCAAATCCCGCAATCGACAGCGGGCGGGGCCGACTGCGCCCGCCCGGGCGCTCACCCTGGTGCGGGTGGACTACTGATTCCGTTGGAATCCCGGAGGTTTGAAGACCAGATAGGCTTGACGAAGCCGGGCCGCTCGGGTACCCGTACCGGCTCCCACGATTCCGTCCGGAGGCCGCTCCTTCGTCCGGAGCCGAGCTGCCAAGGAATTCCGTGAGTCTCCAGGCACACAAGACGACCCAGAGCGCGAAGCCGGCCGAGGTGGATCACGCCTGGTACGTGGTCGACGCCACGGATGTCGTGCTCGGGCGACTCTCGACGCGCGTGGCATCGATTCTTCGTGGCAAGCACAAGCCCATCTACACGCCCCACGTCGACACGGGCGACTTCGTGATCGTCGTGAACGCCGAAAAGGTGAAGCTCACCGGGCGGAAGCGCGAACAGAAGATCTACTACCACCATACCGGCTACACCGGACATCTCCGCGAGATCACGGCTGGAAAGCTCCTCGCGGGTCCCCACGCGGACCGGGTGGTTCGAAGCGCCGTCAAGGGAATGCTCCCGCACAACTCCCTCGGGCGGCAGATGTTCCGCAAGCTCAAGGTCTACGCCGGGCCGGACCATCCCCATGCGGCTCAGCAGCCGAAGGAGTTGACTCTTGGCTGATGCCATTCCCGTCATCCTCGCGACTGGAAAGCGCAAGAACGCGGTCGCTCGCGTGCGAATGATTCCGGGAACCGGTCAGGTCGTCTGCAACGGTCGTCCGATGACCGAGTACTTCCCGCGCGAGGTGCTCCACATGCGCATCCACAACCCGTTCGAGGTGGTTGGCGCCGAAGGTCGCTGGGACGTGAACGCGCGCCTGCATGGCGGCGGTATCTCGGGCCAGGCCGACGCTCTGCGCCACGGCATCGCCCGCGCACTGGAGAAGTCGGATGAGACGCTGCGAACCTCGCTCAAGCGTGCCGGCCTGCTGACCCGCGACGCACGCAAGAAGGAGCGCAAGAAGTACGGTCAGAAGGGCGCGCGTGCGCGCTTCCAGTTCTCCAAGCGGTAGGCCGAGACCGAGACCGAGAGATTCTTCGGAAACGGGAGGTCGGTTGGCCTCCCGTTTTTCGTTGGGCCGGCGTTTTTCCCCTCGTCCCGATCAGCGGGATCTGGGTCACCCCGAGAGAATTCAAGGAGCGACGATGACGACCCGAGTGGCGGTGTTTGGGGCGAGCGGCTACGCCGGACTCGAACTGCTGCGACTGCTGCTGCAACATCCGGAGTTCGAGATTGTGGCGATCACCTCGGAGCAGCGTGCGGGGCAACCCGTAGGCGACGCCTTCCCGGCGTTGCGCGGCCAGCTCGAGCTGTGCTTCCAGGCCTCGGACCCGGACGCGATCGCACCGAAAGTCGACTTGGCCTTCACGGCGCTGCCCCATTCGGCATCGGCCCGGACGGTTGCGGTCTTGCGCCGGGCGGGCGTGAAGGTGGCCGACCTCTCAGCGGATTTCCGGTTTTCGGAGCCGGCCGTCTACGCCAGCTGGTACGGCGAGCACGCGGCGCCCGAGCTGCTGGGGCAGGCCGTCTACGGTCTACCGGAGCTGCATCGCGAGGCTCTGAAGGGCGCGGAACTCGTAGGCTGCGCGGGTTGCTACCCGACCTCTGTGTTGCTGCCACTGGTGCCGTTCCTGCGAGCGGGGCGGGTCGGAAACCGGGGCATCATCGTCGATTCGAAGTCCGGCATCTCGGGAGCGGGGCGCAAAGTCGACGGCGCCTATTTGTTCACCGAGCTCGATGGCAACGGCCGCGCCTACAAACCCGGACGCGAGCATCGGCATGGGCCCGAAATGGAACAGGAGGCGACACGGGCCGCGGGGGAAGACGTAATGTTGAGCTTCGTGCCGCATCTGATTCCCGTGACGCGAGGCATCCTGACCTCGGTCTACTGTCGACCGAAGTCCGGTCTGTCGGCCGCCGAAGCGAACAGCGTGCTCGATCGGGCCTACGCGAATGAGACGTTCGTGCGCGTCCTACCGGTGGGGGAGACGCCGAACCTCGCGGCCGTCCGCGGCACGAACTTCTGTGACGTGGCGGCCTTCGTGGACGAGCCGAATGGAACGCTGATTCTCCTGTCCGCGCTCGACAATCTCGTCAAGGGGGCAAGTGGTCAGGCGATCCAGTGCGCAAACCTGATGCAGGGTTATTCCGAGTCCCAGGGCCTGCTGGGGACCGCGTTGCTGCCCTGAGTGCGTCAGCGAAGCCTCGAATCCGCCCAAACTCCGGTTGATGCGCCCTGCGGTTTGACAGCCTCCAGGGGCCGCGATAGAAACCTCTAAACCAAGCCCGGCGTGGATGGTGCTCCAACTTCAACTTGCCGATCGCATCGACCGTGTTCCTCTCGAAATGAAGAGACGGGGAGCTGACGGCGGCCGCCGGGCGCGGCTTTGACCCGATATTCCGCGATCGATCCGGCCGAGTTCCGTAATTCGGTTTCGGCCGTGGTGCGAAGCGAAGCCGGGGAACGAGAAATCGTGCTGATGCGGGCGTGGACGGGGGGAAACCATGGCGGGTGAGAGGCGCACGAAGCACATCTTCGTCACCGGAGGCGTGCTCTCCTCCTTGGGCAAGGGGCTGGCAGCGGCCTCGATCGGGGCGTTGCTCGAGGCGCGCGGCCTGCGGATCACGTTCCTCAAGCTGGACCCCTATTTGAACATCGATCCCGGGACCATGAATCCCTTCCAGCACGGCGAGGTCTATGTCACCCGCGACGGTGCCGAGACCGACCTCGACCTCGGCCACTACGAGCGCTTCACCCACGCCAAGATGGGGAAGAAGAACAACGTCACGGCCGGCCAGATCTACGACGCCGTGCTCTCCAAGGAGCGGCGCGGTGACTACCTGGGCGGCACCGTGCAGGTGATTCCGCACGTGACGGACGAGATCAAGGAGCGAATCCGGGCGGCGGCGGAAGGTGTCGACATTCTCATCACCGAGATCGGAGGCACCGTCGGCGACATCGAGTCGCTGCCTTTCCTGGAAGCGATTCGGCAGATGCGATCCGAAGAGGGCCGCGACAACTGCTGCTTCATCCACATTGCGCTGGTGCCCTACCTGGCGGCGGCCGGCGAGCTCAAGACGAAGCCGGTGCAGCACTCGGTGAAGGAGTTGCGCACGGTCGGCATCGCGCCCGACATCATCTGCTGTCGGACCGACCGCTTCCTGCCCAAGAGCGTCAAGTCCAAGATCTCGCTGTTCTGCAACGTCGATGAAGACGCCGTGGTGACGGCCAAGGACGTCGAGATCATCTACGAGGTCCCGATCATCCTGAACCAGGAAGGCCTCGATGAGAAGATCACGTCGATCCTCAACATCTGGACCGGTGCGCCCGACCTGCGGCCCTGGGAGGAGATCATCCAACGGGCGCGCAACCCGGAGAGCGAACTCAAGATCGCCATGGTCGGCAAATACGTGGAACTCACCGAGAGCTACAAGAGTCTGAACGAGGCGCTGTATCACGCGGGCTATGCCAACAAGGCGCGCGTGACGATCGAGTACTTCGATTCCGAGAAGCTCGATGACATGGACGCTCTTTCCGGCGTCGACGGCGTGTTGGTGCCCCACGGCTTCGGCGCCCGTGGTGCCGATGGCAAGATCGCGGCTGCACACTTTGCCCGCGAGAAGCGTGTCCCGTTCCTGGGGATCTGCTTCGGCATGCAGTTCGCAGTGATCGAGTTTGCGCGCAACGTGGCCAACCTCGAGGGTGCGAACTCGAGCGAGGTGGATCCGAAGACGCCCCATCCGGTGATCGATCTGCTGCCCGATCAGCGCGCGATCGAGGAGAAGGGTGCCACCATGCGGCTCGGCGAATGGCCCTGTGTGCTGGTTCCCGGCACCAAGGCCTTCCGGGCCTACGGCCAGGAGCGCATCGCCGAGCGCCACCGCCATCGCTACGAATTCAATCCCGACTATCGGGAGCGCCTCGAAGCGGCCGGCCTGGTCGTCGCGGGGGCTTCGCCGGATGGCAGGCTGGTCGAGATCGTCGAGATCGAGGATCACCCCTGGTTCGTGGCCTGCCAGTTTCACCCCGAGTTCGCGTCGACCCCGTTCCGACCGCATCCGCTGTTCGTGGACTTCATTGCGGCGGCCGGGCGCTACGGCGCCCAGCGGGACTGAGGCGCCGGCTCCGAGCGGCCGCCCGGGAAGAGTAGGGCGGGTTGCGCGCTCCCCCAGCGTCCCCTAGAAATGCGGGTCCGTTGGGGCGTTAGCTCAGCTGGCTAGAGCGCCGTGCTCACACCGCGGAGGTCACTGGTTCGAGTCCAGTACGCCCCACCACAGCGGTAGCGTTCAAAAAGATCTGGAAAGCGGCCGAAGGCCGGTTTCCGCTATCTTCCGCTTTCACTGCGGCGGAGTTCGGAAAGATCGGGCCTGCGGCTTCGCCTCGGCCAAGTCCTTTTGAACGCTGTCGCTGTGACGGCCCGGTAGCTCAGCTGGATAGAGCACCAGCCTCCGAAGCTGGGGGTCGTGCGTTCGAATCGCACCCGGGTCACCATTTTTCAACTACTTACAGCGACGATTCAGGATCCAGGTGCGGTCAGGTGCGGTCTTACAGTCGCATCTTCCGCACCCGCGTAGGATCCGGCCACGTCTCGGGCTAGTGGAGTTGCGGTGGGCTGGCTACGTGTGCGGTTCTAGGGGTCGCCGGCCTTTGCATCGTCGGCGCCAGCACATCGAGCGGTTCAGCGTCGGCGACGATCGCGTGTAGGTAGTGCTTGTAGATGGTCTCCGGTGAGACGCCGCACCATTCGGAGACATGCTTCGGTGACCGTCCCGCAGCGAGATTCCAACTGATATAGGAATGCCTGCAGCAATGGAATGGCAACGGCCGTGCACTTGAACCGAATCGCCGCCGCAGGGATTCCCACTTCCGGGTGAAGTTTCTTTCCTGCCAGCGAAGCCCTCGCGGTGAACTGACCTGCCCCCCGGATAGGTGAGGTCATGCGACTCACTTGCCGGTGTAACGGAACGTCAGCCCCCTTCGCCGGGGTGATGCGCTCTCGAGGCCGGGGTTTCTGGAACGCCAATCCCGCCCCGTAGGGGGATCTGGCGGGCTATTTGACAGAAGACCTATCTATCGGACGTGGCCATTTCGCAGCTTCTTTTACCTATGCTCTCGTCGCCTACGCCGCTCCGATCCCTTTTTAGGGTCCGCAGTCGATCGTGCACATCAACGTCGCTTCTGCTCCCTGACACAAGCCATCTCCACAGCAGAAGCTTCCGGCGGGAGAGTCTGTGCACGAGACTTTCCTGGACGTGCACCGCGCGTCGCTACACGTCACGGAATTCTGGCCGCCGCCAGCCCCACAGCAGAAACGCTTGCTCTCCTTTCCCTTCTGCTTGCCGTTGCAGTCCTGAGCGCAGGAGAGGCAATCCTCCCCGTCGGCGGCTTCGCAGACCCCGTTGCCGCAGGTAGCCAGGCTCCCAGAGGGACAGTCGGCGGGACATGAGGCGCAATCTTCTCCCGCTTCGCACGTTCCGTCGTTGTCGCAGCGACAGCTGGGGCGACTCGAACAACCGGAATCTTCGCAGTCGACGTCTCCATCGCAGTCGTTATCGAGGCCGTCCGAGCATGTCAGGTCGTCCTGCTCAAACGGAGGCGGCCCGCAGTCCACCTCGCAACTGCACGAATCCTCGACGGCGTTGCAGATCCCGTCTCCGCACTCGCAGAAATCACCGATCCCGTTCCCGTCCGAATCGCCTCCACAGGCCTCTGAGACGCTCGGGTCTCCCGGGTCGATCCTGCACTGGGGGTCGCCGGCGTCAATCAGGCCATCACCGTCGTTGTCGATGCCGTCGCTGCAGTCCGGGAGCTCGGTCAGATCGCCGGCGACCCGGCAGCCCGAATCGGCGAGGTCGATGGTCCCGTCATGGTCGTTGTCGAGCCCGTCGTTGCAGTCCGGCTCCTCGGAGATGTCGAAGGGGGCCGTGCACTGCGCGTCCGCGGGGTAGTCCACGTCGCCGTCGCCGTCGTTATCGACCCCGTCGTCACAGGCCGGGTCCTCCTGGTCGAACCCGATCGCCGCGCAGCCCGGGTCGTCCAGGTCCACCTGCCCGTCGCCATCGTTGTCGATCCCGTCGGAGCACTCGAGATCCTCCGAGGGATCGGACGGACCGGCGCAGCCGGGATCCGCCGGGAAGTCGATTGCGGTGTCGAAGTCGTTGTCGAACCCGTCGGCGCAGTCCGCCACCTCGGAGAGGTCGTAGGCGCCATGACAGCCGGTATCCGCGGGGAAATCGACATCGCCGTCGCCATCGTCGTCCACCCCGTTGGCACACGCCGGGCTCTCGAAGGGCCAGCGGGCGTCGAAGCAGCCCGAATCGGCCGGGTAGTCGGTGGCGCCGTCGCCGTCGTTGTCGGCTCCGTCACTGCACTCGGAGGCGGGTCCGTCGGTGGTCCCGCTCTCGCTGTTCTGGGTGAAGTCCAGCAGCGCCGGGTCGTAGCCGGCCTGGGCCAGCTCTTCCACGTCATTCGTGACCGCCGGAATCGGGACGAACCCCTGGGCGTAGAAGGTCACCGAGCCGGGCGCGCTCGGGCTCTTGAAGGAGAAGCCGGCGAGCGTCTGGCCCGGTTGGATCGTGTCGGGGCTCTCCGGCAGGTTCCCGCTCCCGTCGTCGACGAACCCGGGCGGGAAGGAGATGGCACTCCAGCCCAGCATCGTCAGCGCTTCGAAGCTCCAGCCAGACGGCGAGGTCGGGTCGGAGACGATGGCCGTGGTGTCCAGCACGAAGGTCGCGATGTTCTGGTTGGCGCCGTTCAGGTTTTTGACGCTGTAGGAGTAGGTGTAGAGGCCGCTGGCGGCGTCGAAGCTGACAGAATCGGTGATCTTCGGGCTCACCAGGTCGCCCCGCTCGGGCGGGACGATCACCTGGGCGGCGCCCCGCGAGGGGGATACCAGCAAGGCGAGCGCACACAGCAGCCAGGCGAAGTCCTTCATGTCCGATGCCCCCAAGTCGACGTCCTTCAGCGCGTCAGGTGGTAGTGATTGCCTTCGTTCAAGAACCCGGTGAATCCGGCCAGCGTCGCCAACTGCCGCAGCCTCCGCAGCCGGACGGCGGGCACGTCCTCCACGTCGGCGTTCCGGCCGAAGCGATGCTGAAAGTGGCAAGGCCCCCAGTCCACGCCGGGGTTACCGTTGCCGCACGTAACGCCGGAGCCCAGGTCGAAGAGTCCTCCCCACGGCAGGCTCATGTCGTTTAAGGCGAGCTTGCTGCCGGGGAAGGCCGTCGCGAACGATGTGGCCAGCTTGCCCAGCGACGCGAGCAGCGCGCTGCTGCCGGCGTGGTTGCTAAGGTGCCGCTGCCCGACGGTGGAGGTGGTACCCACCAGATCGTAGGTGGAGCTAGCGACGAGACTGTTGAAATGGGGGTTGTGCGCGACCTCGAAGAAGAATTCCGCCGGGCCTCCGAAGATGATGAAAGGGTGCGAGCAGGTCAGGATCGCCTTCACCCTGCCGGACACCTCGGGCACGTTGTAGGTGGTGGTGTAGACGCCCGTCGAGCCGGTGTCGCCGCTGGGCGCGTCGATGGTTCCCAGCGGTCGCTGCGCCGAGTGGTGGTCGTGGAAGCCGGAGTTGGGGACCGCTTCGAGCTTCCACATCACGTCCACGAAGGTGAAGAGGTTGCCCGTGTCCTGGTCGATGCACCGCGCCGTTATCTCGCAGGTGCGGTCCCTCGTGCCCACCATCGAGGACGAGACCGAGAACTCCATGAAGATGGTGGTGTTGAGCCCGCTGGGCTGGGAGCAGTGGACGAAACTCGTGCTGGCCGCACTGGCCGACGCCAGCGGTTCCGTGGGGGCCCCGGCCACGCCGCCCGATGCCACCCCCACTGCGGACTGCGCGACGGCAGCGGATGGCAGGAGAGCACCCAGGCAGAAGGTCCCGAGAGCCAGAGCGCCGAGAGTCAGTCGCCGCATGATGCGCCTCCTGTTGACGAGCCGAAGCGTCACCGTGCTTCTGGATTCCCTTGTATCACGGATCGCGTGTCGGCTTCAATTCTGGATCGAATCCCGATGGAGATCGGCGGCCCCAGTGGGGGGATCTGGCGCGCTATTTGACAGAAGACCTACCCATCGGACGTGGCCATTTCGCAGCATGAATGTCCTATCCCCCGCGCCGTCCTCGTTTGCAATTGGGGGCGAGTGGGTGGATGGTGGCTCTGGGTCAAGGCGTGGAGCAGGGCGGGGCGATCCTCAATCCGTGAATCGAATCGCCAGAGCCTCGAGACGATTCACCCCGACGGGAACGATCATCGTCCCCCCTCCACTCGTAGGCATGCCCATAACGGACATATCAACCCCGGAGGCACCCATGAGAATCGCGTGGGTACACACCTCCATGGCCCGGGTCTTCAGCTTGGCGAAGACCTTCTCCATGTTGAGACTGCTCATCGCCGATACCTGCCCAAAGACTGTGTACGCCCGCTCCGGAGGGGCCTGCCAGTAGACCTCTACGGAGTGTGTGCGTGTAGCCCGTCAGCAGAACTCGGACATTCAGGGGTCCTGAGCTAAGAGACACATCACGGGGTCATGGACCCCGAGGAGCGTCTCGACATGGCAAGAACGACGAAGCAATCGACCGAAGCCGCAG
>Ga0209988_10001436_pt1 | contig 15493 bp, 12 predicted proteins | sample N075metaG_FD_183115 | JGI IMG/M metagenome (GOLD analysis project Ga0209988, IMG submission 183115) | Deep subsurface microbial communities from Kermadec Trench to uncover new lineages of life (NeLLi) - N075 metaG (SPAdes) (version 2) | ecosystem: Environmental > Aquatic > Marine > Ocean trench... | reverse complement strand
ACCCTCGTCGGAGAGCTTGCCTTCCCCTACGGCGATGATCTTGCCGGATTGGGGCTTCTCCTTGGCCGTGTCCGGGATGTACAGGCCTCCACGCATCTGCTCCTCTTCTTCGAGCGGCGACACCACCACGCGATCCGCCAACGGCTTGACCTTGACCGCAGCTTTGTTAGCCATCCGTAACGCCTCCTACTAACTGTTGATATTATTGGATTTACTGCACTACCAGCACTCTACCCTTGTGAGTGCTAACGTGGTAAAGGTAGTGGTCTCCTCAAGGGTGTCAACGGGAATACCAACCGGGTGCCCTACCCTCGAATGCTCCTGCCCGCCAGGGCGAGCCCGAAGAGCGTGAGAAAGGGCTCGATGTGGTCCACCGTCTGGGCGTGGGGGCCGATGGTGGTGGCGTATCCCCCGGTTGCGACCACGTAGACATCTTCCCGTTGCCACTCGTCTATGATTCGCCTGACGATCCCATCGACAGCGTCGACCGCGGAAAAGAAAACGCCGCTTTGGATACACGCCTCCGTGCGCCGCCCGATCACCTTTTCGGGCGGAGTCAGCTCCACCCGGGGAAGCTTGGCGGTCTTTCTTCCGAGCCACTCGAGGCCGGACTCCAGACCCTGGGCGATCACGCCCCCGACGAACACCCCATCGGCCGTGATGCAGTCGAAGGTGGTAGCCGTGCCGAGGTCGACGGCGATGGTGTCACGTCCGTACATCTCCTTGGCCGCGAGTGTGTTCACGATACGGTCGGCGCCGACCGTAAGCGGCTCATCGACGTCCAGCCGAATCGGTAGCGGGCTCCGCGCGTCCACCACGATAGGTGCCTCTCCCACGATCTTCTCGAGCGTATCGGTGAGAATTCGGGTCGTGGCGGGGACGACGGAACCCAGGACCGCTATCGTCAAGTCGCCGGGGGAGATTTTCCCGTCGCGTAACAGTGACCGCAACAGCAATTCGTATTCATCGGGCGTGCGAGGAACCGGCGTGCTCAACCGCCAGTGATGGCGCAGATCGAGCGTTCCGGGCTCGACGATGCCGAGCACCGTCTCGCTGTTTCCCACATCGATGACGAGCTCCATTTCACGCTCCTCCGCGCCGATTCATGTGGACCTCTCACGGTATTTCCTCGACTCCATTCGTGCGCTCTCGCCACTTTCGACGGCCCTCACCCCCCCTGCTCGAATCTCCTCGACTCGACCGTCGACCTCCACCAGGAGCGCCCCGTCTGCGGCGATGCCCCGGGCGGTTCCTACGACCCCCACCTCAGTACGTACGGTTCGCCCCTTTAAGATATCGTGGTCTAGGACCTCCTGCCTCAAGGGCTCGTCGAGCAAGGCGGGGGGTGGATTCATCAGGGAACGTGCGGCCGACAGGAGCTCGCCCGCGACCCTCGATCGACTCACGTCCCGGCACCCGGCCATTTCCATCGACGCGGCTCGTTCCTTCAACCCGGGATCGAAGTCCTCGATCCCCTGAGAAAGGTTGAGCCCGACCCCGACCACGACCGTTCCAGCCCCCATGCCCTCGCAAAGGATCCCCCCCAGTTTTCTTCCCTCCACCTCGATGTCGTTGGGCCACTTGATTCCAGGCCTCAACGATGGACAGAGCCGCTCGAGAGTGCGGATAGCGGCCAACCCCACCAGGATAGGAACGAGCGTGGGCGGGACATCCGCGTCACCCTTCACGAGAAACGAGATCCACAGGCCTTTTCCCCGGGGCGAAGCCCAACGCTTTCCTGCCCGTCCTTTGCCCGCGGTCTGGGAGTCGGCGATCACCACAGTGAAGGGGGAGGCCCCGGCCCTCGCCAAAGCGCGGAGGTGATCGTTTGTGGAGGGAAGCTCCTCGTATGCCTCCACGTGCGGCACACCCCAGCGCCGCGCCCACTCCTCGACCGGTTCGCCCTCCCATGAACCCAGTGGCCGGGGCCCTCCGTTCACCCTCTCCCTACCCGAACGCAAAGAGGTAGATGAGAAAAACCGCCCCCAGCGCCCAGCAGTAGATGGCGAAGCGGTGGAAAGCCCTTCGCTCCAGCACGGCCACGAATCCCTTGATCGCCAGGATTCCGGTGATGCCTGCCACGATGGAGCCCGCAGCCAGGACGGTCCCCGGGAGGGTCAGCCCCTGCGAAGCGACGTCCGGCATCAGAAGCAACGCGGCTCCTGCGATCACAGGGATCGCCATGAGGAAAGAGAACGCCGCGGCCTCTTCCGCGGCGAGGCCGAGCCAAAGCGCCATCGCCACGGTCGTCCCCGAACGAGAGATGCCGGGCACCAGGGCGAACGCCTGAGCGAGGCCGATCAAGAGGGCCACGCTCCACCCAGGTTTTTTCGAGTCCTTTCGCCCGAGTAACCGTCGCGTGCTCCATAGGATCGTGCCTGTCACCAAGAAGGCGGTGGCCGGGACGAACGGGCTCTCGAACAGCACCTCGATCCGGTCCCGGAACAGCACACCCACGATCGCAGCGGGTAACGTCGCGAGGGCGAGCAACCCCACGTACCGCCAGGCGTCCCGGTCTTTTCGCAGTGCGCCAACCACCAATTCGATAAGACGGCTCCGATAGATCACGAGCACGGAAAACAGCGTGGCTACATGAACCGCCACCTCGAACTGCACGCCCGGAACCTCCAAGCCGAGCAGCTTCTGGCCGACCACCAGGTGCCCAGAGCTCGACACCGGAAAAAATTCGGTCACGCCCTGGAGAGCACCGAGGAGAATCGCCTCCCAAACGTTCACTCGTGCGGGTCCCGCTTGCGTCGATGCGTCTCGATGACCCGCTGGCAGTAGTCCTCGTATATCGGGACGACACCCGCGGCCGAAAAGCGCTCCACGGCCACTGCACGGCCCGCCTCGCTGAAGGCCTTCCACCGAACCGGGTCACTCAAGATCTCTATCGCCCGCGCCGTCATGCCGTCCACGTCACCCGGGTCGAGGAGATACCCGGCTTCGCCGTGTGGCACGACTTCGGGCAGGCCGCCCGTGTTGGTCGCCACGACCGGCGCACCGGAGGCCATCGCTTCGAGTGCGGCGAGGCCGAAAGACTCGGACTCGCTGGGCAACAGAAACAAGTCGGCACAGGGAAGGAGATCCTGAACGGCATCGTGCTTGCCGAGGAAGACCACTCGGTCCTCCACCCCCATGGCCTGCGCCGCCTCGAGGGCACGAGGCCGCTCGGGCCCATCGCCGATCATGATCAACCGGGCAGGCATCTGTTCGGCCACCCCGGCGAATATGCTCACCACATCCCACACACGTTTTACAGGCCGAAAATTCGACACGTGCATCAAGATTTTTTCCCCGGGGGCGGCGAGCGTGTCACGATGGCAGGGTTCCTTGCCAGGCATGTATAGGTCCGTGTCGAGAAAGTTCGGAATCACTTCGATGTCCTCCGCCGCGACGCCGAAGTCGCGCACCGTTTGGTCTTTGAGGAACTGGGACACCGTCGTGATCCCTTGCGAGCGGAGGATGGAAAAGCTGGTGATCGCCTGGAAAGAGGGGTGGATCCCCACCAAGGTGATGTCCGTGCCGTGGAGGGTGGTCACTACAGGCGGCCCGTCCTCACCGAGCATCTGCTGCGCGATCCACGCCGAGGTGGCGTGTGGGATGGCGTAATGCACGTGGATCAGGTCCAGCTCATGCGTCTGTGCGGCGTCGTGGAGCGCGACCGCGAGAGCCAACGTGTAGGGAGGATGCTCGAAGAGGGGGTAATGCTCCATTTCCACCTCGTGGAAGAACACGCGCTCGTGGAAACGTCCCAGGCGGAAGGGTTGCGCGTACGATACGAAATGGACCTCGTGACCTCGCTCGGCAAACTCGATCCCCAACGCCGTGGCCACGGCTCCCGACCCACCGTAGGTGGGATAACAGGTCACCCCAATTTTCATGCGATCTTTCACCCCTCCCGTCGTTTTCCCTTTAGCGCTCCCGCCGTGGCCCTTCTATCGCTCCCGCCGGGGTCCGTCCATCCCTCAAACCCTCGGCCGCCAGGCCGCCACAACCTGCGCCACCTGCTCCTCCACCGACTGGGAAGTATCGACGTGAATCGCGTCTTCCGGTAGCTGGTGCCGGAACCAGGTGAGCTGTCGGCGCGCGTACTGTCTGGTCTGAGACCGCATTCGATCGAGGGCCTCCTCCAGGGTTATCTCCCCAGCGAGGTGAGCAGCGATTTCCCGATATCCGGTGCCGCTCATCCCGGGAGCCGTTGGCCCATATCCCTTCTCCATCAAACCCTTCACTTCGTCCACCAGGCCGCCAGCCGCCATCCGGGTTACCCGAGCATCGATGCACCGGTCCAGTTCCTCACGATCCTTGTCGAGCACCACGATAAGACCGTCGAGAGGCTCCTGGTCGGGCGTGCCCTGTGAGTGCCACCACGAGAGGGGGCGCCCGGTGAGGAGCGCCACCTCGATGGTCCGGCCCAGACGGTGGGGACCTCCCTCGCGGGCGAGATCGGCGCGGCCGGGATCCAGCGCCTCCACCCAGCGCTCCAGCTCGGTGGTCGGGCGCTTGGCCATGAAACCACGAAGTGCCTGCAATCGATTCGCGTCTATTTCCGGCTGTTTGAACAAGGGATGCGTCAAGGATCGCAGAAACAGACCCGTGCCCCCAACCAAGAGGGGTACTCGTCCACGTGCGGAAATCCCTTCGATCCAGCCGCGGGCGTCCCGGCCGAACTGGCCGGCGCTATAGAACTCGTCGGGGTCCCGGAGATCGAGGCCGTGATGGCAAACGCGGTCTCGGTTCTTCTTGGAGACCTTGTCCGTCCCGATGTCCATCCCCCGGTAGACCTGCCGGGAGTCCATGCAGATGATTTCGCCGTCCAGCGCCTCCGCGACCGCGATCGAGACTTGCGTCTTCCCGGAGGTCGTCGGCCCCGTAATCGCAAGGAAATCCCTCACCGCCCGAATTTCCTCTCCAGCTCACTCTTGCTCAGACGGACGATGGTCGGCCGGCCGTGTACGTCGTGGTAGGGCAGCTCCGTGGCGAAAAGCTGGTCGAACAACTCCTGCATTTCGGTCTCGCTCAACCTCTGGCCGGCCTTGATCGCACCCTTGCAGGCGAAGGTCATGGCGATCTTTTCGTGCTGGTTCTTTGCGGAGCGCGTGAGGTCCGAGCCGGCAACCAACTCGTCGATCATCTCCCGGAGGCAACGCTCCGGATCGAAGTAGGGGTGTGGATCGGGAACAGCGTGCACGATGATCGTGTTGCCGCCGAAGCCCTCGACCTCAAAGCCCACCCGATTCAGGATGCCGGTCAGAGCCTCTACCTGTTCGTATTCGGCCTTGGCGAGGCGAATGGTGAGCGGGAAAAGAAGCCTTTGACCCGTCTGGCCGCTCTCCTCGAACGCTCGGTTCAGGCGCTCGAATAGGATGCGCTCGTGTGCCGAGTGCTGGTCGATGATGATCAGACCCTCGCGCGTCTCCGCGAGGACGTAGGTGTTCAACACCTGCCAGAGGCGAGGCCGCTCCTCGAGCACCGGGACCGGATCGGCAGACACCTCGTCGGTCGCGGCCCCGCGACCGGTAACGCCGTAAGTCACGGCTCCCGCCGCAGATGAGCCAGGACTCGCTGCCGTGCCCGAAAAGGGTGCCACGCCCGAGGAAGGTGCCGCGCCCGACAGCGGCACGGCGCCCGACGGCATCGTAGCGCTTGCCGAAAGGAACAAGGTGGTTTGGCCCTCCACCTCGGACTTCTTGTCGGGACGCGGTGGACTCGGCTCTCGGACCAGTAGCTGGGGGGGCGCCAGTTGTGTGTCCAGCGTAGCGGCACTCGCCTCCGAGGTGAGACCTGCCCGCACCGCCTCCTCCACGAAGGACTCAACCGCCGCATCGTCCCGGAAACGTACCTCGGCCTTGGCGGGATGTACGTTCATATCCACGGTTCCCGGCGGCATCCGCAGGTAGAGGAACGCCCACGGCCGGACCCTTTCCGAGATCGTGGTGCGATACCCACGGTCGAGCGCCGCGAGGAGGGTACGGCTACGAAAGGGCCTGCCGTTCACGAAGAGGTGAGCACGCCGAAACCCGCTCTTGGCCGCATCCGGCCGTTGGATCAGACCGCGCACCTGAAGACCCTCGGATTCGGTGGAGAGGGCGATCAGCGTGGTGGCCGCTTCCCTCCCCCAAAGAGCAGCCACGCGCGCCGTCAGATCGGTGGCCGGGGGAAGCTCGAGTAGGATCCGTCCGCCAGAGGTGAGGCCGAAGCCGACCGATGCGTTGGCGAGGGCGAGAAGACTCACGGCATCGCTCACCGCGCGGGCCTCTGCCCCAACGGCCTTCAGAAACTTGGCCCGAGCGGGCGCGTTGAAGAACAGGTCGGAAACCTCGACGGTAGTGCCCCGCCGACGGGAAACGTCCTCGACGCCGGTGATCGTCCCACCCTTCACTCGGACGCGGGTGCCCAGTTGATCGGAGTCTCCCTTGGTTTCGAGGGTCATGCGCGACACGGCGGCAATGGAGGGCAGCGCCTCACCCCGAAACCCGAAGGTCTCCACCGATTGGAGGTCGACGGCAGCGCGGATTTTGCTCGTGGCATGCCTGTCGAGAGATAGAAGCGCGTCTTCCCGCCCCATGCCGACCCCATCGTCCGTCACCCGAATGCGTCGCTTCCCCCCGTGCTCGATATCGATATCGACGCGTGTGGCCCGGGCGTCCAGGGCGTTTTCGACCAGTTCCTTGACAACGGACGCGGGCCGCTCCACCACTTCACCGGCGGCGATCTGGTTCGCTACTAGGTCGGGAAGGACTTCAATCGTGCGCGCCATATCCACTCATGGGCAGCGACAGGCCTCAAGGCCCGAGCGCGTAAAATCGTTCGGCGTTCTCCGCCGTGCCCTCCGCCACAGCTCCCACGTGTTCGCCCCGGATGTCGGCGAGGGCCGCGATCACATGTGTTACGAAGGCCGGCTCGTTCCGCTTTCCCCGGCGCGGAACCGGCGCCAGGTAGGGCGCGTCCGTCTCGGCGAGCAAGCGATCCCCGGGGACCGCCCGTACGGCGGCCTGACCGTCGAACTTGGAGAATGTAATGATCCCCGCAAACGACACGTAACAACCCTCCTCCAGCCCCACCTCCAACAACTTCAGGCTCCCGGTAAAGCAGTGGAGCACTTTTCGGACCGATTTAGGGGCGTTCCGTAACGCGGAAATCGTATCGTCTTCCGCGTCGCGGGTGTGAATCACGATGGGAAGATCGAGGTCGGCGGCAAGTTCCAGGTGCGCCTCGAACCAGCGCCGCTGGAGCCGCCGGGGCGAGTGATCATGGAAGTAGTCCAGGCCGGTTTCGCCGATGGCGACGACCTCGGTGTGCGCGGCGGCGAGTTCCCGGACGCCCTCGACGTCGTCGGCGGCGGCCTCAGAGACGGCGTGGGGATGGATGCCCGCCGTAGACCAGAGCCCCCGATGACGCTGGGCGAGTGCCGCCGCAGCCCTGGCATCCTCGAGGTCCGAGGCGACCGTGACCATACGGGTGACGCCCGCTTGAGACGCCGCATCGAGAACGGCGGACCGATCCTCATCGAAGCGGCTGTCGGTGAGATGGCAGTGACTGTCGAACACAGACCGATTTAGGTGGTCACCTGGGCCCTGCGCTTCTTGCGCTCGCGCCTCGCGGTACCGTCGCCGAAACGCTTTTGGATCTCGAGCAGGGCGGGCGAAGCCACGAAGATGGAAGAATACGTTCCGATCGCGACGCCCAGCATCAACACCACGGTGAAGTCGCGGATCACGGCGCCACCCACGGCGAGGAGAGCCCCCAAGACCGCGAGTGTCGTTCCGGAGGTGAGTACGGTCCGAGGCAGTGTCTCGTTGATCGAGCGGTTCAAGAGGTCCACGGGGTCCTGCCGCCGGCCACCCTTGGCGTTGAGATTTTCTCGCACGCGATCGAACACGACGATGGTGTCGTTGAGCGAATACCCGACGATGGTCAGGATGGCCGCCACGGTGGGCAGCGCAATCTCGACCCTGAACAGCGCCAGGAAGCCAAGCGTGATCAGAATGTCGTGCGCCGTCGCGATCACGGCGGCCAAGCCGAAGCGAAGCTCAAACCGCATCGCGATATAGAGAAGCGTTAAAACAAAAGAGAACAGAATGGCCAAAAACGCATTTCTCTGAAGCTCCTCTCCGATCTTCGGTCCCACGGTCTCGGTTCTCACGATGGTGAACGCGTCACTACCGAACGCGGTCGCGAGCTGACCCTCGAAGCTAGCCCGGATCGTTTCCACCGTGCTATTCCCGAGCGGCGCACGGATCGTGAACTCGTTTTCTTCACCGAAACGCGTGATAGGCGGCGCCTGTGAACCACCGAGAGCCGCCCGGAGCTGCCCAGCTGTAGCGGGCTGGTGAAACTGTACCTGGATCAGCGAACCGCCCGTGAAGTCAACCCCGTAGTTCTGCCAACTTCCGATGCTGAAGACATTGAAGATCATTCCCGCGATTCCGACGAGCATCACCGTGCCAGACATCAGGTAAGCCCTGCGTCGGTTTTCGATGAACCTGTATTTGGCTTGGTCGAACAGTCTCATGGAATCCGTCTCAGATGCTGATCGGGTCTGAGGCCTTCTTCCCCGACAGGTAGATGAGGAAGAGCGTTCGTGTCACGTACAGGGCCGAGAAGAACGAGGCGACGATCCCGATCGAAAGCGTCACCGCGAATCCCTTTACGGGCCCGGTTCCGAACTGGAAGAGAATGAGGGCCGTGATGAGCGTGGTGATATTCGCATCGACGATCGCGGACAACGCATGGCTGAAGCCCTCCTCCACGGCCGTCCGCGTAGCCCGCCCGAGGATCAACTCCTCCCGGATGCGTTCGAAGATGAGCACGTTAGCGTCCACGGCCATACCGACAGACAGGATCAGGCCCGCCATCCCGGGGAGCGTCAGCGTGGCACCGAACGCCGAAAGGCCACCCAGGACCAACATGAGGTACACCCCCAGTGCCATCACGGCCAAGATCCCGGCCACGCGGTAGTAGAGCGTCATGATCAGGATCACGAGCACCATCCCGATGAGACCCGCGATCCGGCCCCGATCGATAGAGTCCTGTCCGAGCGACGGTCCGACCGTCCGCTCCTCGATGATCTCCAGACGCGCGGGCAACGCACCCGCCCGCAGCACCAAGGCCAGGTCGGCCGCTTCGAGCATGTCGGCGTTGCCCATGTTGATGACGCCGCTGGCCCCGATGCGATCCTGTACGACCGGCGCACTCACGATCTCACCGTCCAGGACGATGGCGATGTAGTCACCGATGTGTGCCGTCGTGAAATTCGAGAAACGCCGACCCCCGGCCCTGTTGAACTGGAAGGACACCTGGGGTTGGTTGAACTGCGGATCTCTTTGTGCGGTCGCGTCCTCCAGCATCTCTCCGGTCACGAACGCATCCTCTTCCGTGACGTACAGGCGGCGGTAGGTTCTCTGCCCGAGACCGATCGGGTCCGCTTCCCAGTGGAGTGAGACGTTTCTGGGCAGAGCCCGCTGAACCTCGGAAAGCGCGAGGAAGCGCTGGGCCACCTCCACGTCCTCGGTCGCCACCAGATAGGCACCCTCGACGTCTCCCGAAAGAAGAAGCGACGTGAAGGGACTGAGGTTGAGCGATCGATCCTCTTCTTCGGGCTCCTCCTCCACTCCGGTGCTGTCCGTCTGGGCGGAGTCGGCTCTCTGGCCGCCGAAGATGAGATTCTGAATGTCCTGACTGGGGCCTTCCTCGTCCCGCCCGAGTAGCCGAAGCTCTTCCACACCCAACGCAGCGACAATCTGGCGGTCGATCCGTCCGAGCGCCGACTGCAACTCCGTTACCGGAAGCACGAGTTTGAACTCGAGGAACGCCGACTGCTGAATGAGATCCTTCGCCCGACTCTCGTCGTTGGGTCCGATTCCCGGAAGCTCCACGATGATGCGGTCGCCCCCTACCTTCTGGACGCTTGGCTCCTCCACGCCGAACTGATCGATGCGAGTCCGGAGAATGCGCTCGGACCGGTCGATGGCGTCGGCTCTGGCCTCAGCCGTCATCGTGCCGTCAGGATCGTACACCTCGAGGACGAGGTGCATGCCGCCCTGGAGATCCAGGCCCAGCTTGATCCCGTTGGAAACCAGGTATCCTATGCTGACCCCGATCATCGCGAGAATGACAATGATCCGGGCTCGTAGGGATGTGAACATCAGGAGGGTCCATCTGGGGTTGAGGACACTTTAAAGCCTAGTAACCTCGCAGGGCCGGGGCACGCGTGTCAATCTGACCTTTCACGGCCTCGGAGGGTCCAGCACACGGGCCATCGCGCGCGGTGGAGGGGGCAACGGACAGTGATTTCCGCGCTCGGAATTGACGGCTTCACCAACTCACACGCAGACCGGTCGTCGAAGCGATGCCGGAGTAGGCCCCACCATCCGCGGCGCTGTCGTCCATATCTCCGAACTGTAAGCCGCTCTGCAATTTCAGCTTGTGGCCGTAGAAGTAGTAATTCACCCCTACATAGAACCCGTTATAGCGATCCCCACGCCCATCCGTCACCTGGTTCTCGTACCGCGCCAGACGGACACCGTTGCCGTTCTGGCTACGCACATAGGTGTGGCGGCCGACAACCTGCAAGCGAGAAGTAAGGTTGAAGAACGGCATGGTCATCACACCCCACAGGTCGCTCTGGCCCATGAAACCGGACCCCAGAGAAAAGTCAGAATGGAAACCCCACCGATCGGTCTCGAACCTGAAATTCACGGAAGCCACATGCTGAAGCTGTCGGGTGAAGGTGTTGTTCGGGTCAGGGTCCTGATATACGTAGTTCGCTCTGAGCAGCGCGTTTTCAACTCCGAGCGCCGCAGAAAAGTCGTAGCCAATGGACAGAAGCCCGAAAGCACTCCCGTCGAACCTGCCAAACTCCCGATTCCTGCTACCTCCAGAGTAGGCGCCCACTAGGTAGAGCCAGTTCGAGCGCCCGCCCGACGCGCTTACACCGGGCATGTACTCCTCGGGAAACCACATGTTGTTGGCGAGGTTGCTGCGATCTATGGTCAGAAGCTCTTTTGACGAGGTCGACCCGCCCATGGTGAACGGAACGGCTTGCTTTCCCACCCTCAGTGCGAACAGGTCACTCGCCTCCCATTCGACGTAAGCGTCCGTGAGCCTCCGGTAGAACGGGGTTCTTTCCTGAGGATTGAACCCGGCCTCGATGTGCACGGTGAACCGATGGAACAACTCCGATTTCACACCGAGCCGCATACGCCGGACATTCCATTCTCGGTGCGTTCCCTGGTCCGCATCGACGGCCGCGAACTCGTACTGAAACCTTCCGCTGAAGAGCACGCTCTGGACCGCCTCGTTCTGGTCGTCGCGGTACCATTCAGCAAACTTCCAGATATCGTCGTAGGTGGACTGTGCCGTGGCCCGCTCTGGTGCAGTCAGCACCAATAATCCGCTTACAATGACGGCAAGAAGGCTACCGGTCCGATCGAATCTCATCGGCTCTCTTTTTTTGAAATCTGAATTCAAGTAAGGAGGTGGGCTTCAAGTGATCGATCTCTAACATCTCCGTGGTAGAACCGGAACCCTTGAGAGCCGGATGTCGGAGCAAGCGACCGCGTGCCCGAAGGCGTCCCTCCCCAGACCAAGAGCCGCGCGAGAAGTGATAGGGGACTGTGCCAGAACGCCCTAACTCACCGTACGGCGGAGGACGGCGTCGACCCAACGGCCATCAGGGATCGAGCGGGGCCAGCGGAAGCACCAAGACGAGCGAGAGCGACCAGGGGCTCGCATCGTCGAGATAGAGCTCGTCCCCGATCAGGTCGCCCGCCCTGGGAATCCCCGTCGCGACGTAGTCGAGGGAGACCTCCACTTCGAGGTTCCGTAGCCAGCGACCCTCGGGGAGCGAATTGAACGGATGAAGGGCGGTGTCCCACTCGAAATTGAGCTTGTGCGTATAGGCGCTGGTAGCGCCCGGCCGCTCGCCTGGACTGAACTTGTCGACAATGTCGAAGTGGGACGAGAGCCAACCTCCCGTCTGATCGGACTCGATCAGATACAGGTTGAGCTCGGCTTCGAGCTCCACCACGTTGTCGCGGATGTCGTCGCGGCCCAGCTCTGCCGCTGTGGCGCCTGTGAAAGGGTGCTCGGCGGTACTCGCGAACGGCGCGAGGCCCACCTCGAACGTCAGACCTACCCGCGGGATCACCGTGGGCACGCCGAGCGCGAAGAGCAACTCGAAGATGGCTTCGCGTTGGGTCTCCTGTACGACTCCACCGACCTCGACTCGCGCCCGGCTTCCGAGGTTTTCAAAGCTGATCGTGGGCTCGATCTTAAGCTCCGGCGCACAGAGGAACGCGCACGATCGGCGCTCCTGAGCCTCCCCGAGCGTCGGCATCAGCAGAACAGCCGCGGAGCTGGCGAGCGCAATGAGGTTGTAGGCGTGTTTGATCAACTATTTGACCCCTTGATTGCGCATTATCTAAATGGTAACTCGCTCACGATATGGCACGTCCCGCAGGCGCCGGTATAGGGAATGGGCATCGCCCTGCCCGGCGACACCCCGCTGACCCCAATATTCGTTTTCAACGGCACATCGAATACATGGGATTTGAGGGGGCCTTCCCAGTAGGCATTATTCTCTTCGTCGGCCGCATCGGCATATGGAGGCGTCTCTATCATCCTGCCAAAACTGCCTGCAATGCCGCCGGTATTGGCTGTCCCTGTCATGTGACAGTCTATACAGCGTGTCAGCTCGCCCTTCATTTTCGCGTTCAGCTCCGTTTCCATGTGAGACAGAACGTCTACACGGTGACATCTCTGGCACAGAGGGGAGCTGGAGTCGTCGGGGTCGTGAATGAGCGAGCGCGGGTAGGGTGTGCCACCATGCATATCATGGCAGTCCGAGCAGGTGACCAGCAGTCGATCGTTTCTGTACATCTTCGACTTCAGGAAATCCGAATACTGCTGGTGAGGTTTGCTCGAGTGGATATCGTCCGGCCAGATGTTGTTCTCCCTTCCAGGACCCTGCATGGTGGGCCCTTTCTTGATCGGGTCGGTAAACTTGGTAATCAGTTCGTGCCGGCTTATTCCCGGCCTCGCGAGCTCTCCTTCCACGCTGAGGGCTTGGGTATAACCCACGATCTCTCCGCCATACCCCTGCCGTCTGTCGTGGCACCTGCCACAGACCACACTGGACCGCTCTGCCGAAAGAAACATGGGGTTGACGATGAAGCGGGATCTTCCTTCGTTGGCCACATGCTCCGACCCGGGGCCGTGGCAATTTTCGCAGCCGATATTGATCTCGTCCATCTCGGGATCATCGTCTATGTTCATCGCGCCGCCAGGATCATTGACGGCGCGCACCAGAAACTGGCCGGTAGCCTCGTCTTCATACCGTTCCCAGCCCGTCAGATGACAGCTGGCGCACATGGCCTGAATGGTATTCGTGTTGACCGGCGGGGCCGTGATCAGATCGTCGGAAGTCCCGTATTGGGCGTCCGCGCCAGGGGCCCACCAGAGGTAGAACTTGTAGTCCTGCCAAATTCGCCGCGCTCGGTTCAACCTGTTGTCACGCCCGGTCATGTTATACCGAAGCAGGGTATACCATCCCAGCCGAGGTCCGAGGTCCGATGGAACCGAGACGATGTACCGCTGGTCGTGAACCGCCCCGCCGTACAAGAGCTTTATCTCCAGGTGGGCTGGGCTATTGGGGTCCGTCGGGTTGAGGGTGTTCACTATCGTGATGTAGTACTTGCCGTCGTCGCTGTTCTGCCACAAGTAAACATCGGCATAGGTCGTCTCGATCGGCAGCCGAGCATCGCCAAACGCTCTCAACCTGAACTTGTCGTTATTCCTCTGTGAATCGTAATCCCCGAGCTCGAGGTGCGTGCCGTTCTCGTAGTGGTCTGTCTCGGTGAACCACTCGAGCGCGTCGAAATAATCCGGGTGCCTGGAAAAGTCCTGCATGGGCCCGGGAGCTCCCGGTACGGTCCATCCGATCTTGTGGGCGGTTTCTTGCCAGTGCCGTTCATCCTGATGGCACCCCAGGCAACTCGAGCTGCCGACCGCTACGGCAGCCGGAGAAGGACTGCTTGAAATCCGGATGGTCCTCGATTGACCCCGCAACAGCTCGGCTGGATAACCTCTTCGGCTCTGGTCCCCACCGGGCAGGTGCTCGGTATCTTCCGCGGCGGGCGTCACATGAATAAAGAAATTGCCATCGGGCACATTCGCTATGACGAAGTTGCCTCGCGAGTCCGTCGTGGCTTGAGGAAAGCCTGTCCCTCCCAGTCGAATCGCGTCCTCCAGCGGTTCATCATAGAGCTCTGCAGGGTATGGTGGAGCATAAATGGCACTGGCAGTCATTCGCGTGGTGATGTCGATCGCCGCTGTTGGAATCAGATGGACCGTTGCGCCGACAACGGGATGCCCGGGATTAGTGGCTTCGCCGCCCACTACCAAAGCGCCAGAAGCGCTCACCACCTGGCCCGCAAACTCAGTGGGTTGATCGGCAGCCGCGAGCAGCAGCCCGGCTATCACCATCACAGCGGGCAGTGATACCACCAGACCGATTAGTTTTGCAGCGCCGTTTTGGTGCATCTCATCTTCGTTTTTCTTGCGTGAATTTCTCTGTTGGCTTGCCGGATCCCAGCGTGGGCTTCCTGACAAGGCACGGAAGGGACGAAGGCTCCGGACACCGGATCGCCTGACGCCCTTGGACCCTGCGATTAGCCGTAGCCGAGATCAGAGTGGCCCCGCCAGACGATAACCTCTGAGCTTGAAGTGTACCATTATTCATCGCCTTGGTACCGCGTGCGTCGGCATGGCGTTCGTCACGAGTGGCGTCGGGCGCGGAAGGATGGCGTTCCAGAATGGGTAGGAGGTGGGCTACAGCAGAGCGTGCCCCCAGGAGAGCGCCTTACAACGCCGCCCGGCGAAGCACAGCCTTGACCCGGGCGAGGTACACCTTGGGATCGCCGGCCTTATCGAGAAAGTCATCCGCACCGGCTTCGAGAAGCTCGGTCTCCACGTCGTCGCCGCCGAACGCAGTGCTGATCACCACCGGGATGGCCGCGGTATCCTTCGACCCACGAATCTGGTCGAGAACTTTGCGTCCGTCCATTCCGGGCATCGCCAGATCCAAGATCACCAAATGGAAGCTCGGGTCGGCCCGGAGCCGCTCCACCGCCTCGTACCCGTCCTTGGCCATCGATATCTCGAACCCCTCCGCTTCGAGAATGCTCGCCGCCTTGAGCCGGTCTTCCTCATCGTCATCGACCACGAGGATCCGGGTCGGGCCCCTGTCCTCGTTGATTTCGTCTTCCGCCTGATGCTCCCCAAGCGCCCTCTCCACCTCGGCGAGTGTAGTCTTGCCTTGGGTTACCCATTCCAGCGCCACCTGACGGAGGGGACGCATGCCACCCTGAATCGCGATGCGCTGGAGCGTCTGCCAGCCCTTACGGGCTTCCACCGCGGCCAGAAAACGCGGCCCCGCGATCATGACTTCGTTCACCGGAATTCGACCCTTATATCCGGTGAATCCGCA
>Ga0209988_10001435_pt1 | contig 15495 bp, 12 predicted proteins | sample N075metaG_FD_183115 | JGI IMG/M metagenome (GOLD analysis project Ga0209988, IMG submission 183115) | Deep subsurface microbial communities from Kermadec Trench to uncover new lineages of life (NeLLi) - N075 metaG (SPAdes) (version 2) | ecosystem: Environmental > Aquatic > Marine > Ocean trench... | reverse complement strand
GGGCACGCTGGCCGAGCGGCTCCGCGCCGGCGGGGCCGGCATCCCCGCGTTCTATACGCCGACCGGGGCCGGCACCCTCGTCGCCGAGGGCAAGGAACAGCGGGAGTTCGACGGCCGGACCTATGTGCTGGAGCGGGGTATCACCACCGACGTGTCCCTGATCAAGGCGTGGAAGGCCGACCCGTCCGGGAACCTCGTCTACCGGAAGACCGCCCGCAATTTCAACCCCATGATGGCCACCTGCGGCCGCGTCACGGTCGCCGAGGTGGAGGAGATCTGCGACCTGGGAGACCTGGACCCCGAAGCGATCCACACCGAGGGCATCTTCGTGGACCGGATTGTCCGGACGACCTCCGAAAAGCGGATCGAGCAGCGAACCATCAGCGACCGGCCGGCATAGAAAACACTCACCATTTGGTTTTCCTGCCATAAACGCCTGCCGGGGGCGTTTGACGGCTGCCCGGCCCACCCGAGACACCAGACCAGGAGATTGCGTGATGAGAGCGTTGCAGACGAAGAGGACATTGTGGACGGTGGCACTTGGCGGTGCCCTGGCGGCGACCGCTGTCGCCCCCGCCCAATTCGGCCTGTCGGGCGGCATCGCCGAGGCCTTCCGCCCGGCGTTTACCTCGCGGGATGTTCAGCTGGCCGTCCAGATGCTCGATCTGGATGACGCCCAGAAGTTCATCCTCGAGACCCTCTACGACGACTACGACGCTGAATTCATCACCGGCGTCGACGGGTTCCGTCAGAACGTGATGGCACTCCGCTCAGATATCGACCACAGTAACCCCGACCCGGGCCAGATCATGCGCGTCGTCTTCGGCTCGATCAACGAGTGGAGCGGCGAGAGCCGCCATCTCGCCGACCAGCTGATGGACGACCTGCAGGGGCTCCTCAGTGACGACCAGCTCGAATCCTGGGGGACCTTCACCCGCAAGCTGTTCAGGCTCAAGTACATCAAGAACGGGCAGCTGCCGGGCGAGAACCTCGACCTGCTCAACGACGTCCGCGACGTCGAGCTCAGCAACGACGAGGCATCGGCTCTGCAGCCGCTGCTCGAGCAGTACGAGCAGCAGCTCGACGACGCCCTCCGCCGGCGCGAGGACTACATGCAGAAGTCGCAGACGGCGTTGATCGAGGCGATCCAGGACGAGAACTACAACATCGGCATCGAGGTGGCGGCCCGCCAGGTCGCGCTGCGCGAGGGCGTCCGCAACGTCAACGAGCAGTACACGCTCACGATTGCCGAGGCACTGCCGGACGAGGCCGGCCAGCAGTTCCTGGACTCGATCCGACATCGGACCTACCCGCGCGTCTATCGCCGAACGCCCGCCATGCGGGCCTTCGACGCCGCCCTCGAGCTCGAAGACCTCGACTCGGCGATGCTGGAGGCCGTCAACGAGATCCGGCTGTCCTACCAGACGGAGGCGGACGTCTTCAACACGCACCTCGTCCGGATGATCCGGGATTTCAAGCCTCTCCAGATCAAGTACAAGGTCGAGCAGGCGGCCGCCCGCCTCGGCGGCGGCAAGACCGATCGCCTCACCGACCCGTCCCGCGCCGAGTTCTCGAAGCGATCCGAGATGAGCCGGCGGTACATCGACCAGCTCAAGAGCCTGCTGACGGCCGACCAGTTCGCATCGCTGCCCGGTTCGCGTCGCTGGATCGAGCCCGCCCCGAGAACCATCGCCGAGGCCAGGGAGCGCGTGACACGCGCCAAGGCCAACAAGGCCGCAGTGAAGAAGCTCGGCGTGACGTCCTCGCCGGCTTCCGGTACCGGCATCTCCGACACCGAGGGCAAGAAGGCCCCGGCCACGGACGACTGATCGGCTCTGCAACGCCGATTTGAACGACACGGGTCCGCTGCGGCGGACCCGTGTCACGTATGAGGACAGTACGGCATGACCACGATGGAAAAGTCCGACCCCGCCGGTGCCCGGTTCGACGGTGACGCCGCATCGCCCCGCGAACGGTGCGCGCTGCTGGGGATCGAATGGATCGACGAAGCCCCGCCCGTCGATGACGACGCCGTAGCGCTGATCTCGGCCGACGTGGCGGTCAGGCTCGCCGTCGTGCCGCTGCGCGTCGAGGACGGGCGGCTGATCGTCGCGATGGTGGACCCGTTGGACATCCTGGCGGTGGACGAGATCTCGACGTTGTCGGGCCACGCGGTCACGCGCATCGGCCTCGAGAAGAAGATTCTCTCGGACCTGTTGCGGGCCCACTACGGGACCACGGCCGCCCGCATGGCCGAGCGCCTCGGCAGCCAGGCCGGTGCGGGCGACGCGCTGGACGAACACAACCTCGACGCCATCGAGGCCGACGACATTCACCGCATGGCCGAGCAGCCGACGTTGATCAACCTGGTCAACCTGCTGCTGCTGGAGGCCATCCAGCTGCGCGCGTCGGACGTGCACATCGAGCCGTTCGAGAGCGAGTTGAAGGTCAAGTTCCGCATCGACGGCGTCCTCGTGGAACAACAGCCCCCGCCGAAGCACCTGCAGCCGGCGCTCATCGGCCGCGTGAAGATCATGGCCGGAATGAACATCGCCGAGCGCTACGTGCCGCAGGACGGTCACATCAGCCTGCGATTCGAGGGCCGCAAGGTCGACCTCCGCGTGTCCACGGTGCCGACCCTGTACGGCGAATCGGTGGTGATGCGTATCCTGGACAAGAGCGCGCTGCGGCTCGACTTCGATTCGCTTGGCATGAGCGCGGCCGTTCAGGAGCAGCTCGGCCGCCTCATCGACAAGCCCCACGGCCTCGTGCTCGTGACCGGGCCGACCGGATCGGGCAAGACGACAACACTCTATGCGGCCCTGAGCAAACTCTACGATCCCCGCAAGAAGATCATCACGATCGAGGACCCGGTGGAGTACGAGCTGTCCGGCATCAACCAGATCCCCGTGAACCCCAAGCGGGGCCTGACCTTCGCGACCGGGCTTCGCAGCATTCTCCGCCAGGACCCCGACATCATCTTCGTCGGCGAGATCCGCGACGCCGAGACGGCCGAGATCTCCATCCGCTCGGCGCTCACCGGGCACCTGATCTTCTCGACCCTGCACACCAACGACGCGATCAGCTCCATCGGGCGGCTCATCGACATGGGCGTGGAACCGTACCTGGCCGCGTCGGTGCTCGAGGGCGTACTCGCCCAGCGGCTGGGCCGGCGGATCTGCGAGCACTGTGCCCGGCACGTCCCCATGCCCGAAGACATCAGCCACAGGCTCACCCCGACCGAGCTGGCGCTCTTCGACGGGCAGGTGTCCCGCGGCACCGGCTGCAGGAAGTGCAACGAGTCCGGGCTCCAGGGTCGCCTGGGCTTCTTTGAACTGGTCATGATCACGCCGCCGCTCCGCCGGGCCATCGCTGAAGGCCGGTCCATCGAGGAGCTGGCCGCCCTCACGCGCGATTCGATGACCATGCGTGAAGACGGCCTGCAGAAGGCCGCCCAGGGCCTCACGACCGTCGAAGAAGTGATGCGGGCCACGCAAGATACGGACGATTCCGGCGTTTGACCGGTTCACCATGCCGTCCTTCCGGTACGAGACCCTGACAGCAGCCGGGCAGGCCCGCCACGGCGTCGTCGCCGCGGCGAGCCGCGGTGAGGCCGTCCGTCTGCTCGGGAGCCGCGGCGAGACCCCGACCGTCGTCGAGGCCGTCGATTCCCCGGACGGCAAGGACGCGGCACCCGCAAACGGCTCGGCCACCACCAACGGTGCCGCCACGACTTCGGCGGGGTCCGGGACGCGGCCGCGCCTGTTCGGTTCCGGCCGCAAGGCGGTGACCCGCAGCGAGATGGCCAACCTGATCCGCGAACTGGCGACCGCACTGGAGGCGGGCCTGCCGCTCATGCAGTCGCTTCGCACGGTCAGACGCACGGCGAAGGGCGCCGGGATGATCGGCATCCTCGATCATTTCATCGCCCGCGTGGAAGCGGGTGCGGCGTTGCACATCGCGGCGCGCGAGTACGGCCCCCCGTTCGACGACCTTGTCGTCGGCATGCTTCGCGCCGCCGACGCATCGGGCAAGACCACCGAAGTCCTGCACCAGCTCGCCGATCTGCTGGAGCGATCGATCGACCTGCGACGCGAGGTGATCGGCTCGACGCTCTACCCGATGATCGTGGCCGCCCTTGTCGGGATCAGCGCGATCATTCTCGTGACGGTCCTGGTCCCCAAGCTCATCGAGCCTCTCGCCGGCCAGATGACGATGCCCCTGCCAACACGCGTCCTGGTCGGCATGGCGGATTTCCTGGAGTCCTACTGGTACTTCTGCCTGGCGGCGATCGGCGCCGCCGTGATCGCCTGGCGGTGGTGGCTCGGGCTGCCCGGCAACCGGTTGACCGTCGACCGGATGAAGCTGCGGGCGCCGATCTTCGGGCAGTTGCTTCGCGACATCGCGGTCTCGCGGTTCACGCGCACGCTCGGAACGCTCGTCGCCGCGGGCATCCCGATCATCGACGCCTTGCGGATCACGCGCGACACGCTCGGCAACACCGCGATGATGCACGCGATCGACGAGGTCCAGGAGCGGGTCACTTCGGGCGCCTCGCTCGCCGAACCCCTGGAGCGGTCCGGGCTCTTCCCGCCGTTGCTCATACAGGTCGTGAACCTCGGCGAGCGGTCCGGTCGGCTCGAGTACATGCTCCTGCACGCCGCCGGCGCCTTCGACCGGCAGGTGAACAACTCGATCAAGCTCTTCACGCGGGCGCTGCCGCCCTTGCTCATCATGATCATGGCGTTACTGGGGGGTTTCGTACTCGCTGCGATCATGCTTCCGTTGTTGGAGTTGCAGTCCGCGATCGGCTAGAGACAGAAAGGGCCAATGGCCATGTCAGATAATCGACGACAGGTTCGCAGGCAGGTTCGACGGGCGTTCACGCTGGTCGAGATCATCGTGGTCGTCACGATCATCGCGGTGTTGGCCGCGTTGATCGCGCCGCGGTTGTTCGGGCGGCTGACCTGGGCCAAGGCGAAGACGGCAGGGGCAGAGGTGAAGGCCATCGAGACGGCCGTGAACCTGTACCTCAACGACACCGGCGCGATTCTCAACTCCAACTTCGATCTCGAGATACTGCTCGTGCCCGCCGAGGACGGTGGCGGTCCCCAGGGCCCCTACTTCTCCAAGGCCGATGACATCGTCGACCCGTGGGGCAACCCGTACATCCTGCGCGTGCCCGGCGACGTGAACTACGACTTCGACATCCTCTCGATGGGACCCGACCTCCAGGAAGGCACCGAAGACGACATCGTCAACTGAGCCGATGGGTACCCCGACAGCGCATCCCGGACGTCACACCCGAGCCTTCACACTCGTCGAGATGGTCATCGTCATCGCCATACTGGCGATCATCATGGCGATGACGGTGCCGCGGATGCTCGGCCGCGAGGGCCGCGCCTTCCAGCTCACCGCCGACCGCGTCGCCGACCTGTTGACGATGTACGCCCAACGCGAGAGTCTCGCCAGCCGGCCCAGCGCCATCTGGCACGACGCCGACACCCACCGCCTGGTGCTCTTGGTTCTCGACACCGACGCCGCCACGCTCGACCAGCGGGCCCAGTGGCGGCCCGACCGGACGGTGAAGCCGGTGCAGCTTCCGCCGAGCGTGGACGTCGAGCGCGGCGTCGGCGCTTCGATCGACGGGACCGCCGTCGATATCAGCCTGTGGCCCATCGCCACCGAGCCGGGCAAGCGGCGCCCGCGTATCGAGATCTCGCTGTACGACGACGACGGCCGGGTCAAGACGCTCGTGCTGCCCTCGCACGCGCTGAGACCCTACGACCTCGATGACCCGGAGGCGCTCGCAACGCGGGAGCCCATCGACCTCGACGCCGCCGGTCGCCACCGGGAGGACTGGTAAGAATGATAGTCGCGTCGCGCCGAACCCGACCTGCGACACGGCGGGGCATCGCCCTGATGGACGTCATCCTGGGCGCACTCATGCTCGGGATCGGCCTCACCGTGATCGTGTCGCTGGCCAGCCAGTCGATCTCGCTGCAGGCGCAGTCGCAACGGCAGCTGACCGCGGCGTGGCTCGTGGACGAACTGCTGGCGATGGTGCTCGTCGAGGGACCGGTGAACTACCCGAAGCTGTACGCCACCGACGGGCAGTTCGACTTCCCCTTCGAGGACTACGAATTCGAGGTGCAGATCGACGACATCGGGCTGCGGCAGCCCTTCCGGGTCACCGCGTTCGTCCGGTGGCCGCACGGCGCGGACTTCCGCCAGGTCGAGGCACAGACCTACATCGCCCAGCGGCTCGGCGACCCGAACCAGGTCCGGATGCCGCTCGAGCCGATCGACCGGATCGCAAGGTATTACGATGAATAGGGGCCGCTCGCCAGGGGCACGCCGCCGCGGCTTCACGCTGGTCGAGCTCATGGTCGCCGCGGTCATGAGCGCGTTCGTGCTTGGCGCCGTGAGCATGAGCCTGTCGCAGTTGAGCCGCGCGAAATCCGGCGGCCGCGCGCAACTGGCCGCGCACCTGCGGGCCGACGCGGCGCTCAACGCCGTGCGTCGCGACATCGTCTCGGTCCTGCGTGACCCGGATCTCTTCTGGACGAGGCTGCTGCTCACCGATCAGTCGGTCTCGTCGCCGTACGGCCCGCTGGACCGGGACGAGATCCTCGTGTTCAATTCGCAGCTTCGCCCGATTCGCGACCTCGACTTCATCGGGGACGGCGCCGAGTTCGAAGCGCACATCCGGATCGAGGAGGACCCCGACGGCATCGTGCTGTGGCGGCGACGCGACGCCGTCCCGGACGAGTACCCGCGTGGCGGCGGCGTCGCGACCCCGCTGATCTCGGGCGTGGTGGGACTCAGCATGGAGGCGTACGACGGGGACCTGTGGTACCCGTCATGGGACTCGGACTTCGACGGTCTTCCGCTGGCCATCCGCGTGACCGTCGTCGCGAGCGGATGCCGCGACGGGCAGGACCCCTACGGCTCAACGCTGGCGATTCTCCGCACCGTGATCCCGATCGATCGCGTTCCGCCGCCGGTCGAACCGCCGGCCGAGGAGGAGCAGGACGCCCAGGACACCGACGGCGTGCCCGACGAGTTGGGCCCCGGCGAGGTTCTCGAAGGGATCCAGGCCCCCGCGTTTCCCGGTGGAATCGATTCACCGTTACCGGTCCCCGGCAGCGGCGGTGGCCGCACACGACCGCCGCCCGACAGGCCCTCTACGGGCGCGTCGCGGAGGTCGGAAACATGACCCGCCGCCGGCATCGCGCGGGATCGGTCATGCTCGTCGTGATATGGGCGATCGCGATCGGCGCGCTCATCCTCAGCTCCGTGCAGCTGTTCAGTTACCGGCAGTCGATGCTGGGTCGCGTGGCGCTGGGCCGGGTGCAGGCGCGGTGGGCCGCTCGCGGCGGCCTCGAGTACGCGATCGCGATCATGGCCGACCACACCGTCGAGCCGGTGCCGGGTGATGCGTTCGCGATGGTGCGGGACCTCGACGCCTTCGCCGACGGCCGCGACAGCCTCGTCATCGGCGGCCGGATCGTCGGCGGCTACGACATCCGCCATCACTCGGACGGCATCACCTGGTGGGGCCCGATGGACGAGCACTCCAAGATCAACATCAATGCGGCCCTCGAGAACCCGACCCTTCTGGCGAACCTTCCGAACATCTCACCCGACATCGTCGACGCGATCCTTGACTGGATCGACCCGGACGACGAGGAGCGGACGCTCGGCGCCGAGCGTCACTATTACCTCAGCCTCTCGATGTCCTACGAGCCGCGCAACAGCCGCATGCGGAACATCGCCGAGCTCGAACTCGTGGCCGGCGTGTGGCCCGAGTACCTGCGTGGCGAGGACTGGAACCTCAACAACCGGCTCGACCCGAACGAGGACGACGCCCTCCGGACGTGGCCGCCCGACGAACCGGACCAGCGTCTGGACGCGGGGTGGTCGGGGCTGCTGACCACCCACTCGGTCTCGGGCGGACTCGCCGAGAGCGGGCTTCCGCGGATCGACCTCAGGAGCACGACGCCCGAGGAGTTGATCGAACGCCTCGACATCACCGAGGAGCAGGCGGCCTCGCTCATGAGCTTCGCCAGGGACGCCAACAGCCGCATGTCGGCGTTGCTCACCCGCCAGATCGATCAACAGGCGGCCGCCAGGGGAAACCGAGGGTCCGCCGGCGGCGAGCCCACGTTCACCAACGACGAGTTGCGGGCCGTCTTCGCCGAGCTGACCATCGGCAACAGCGCCCAGCGCACGATCGGCAAGCTCAACATCAACACCGTCTCCGAGACGGTGCTGCTCCAGCTGCTTCAGGACCGCGAGTACCTGGCCGACGAGATCGTCTACCTGCGGGCGGGAAGCCCGGAGGGCATCGCCAGCCTGGTGGACCTCATCGAGATCCCGGCCTTCCAGGACGACCCCGGCACCCTGCAGTACATCGCCGACATCATGGACGTCCGGAGCAACGTCTACTCCATCACCGCCAGGGGCCAATCGAGAATCGGTGACGTGGAAGTTGAAATCTTCGCGGTGGTGGATCGTTCTACCGTTCCGATCCGGATCCTGGAGTACCGCGAGTGACCGATAAGACCGCCGGACAATCCAATGGCTCGACCGTGGCGGTCCTGCATTGCACAGGCTCCGTCTTGCGCGGCCTCGTCGGGACGCCGGGCCCGAACGCCACGGTGACCGTCTGGCAGGAGTTCACCGCCGACGACGCCGGGCGAATCGGCGCCTGGCTGGACGAGTCCGGCGCACACAGCGTGATCGGCGTGCTCCCGGCCGCCGCGGTCATCTGCCGCACGTGCACACTGCCCGACGTCCCCCCCGCGCAGCTGGAGCAGGCGTTGTCGCTGCAGGCCGAGGCCCACTTGCTTGCCGAGGTCCCGGAACACCGCCGCGCCTGCGCCGTCCTGCCCAAGGCCTCAGGCGAGACCAACCGCAGCGGCATCCTGCTGGCGTGGCCGCAGACCGCCGGCGACGGCGACCTGCCCGGGGCCCGGTTCGCCGGCGACATGCCGGGCGTCACATTCGTCCCGGACGTCGCGGCGCTCGCGGCCCTGCTCAACGGGCAGCGATCCGACACGCCGCTGCTGTTCTTCGATCGGCGCGACGGCTCGGTGGCGCTGGTGCTGAGCCACGCGCAAGGCACCGTCATCCGCGCAGCGCGGATCGCCGACGCGCCGACGGCCGCCGACCTCTCCACGGCGATCGGCAGGGTCGTCGCCGAGACGGCGATGAGCATCAACCACACGCCGCAGTTCATCGAGGGCCTCGTCGCCGAGACGACCCGCCGGGTGCGCAGCGCCCCTGACACCGGCGGCCTGATGGCGCCGGACGAGGTTCTCCAGGGCGCCGCCGACCGGCTCCATGGAGCGCCGACCGATCCCTCGTGGTGGCAGGCGTACGGCGTCGCGGCCGGAGCGATGCTCGCCGCCGGCGGGCCGCTGGCACCGTTGACGAGGCTCCGGCTCGACGCACCCCTCATCGCACCCTCGCGGCGACGACGACTGGTCGCGGCGCTCTCGTCGCCCCGCCGCGCGGCGACCATCGTCGCGGTGTGCCTGTTGCTCGTTCTCTTCGGGCCGTGGCTGATCAGCGGGCTCCGCGTCGGCGTGTTGAGCCTGAAGCTGCCGGAACTCGACCGCGCTCTCGACCAGGTCGGCCAGGCCGAGATGCAGCTCGCGATGTACCGCGAGCTCAAGAAGAACGCATGGCCGATGACGAAACTGCTCGCCGACATCGCCTGCAGCACGCCCGAGAGCATCGACATCGAACAGATCATCATTCGCCACCCAAAGCGGCTCGCCATTACCGGCCGCGCCAGGAAGTCAGGCGATCTCACCGCGCGAGAGGCCGTGGCGGTGATGGGCGACAACCTGAACAACACCGGCGTGTTCAGCGCGATCTACCTCAACTGGGGCGATCGAAATAATTTCGACGCCTACGAGTTCTCCCTGACCGCCGACGTGGTCAACCCGTACCGGATCCACGACTACCCCGTCGAGCTGGATTACGGCCGGTGGACGCTCGCCGACCGGTTGTACGGCGACGGCCCCCCACCGCCGGACACCGAGGCCCTGCTCACCGAGATCGAGAACTCGCTTCCGCCCAGGACCACTGATACGCCGACGGCCGACGACGATCCGACGGCCGACGACGATCCGACGGCCGACGACGATCCGACGGCCAACGACGATCCGACGGCCAACGACGATCCGACGGCCAACGACGATCCGACGGCCGACGACGAGCCGATGGCCGACGACGAGCCGGCGGCCACCAACGGGTCGCGACGGACGCGAACGCGCGGCCTCACCGGGTTGTCGGGCAACCGCATCGGCTCCGGGGCAAGCAGCCGCGGGTCCGACCGCAGCGGATCCGGCGGCGCGCTGCCGATGTCGCAGGATATTCCGGAACCGATCACCGCCGAGGAAGTGGCCGTCATGGATCTCGCCGAGGCGCTGCAGGCGTGGGGCCGCATTTCCCAGGCGATCCAACAGGCCCGGATCGATACCGAGACCAGGGACCGTCTCAAGGCCGAATTCGGGCTCGTCAGGACACGGATCCGCGACATCAAGGCGGCCGCGAAGGAGTCTTCACCATGACGCGGGCCGAGTCCATCTGGTCGTCCTACCGCCGGCTGTCGACCACGGTGCAGTGGTCCATCGCCGCGGCGGTCGTCGGGGTGCTCTTTCTCGTGTGGAACGACTACGTCGTCCAGCTCACCGACAACTGGGACCGCCGCGCGGAGCGGATGCTCGCCAGCGTGGAGAAGGCCGCCGGCGACACACAGCGATTGCAGAGCCTCCGCCGGTTGCGGCCCGTCGTGCTTGGTCTCGGCCCGGTCGACAAACCCGGCTCCGAGTCCGACGCGGAGAAGCGGCTCAACGCGGCGATCAACGACGTCCTCAAGGAGCACGCGGTTCTCCAGGACAGCTTTAACTATCGCGGGCCCTCGAAGCTTCGACGAGGGACGCTCTCGCGCGTGATCGCGCCGGACCAGCACGTCGAGCACATCACCGGCGACCTGCGTTTCGACGCGACGCCGGCAGTCGCGGCGGCGATCATCTCGGCGCTGGAGACCAGCCCCGACATCGATGCGATAAGCACCCTCCGCATGACGCGACAGCCGGGGCCGCGCCGGGTCACCGTGGTCCTGACGGTCGAAACGTGGATCCTCAGCGCCGAACGACACGGCCGGGGCAGGGGATTGTCGCGATGACGCGGTTGCCGTTCAACGTCCCCCTCGTGGCCAGCGTCATCGCGATCGCGTACGCGTCGCTGGTCATGGTCGCGCAGTTGTCCGAGCTGGCGGGGGCCGTACTCACCCCGCGCCCGGGAGAGGATCCGACGCAGGCCCGCATCGACGCCTACCTCGCCGAGCACGCCGACGGCATGAACACGTACCGTGCGCGCTTCGACGGGCGGTCCCTGTTCTTCAAGCCGAAGCGGCCACCGCCACCGCCCAGGCCCGTCGTCGAGCGAACCTCGCCCGTCGAGCGGCCGAGTACGCCACTGCCGGATCCGGGTCCCCCCATGACGTACGGCGGACCGAGCATCCGCTTCGTCGTCGGCGACGAGGTCTGGTTCCACGACGGGGTACACGCCTCGGTGGGCGAGACCGTGAACGACGTAACGATCATCGCTTCCGATCCGCCGTGGACGGTCACGCTCGGCTACGCCGGCGGCGAGTATCCCATCGAGCTCTTCGAGCGAAAAGAGCTCTTTCGGGATCAGCCGAACAAGACGAGCAGTGCAACATTTCCCGGCTTGAAGAGCGTCCGCAGTGAACCGGTCGCCAGTCGCCAGTAACCAGTACGGATTCTGATATGAACACCTTGAACAACTTCTCGCGGATGACGGCCCTGGTTGTCGTGTTCGGGTTTTCGGCCACGACGGCGGTTGCGCAGGATGGGCGGCCGTCGCCCGAGCCGGCGACGATGGCGACGCCGCGAGATGTGGCGGTCGAAGCGGTCGAGCCCGACGCCGACCCCGCGGCGGCAGCCGAAGCGGTCGTGCCGATCGACGAACCGTTCGTCCCCATCGTGCTCAATCCCGACGGGCGGCGGCCCGACCGGGGCGACAAGGTCGTGCTCGCGTTCGACGACGTCGCCATCCAGGACACGATCCCGTTCATCGTCGAGACCACCGGCAAGGTGGTGATGCCGGTCAACCTCGCGCAGCTGAAGGCCAAGAAGATCACCCTCATCAACGACACGCCCATCGATCGCATGCTGGCGCTGGACCTGCTCATCGAGGCGTTCCGCCTCAACGACATCGGCGTGATCGAACACCACGACCGGATCATCATCGGGATGCTCAGCGAGATAAACCTGGACAACCCGACGGTGATCGGTCCCGAAGTGGACATCATGGAGCGGACCGACCGCGGCACCATCGTCACCAAGATATTCGCCGTGAAGAATACCGACGCCGGAGAGCTGGCCGAGCAACTGCGCGATCCGCTGCCGGACCACGCGACGCTGGTCGTGGACGCGAACTCCAACCAGATCATCGTGATGGGCGACATCGGCCTGTGCCAGCGGCTGGGGACGCTCATCCGGGAGCTCGACCGCAACTACGTGACGGTCAAGACGACCACCTTCCGCCTGGCCCACGCCGACGCCAACGAGATCGCCCAGAACATCCTGGAACTCTTCGAGGACACGGGCGGCACCACCGGCAGCACCGCCACGCCGGCACGCACCAACCGGACAGCCCAGCAACGCCGTGCCAGCCAACGCCGGTCGACCCCGCAACGGTCCACCGCCACAGGGACCGGAGGCCGCAGCCCCGGCCCCACCGCGGAGTTGCGCATTACCGTCAACATCCAGCAGAACACCGTCACGGTCAGCGGTGAGCCCGACGTCATCGAGGAGATCGCCGTGCTCATCTCCACGGAATGGGACCTGCCGCGGCCCCCGACGACCAGCAAGATCTACCACCTGAAGTACACCGACCCGTTGAAGATGCGCGACATGCTCGCGGAACTGCTCGGCGGCGGCGGCACGGGTACCGGCGGCGCGGCGCGAACCAGCCGCCGCGGCGGTGCAGCGGGCGCGGGCCAGCGCGCCGACGTCTCCCAGGCCATCGGCGGGATCTACCAGATCCAGGCCTACCCGGACTCCAACAGCCTCGTCGTGCTGAGCAAGACCGAAGCGAGCTTCGTCTTCCTCGATTCGCTGATCATGGACCTCGATCAGCCCGTCTTTCCGGGCGTGCCCATCGTGGTCGAATTGAAGCACGCGGACGCCGAGGAGGTCGCCGACCAGATCAACGCGATCTTCGCGCCGGCGGGGGCGCGCGTGGACCTGCGGCGTCGCGACACCGGCCTGGCCGGCATCGACATCGGCTCGCCGACCGACACCGGCGGCGGCGGCCCCGCCCGCGAGGGCGATAACGGCGGGACCATCGTCTTCCCATGGCAACAAGGCCGCCAGGGCGAGGACGAGACGCCCGCGTCACCGCTGATCGGCAAGGTCCGCGTCGTGCCCATCCACCGGCAGAACGCGGTCATGATTCTCGCCGCGGCGGAGTACCGCGAGGCCGTGCGCGACATCATCGTCAACCAGCTCGACAAGCCCGGTCGCCAGGTGCTCATCGCGGCAATCATCGCCGAGGTGGAACTGACCGACGACCTGGCGCTGGGCCTCCGCCTGAGCAACAGCGACACGATCTTCGCCGGCACCTCGGTCGACAACCGGATCGGCGTGAACCTTGGTTTCGAGGGCGTGATCAACAACGTCTTCGGCGGTCTATTCGACACCTCCACGCTCAACGCAACCTCGTCGATCAACCTGGTGCTGCAGGCGCTGGCGCAGAAGACCAAGGTGAGGATCCTCCAGGAGCCGGTGGTGTTCACGGCGGACAACCAGGAGGCGAGCTTCTTCGAGGGCCAGGACGTGCCCGTGCTGACCACCTCGCAGCTCACGCCCCAGGGCACGGTCAACGAATCGACCGAGTACCAGGCCGTCGGCATCGGTCTCAACGTCCGGCCGCGGATCACCGCCTACGGCTACGTGGACATGGAGATCAACCTCGAGATCTCCAACATCAACATCGCCGCGTCGGCCGTCTCCGTCTCACCCGTGTTCGACCGCCGCGAGACCACGACGCAGGTGATCGTCAGGGACGGGCAGACGATCGTGATCTCCGGCATCCTTCGCGACCAGGAGTCCAAGGTGATACGCAAGATGCCGTTTTTCGGCGACCTCCCGCTGATCGGCGGCTTGTTCACCTCGATCGACAACCAGAAGACACGCACCGAGTTGATTGCCTTCGTGACGCCGTTCATCGTCGACACCCCCGACGAGAATGACCGTAACTTCAACGAGGACGCGCGAAGCCGCCTGCTGGAGTTGAGCAAACCGCTCGACGAGCAGGACGCCGGGTCGGTTGACCCGGAGAAGGTCAAGTCGCGGCTGCTGCTGGAGCGGTACAAGCGCTACTTCGAACGCGACGAGCACGGGTCGAGGCTCGATCCCCTATAAATGGTCCGCCTGACCATCTGCCTGTTGGCGCTCGGCGTGGCGGTCCCACAGACCGGCTGCACGACCGGGCAGGCGGTCAAGGCCCACCACACCAGGGCAACGTTCGTCGAGCCCGGACCGCGCGAACTCGCCGGCGACCTCATCGCCGGTGTCCTGCCGCTCGGCAACGTCCCCTACGACAACCGCTCACTGCCCCAGGTCAGCCCCGGCGGCCGGTTCATCGCGACGCAGGTCGGCGGACCGCCGGCGTGGGAAACGCTGCTGGCCTCTGCAAACCGGCGGCTGGCCCAGGACAGCCGCATCGAGATCTATTACCTCGACCACCCCAGTGGCGAAGCGCAGTTGCAATGGGTGACGGCGGCCGGTCTCCTGCTCGGCCGCGGCGGCGACAAACGAGGATTTCTCGTGGAGCAGCCGCGTGCAGACGGCGCACGGTGGATCGGCGTGATGCCCTGGACCGGGGCAAAGGCGAAGTGGCTGGTCGCCGATGACGAGGTCAACGCGTTCGCGTGCCTGGGCCCCGACGGGCGTCTCGCGTGGTCGCGTCGCGTCGGCGGTGCCGAGCACTTCGAACTGGTCGTCCGGCACGGCACCGAGCAGTGGACCGTCGGCGCCGACGGCGGGGACTGGCTGATGCCCGTGTGGACCGGCTCACGAAGTGACCTCTTCGTGCTGAGATTGACCGATGGCCGGCTCTCGGCCGCCTACATGGATGCGTCGTCACCCCGGTCGACACGCGATACGCTGCAGCAGGTCGCAATCGCCGAGCAACGAACGCGGTACGACGCCTACCAGTGCCTCGCCAGTTACACGCCGTCCCGCGGCCTCGACCGGGACCCGGTCGCACCGATGTTGACTTTGTGGCACCCGACCGCCGGCCGGATGGCCGTGTGGCTCCCGCTGTCGTCACCGGCGGCACCGATGCTGCTCGAACCGCAATCGATCGCCGCGGTCGTGGACGTCTCCGGCAACGTGCTTGTGTCCACCGCCGACGGCGTCAGCCTCCAGAACCCGGCGAACCCCC
>Ga0209988_10001434_pt1 | contig 15498 bp, 12 predicted proteins | sample N075metaG_FD_183115 | JGI IMG/M metagenome (GOLD analysis project Ga0209988, IMG submission 183115) | Deep subsurface microbial communities from Kermadec Trench to uncover new lineages of life (NeLLi) - N075 metaG (SPAdes) (version 2) | ecosystem: Environmental > Aquatic > Marine > Ocean trench... | reverse complement strand
TGGGCTCGTACTTGACGATACGCAGTGGAAAATAGGCTTCGATGAATTCGTTCGGTACATTCGTGAAGCCCGGCCACAGCGAGTGACCATCGGGTCCGTCGCCGATCGGCCGCCCCGGAATACCGCCAAAACCGATCTGAAACAACTGGAACCACTTGCCATTCTTGTCATAGCCGGAAAAAAACAAGTGCGGGCTGTCCGAAAAACCCGCCGCGTTCATCGTATCCGGCGCACCTTGGCCAAGAACACCTCCCATGACATCGAAGATGCGCCCAAGTGCGTGCGTCCGACCCGACAAGGCGGCCGGGAATTTCGGTTTCAACAGGCTGCCTTCCGGGATGCGCACATCGACGAGTTCGTAGAAACCATCGTTGAAGAGAATATGCGGGTCGAACAGATTGATCGTGAACGAACCGAAGAACATCTTGAACATGTCTTCGCTGAGATAGAAATTAATCGAGCTCTTGGCCTGCGGATCGGTACCCGCAAAATCAAAGATCGCAACATCGCCCTCGCGCCATAGCTTGCACGCGATTTTGTACGGTCCTTTGCCGACACCGTCGTCACACACGTAGTCCTCGAAGTACTGCGGCTCCTCGGGAACGATCATGTTGATGATGGCGCGCATTGCCTCAAGGTTTCGATCCAGCATGATTTGCATGGTCGTGTAAAACGTGTCGTCGCCAAAACGCTCGGCGATCTCGACGCAACGCCTCCCGGCTGTGCGACATGCCGCGACCAACGCATTCAGGTCAAAACGGTTCCACTCTGTCGTGCGCACATTGTGCAGGATCAGTTCGAGCAAATCCTCCTGCAGCTCACCCTTTTTATAAAGCTTGGTCGGCGGAATGCGAATGCCTTCCTGGAAAATCGTTTCCGCGTTGATCGGTATCGACCCCGGCACCATGCCGCCGTTATCGGACATGTGACCGAACATCGCAGACCAGGCCATATGTCGGCCATCCTTGAAGATCGGCACGAGTACGATCCAGTCCGGCAGGTGCGACACCGCCGCATTACACATGTACGGATCATTCGTCAGGATGATGTCACCCTCTTCGATGTCACCTTCGTAGGCATCCATGAAGCCACCGATGAACGAGCCAAACTGGCCGACAACCATCTTGCCGTCGCGATTCGCCACCATCGGAAAACAGTCGCCCTGTTCGCGAATGCCCGGACTCATGGCCGTGCGAAAAAGTACCGCATCCATTTCAACGCGTACGTTCTTGAGCGCGTTCTCGATGATGTCGACCGTTACGGTATCGACATCGACCGTGCTGAATGGCGTGGAGTTTGTTTCAATTATTTTGGCTGGCATAACGAACTCCCTCAATTAAGCCGGATTGATTAAAAGGTTACCTACGTCGTCAACGATTGCGGCATGTCCTGGCAGGACAAGCGTCGTTGCGTCCATTTCCACTACGATCGCCGGGCCACTAACGACCGTGCCGACGCCGAGCTTGCCGCGATCGTAGATGACCGCATCGTGCCATTCCTGTTCGTAATAGAACTTTGTGTCGTGAAGCTTCGCTACGTCAAGTTTCGTCTTCTTGTCGATGACCTCTTTGAGATCCGCGCTGAGGCTGCTTTTCGCCTTTACAATCGCACGGATCATGACGATTTCGTGATCCTTGCCATGCGCGAACGTAAATAATTGTTCGTGCTGCCGATCGAATTCGTCCGTCAACGCTGCGAGACCTTTGTTTTGCAATTCATCCGTCGTCACCGTCAACGACAGTTGAAAGGCCTGGCCGGAATATCGAAAATCAGCCTGATAGCTCACCTCCTGCTGGTCTGCTGTGATGCCGTCCACCTCGAATGACGCAGCAGCTCGCGCTCGCAATTCTTCGAGTGCGCCAATTAATTCGTCGGCGGAAATGGAATCAACGCGGGCAACATAGGTACGCGACGCTTCGTCCCGAATGCGAGTAGTCGCCTCGCCGTAGGCACAGAGCACGCCGGGACCCGGCGGAATAATGACCGGCCATGACCCGGTGAGAATGCCCAGGGCGTTGGCGTGCAATGGCCCCGCACCGCCAAAACCAACGAGAGCAAAGTCACGAGGATCGTAGCCTTGTTCGACAGACACGAGCCGCAATGCGCCCAGCATTGATTCATTGACGATCTTGACAATGCCCTCGGCCGCTACCATGAGATCAATATTCATGGCGTCGGCGATTGTTTGCACAGCTTTAACCGCACAATCACGATCAATGATCAGGGCGCCACCCAACTTGACATCCGATGGCAGGTACCCGAGTACCACATTCGCATCACAAACCGTTGGCTGCTCACCGCCGGCATTGTACGCGGCAGGGCCGGGCACCGCGCCAGCCGAATCAGGGCCAACCCGAAGTGCTTTGGTCAGCTCCGGAGAAAACGCAATCGACCCGCCACCGGCACCGATCGTGCGTACATCGATCGATGGTGCTCTAACGGTAACGTCGCCGACTCTCGTCTCGCGCCGGATGCGCGCTTGTCCTTCCTGGATTAACGCTACGTCGGTTGACGTGCCACCCATATCGAAGGTCAGGACGTTGCTGAAGCCACCGCGCTCGCAGAAATACATTGCACCTGCGACGCCTCCTGCCGGCCCCGACAAGAGTAAATTCACCGGCGATTCAGCCGCGGCACGACCGGAGGCCAGACCACCATCCGAACGTAAAATTGCCAGCTTGACGTCATCGCCCATGAGATTTTCCAGCGATGCCTGCATATTGCTTACATACTTTGAAACCTGCGGCCTGACGTACGAATTGACGACGGTCGTCTCTGCTCGCTCATACTCCTGCATTTCCGGAACGACTTCGCTGCTGATCGAGATTGGCACATCGTCGAACACTTCTTCGGCAATTGCGCGAGCCTGGACCTCGTGGGCTCCATTCACGTAGGAATTCATGAAACAGATGGTCAGGGCCTCGACTTCCTTTTTTGCAGCAAGCGCTTTCAGGTCACGACGCAACGCGTCCTCGTCGAGTGGCGTAACGACGTCTCCCGCAGCATCCAGTCGCTCATCGGCTTCAATCGTCAGCTCGAGCGGCGCCAGCAAAGGCGCTTTAACGTAGCTTACCCAACCGCCAAGTCCGCCCGGACAAAATGAGCGCGCAACCTGCAACACATGCCGGTATCCTTTGGTCGTTACCAGGCCGACCTTCGCGCCCTTGCCTGTCAACACGGCATTCGTCGCGACCGTCGTGCCATGCATGACCTGATTGACCTTGGTCAGATCAATGCCTGACTCGTCGCAGATACGGCTGATTCCATGCAGAACGCCGATTGATGAATCTTCAGGTGTCGACGGGACTTTGGCCATATAAGTCTGGCCGGACGACTCGTCAATCAACAATAAATCGGTGAATGTGCCACCGACATCAACTCCAAGACGGAACGCCATTAACTTATCCTCTCGTTTTAAATTATAGACTTCATTTGCAAGGCCTTAAGTTGTTTCTTATCCAGCCCCAGTAACTTTTCGTACACTTCCTGGTTGTGCGCGCCCAGAGTTTCCGGGCCCGGCCAACGAATTTCTCCCTGAGTTTTCGACATTTTAGGGAAGACATTCTGCATTTTCAGATTCGGCCAGCGCTCAGTTGGCACGTCCACGATGGACTCACGCGCCACAAACTGCGGATCTGCCAACATCTCGGGCGCGCGGAATATCTTGCCCGCCGGAACAGCATGTTTTTCCATCAGAGTCGCGACATCGGCAACTGAGCGGGATTTTGACCAGTCGTTGATGATCTTGTCGAGTTCCTTCATATTCTTGCCACGCGCCTTATGTGTACTAAAGCGCTCATCGGACGACAGCTCCGGCTGACCTATGGCCTCGCACAGGCGTGCAAATACCGTATCCTGGTTCGCCGCAATCAGGAACATTCCGTCGGCACAATTGTAGATATTGGACGGTGCAACATTGGGTAACGTAGCGCCGGAACGCTCACGAATGTGTTCGCTTACCGTGTACTCCGGAATAGTTGCCTCCATGACACCGAGAACCGATTCATATATTGACGCATCGATGACCTGACCCTCACCCGTTAGGTCCCTGTGGTGTAACGCGGCCAACGCGCCCATGCAAGCATATGTTGCGGCTAACGAATCGCCGAGCGAAATTCCAGTGCGACTCGGTTGCCGATCCGGATCACCACACAAGTAGCGCAATCCTCCCATCGCCTCTCCTATAGACGCGTACCCGGCACGGGACGAATACGGGCCAGTCTGTCCATAACCCGACACCCGGATCATGATCAAACCTGGATTAATGGCCGACAATTCCTCATAACCGAGACCCCAACGCTCCATCGTGCCAGGCCGAAAATTCTCGAGCAGCATATCTGACTTGGCCACCAGCTTACGCACGAGTTCCTGGCCCTCAGGCTCGCGGAGATTGGCGGTGACACAGCGTTTATTGCGCGCACAGACTGTCCACCAAAGCGGGTAATCTCCCCGCCCCCACTCGCGCATGGGGTCGCCGCTGCCAGGCGGCTCAACCTTGATGACATCGGCACCCATATCGGCCATTAGCTGCCCACAAAAAGGTCCAGCGATCAGCTGTCCTAATTCGATCAGCCTCACGTCGGTCAGTGGCCCTTTGGCGCCGGAGTGGGAATTCATTATTTTTTTCTGGTCCGATGCAGATAACACGTTAGACATAAGAACATATCAATATAGCTTATGGCATTCAAGAACTCTTATGCGGACATAACTTCGGAACTGCATTCAGCGACAGCGAATTGATCGATCAAACCTGGATCGCCATGCCGATATTTCGGACGATGAAACCCTAGGACTCGCGACGCATTTCCCAGTTCGAGTACAAGGGTCGCCGCTTTGCCAGCACCACAATGGTTGCGAGAAACCCCGCCAGTAGTCCAAGTGCCAGGACAATGTCGACCCAGTGCGTAAATGGTCGATTGTACGGCGGGAAAACCGGCATGATCATCAGGTACTTGCTGGTCCAGATCCCTGTATTGACCGCCGCGGCAACAACGCACATGCCGAACAGCGAGCGCTTGATGATCGCGAACAGAGCAGCCAGCAACGGCAGGAAAAAACAACCTGCAATCATGGTCCAGAAATAAACAGCGTAGTCACCTTCCATTTGCCGCCATAGTGGCGCGCCTTCATGCGGCAAGTTACCGAACCAGATGACAAAGAACTGTGCCCAGAAGAAGTACAGCCACAACAGCGTGAAACAGGCCACCAGCATTCCCAGGCTCTTAATCTGATACGGCCCGAAATGAGCGCCACCATCGACCCGCCGCATGACAGCCGCGATTGCAATCATTGCGGCACATCCGGCAAACAGATTGCCGAACCAGTAATAAATCGGGAACACACTGCTGTGCCAATGCGGGATCAGCATCATCGCAAAATCCCAGGCGATGAAGGTATTGACAGCTATAAATGCTATCACCACGATTGGTGAGAGTTGATAGAGTTGTTTCTCGACTTCGTCGTGATCGATGGACGCCGCTGCATCACCGTTGGCCATGTCCACGCGCAAACTTTTCCTGGTATAGACTGCCGCCAGACCATAGAACAGCAGGAGTGCGCCGAGGTCTCTAATGACGAGCCAGTTAATGTTCAGCCAGGGGCTGATGTGGTCTTCTGGCGATGCCTGCAGCCACCAGTGAAAGAGCTCGTCGCGTGCAAAGTAAACAATCAAAACAAAGCCACCGATCGCGAACGGAAAATACGCCAGCGTCGAGAGTTCGGCCAGTCGGTACCAAGGTTTGCCCCAATCGGCTTCCACGATGCGCAGTAGCGCCGTAAACACCACGCCCACCTGGCTGATGCCGAGCAGGAAGAGATACGAGACGGTGAATAACGCGAAATCCGGCCGGGAATCCACACTGGACAAACCGAAAACCAGACCCGCAACGCCGATCAGGAAAATGACGACCAACACAGGAAACGCAATGCCGCCGTGCTGTGACCTCAATCTATTCATCGTCGCATCTATCATGATTCGCCAAACACTTCCTTGATGAAGTTGACGAGGTGCCAGCGATCGTCGGCTGGCATTGCCTGTCGGTAAAACGGCATCGCAAAGCTGCCGTGACTGATTGTGTAAAAGAGCTGCCCGTCCGGTTGCAGCTGCACGTAATCAAGATTCAGCTCCATGGGCTGGGGCACAAACTTTTTCCCTACGGGCCCATCTCCGCGGCCCTCCGCGCCGTGGCAAACCAGGCAATGCAAATCATACATTTGCCTGCCGCGAGCAAGCGACTCCGGCGACTTGCGTATCGGGTTGACCAGTGTTCGTCCTGCCGCCAGCCGGGCTTGCACCAATTCGAGAATATCTTTCGGCGGCGGAAACCGGTCTTTGCCAGTAACAGGCACGGTCGTTTGATTGCTCTCAATCACCGAATCCTGAGGCTTTGGCGACGGCTGGTCTTGCATGTCCTTGTCCCAGGGCAGCGTTACACCGGTAATCGGGATCGCCAGAAGGCAGGCCACCAGAACCAGACCTGACGAGCGCTTTGAATTCACTGCTTGTCCTCCTCAAGCCGAACTTCCTCCGCTCCGGCGTCGCGAATGATCGTCTCCGCCCTGGCGACTTGCGCGCCGGCGGCGCCTTCAACAACCACGACAAATTTATCGGTACCTGCTGACGACAAGTAAGGCTTGTCGGTCCACGCCGGTAAACCAGAGACGAAATGAAAACCCATGAGAGTAAACAATACTCCGAACAATATCGTCATCTCGTAGGTGATGATCAGGAATGGCGGTATGGTAATGATGGCCCTGCCCCCGGTTGGCAGAATAAACACCAGGGAGGTGGCGACAGCCATCGCGAATCCGGCGATGCCACCGAATATGGCACCTGCCAGCGTAAAATGCCGTACTGGCGACGACTTGCCCAGCCCGAGAACTTCCTGCGCCTCATCCAGCGGCAAGGGTGACAGCAGCGATATATTATCGAATCCGGATGCTGTCAGATTCCTTGCAGCAGCGAGGAAATCCTCTTCGAAGGCGAACGTGCCCAGGATGACCATCAGGCATCCCTCCTGAGGGGCTTGAGCGTTTCTTTGACCTCATAAAGCGATATGGCGGGTACCCATTTGATGAAGATCAGGAATAAGGTCGCGAAGATCGCGAACGAGCCTATCGTGATCGAAATCTCGATCCAGCTCGGAACATAATAGCCAAAGGCGCCCGGCAGAAATTTACGCGGTTGCGACGTGGCTACGATGACGAATCTCTCGGTGAGCATGCCGATGTTGATCAGGATGGAGATCACGAGCATCTTGTTCCAGGACCAGCGAATCTTCTTGGTCAACATCAACATGGGAACGAAGGCGCAGAACAGAATCATTTCCCAGTAGGCCGGCGCATAGAATCCGGTCAGCCTGAAACTCAACGCCTCGAGTTCGAACGATGTGCCGCCGTACCAGGTGCTGAAGAGTTCGAGTACGTTGATGTAACTCCAAATCAGGGACAGTGTGATCAGAAGTTTGCCGAGACTGTCGAGATGCACCTGGCCAATGTAGCGCTCGAAACCGAGAAATTTTCGCAGGCAATACATCACGGTCACAATGCCGGCCGTGCCCGAATAAATGGCGCCGCAGACGAAATAGGGAGCGAATATCGTGTGGTGAAATCCGGGCACGGCAGACAGCGCGAAATCCCAGGACACGATGCTGTGCACCGACACCGCCAGCGGAATGACAAGAACGGCAAAGAATGTGTAGGCCCAACCGAGCGTATGCCATTCCCTGGCGGTGCCACGCCAGCCGAAAGAGAAGATCGTGTAAAGGCGGCGCCTTAAACCCGTGCTCGCGTCGCGGACTGCGGCGAAATCCGGCACAGACCCCATGTAAATGAAAATTGAACTGGCCGTCAGGTACGTGGTAATGGCCATAACATCGAACATCAGGGGCGAGCGGAAATTCGGCCACAAGCCCATTTGATTGGGAATCGGGAAGCTCCAGTGCACATACCAGACGCGGCCCAAATGCACCATCACAAACAATGCTGCGGTCATCAGCGAGAACAGCGTCATGGCCTCCGCACTGCGATAAATCGCCTTGCGCCACGGACTGTTGGTGATATGCAGTACCGCGGACAATAAGGTGCCGGAGTGGCTCAGTCCAATCCAGAAAATGAAGTTCGACAGGTAGCTGCCCCAGACCGCATTGCGATTCATGCCGGCAGCGCCGACGCCGACGATCAACTGATAAAACCACGGCATGAAGAAGAATATTCCCGCAATGCTTGCCATTGTGCCCAACAGCATCCAGTACTTGGGACCCGTCTCCAGCATTACAGAGAGAATGTCCTCGTTCACTTCCGCGTAAGTTGGCTGTCCGTGATCAAACAACGATTTATTTTCTTCTTGGCTCACGAATGTACTTTCGTCAAATAGACGATTGACGGTGTCGTACCCAGTTCTTCCAAGACTTTATAACCCCTTTCGTCTTGCATCAGCTTCGACACCTTGGCGTCCGGGTCATTGCTGTCCCCAAAAACCAGGGCCTCTGTGGGACAACTTTGAACACAGGCAGGAACGACTTCGCCGTCGCGAACACGGCGCCGGTCGTCGTCCTTGGCATTGTCTTTTGCGATACGAATACGCTGGATACAAAAGGTGCACTTCTCCATGACGCCTTTTTCGCGCACGGTGACATCCGGATTCAGTTGTTGCTCCAGCGGCTCGTCCCAGGTGTACGTAAACCAGTTGAAGTAACGCACCTCGTACGGGCAGTACACGGCACAGGTCCGGGTACCGATGCAGCGGTTGTAAATCTGCGTGTTCAGTCCATCCTGGTTGTGATAGGTGGCGTATACAGGGCAGGCAGTTTCGCAAGGCGCGTCGTCGCATTGCTGGCAAAGCATCGGGATGAAGCCCATTTTTATATTGGGGTACTCGCCTTCCCAGTAGCGCTCGATGCGTATCCATTTGATCTCGCGTTTCTGCGCAAAGCGTTCTTCGCCGACGATGGGAAGATTGTTTTCTGCCTGGCAGGCGACCACACAGGCCTCACAACCCGTACAGCGATCCAGGTCAATGGTCATCGTCCAGTGATAATCGAACTCGTCGTAGTAACCAGGCTTGCTGTAAGCCCTGAGTTTTTCAGCGATTGTGCTCACCACTGCTCCTCATAATTACGCATGACCATTTCCCGGTCCCAGAATTTGACGGCCCAAGGTACGAGTAACACCATCGGTCTTGATGATCGGCAGTCGCTCGCCCGTAGCATTGATTTTCACGCGCGTCGCCGCCCAGGCCAGGTCACCTGACTGCTCGTCAACCTGCGGCGCGACGATATGAATCGGATTGACGCCGCGGTTCGCAGCGTAGCGGCCATAGCCGGTATGGCCCTGTCCTACCGGTATCGCGACAACGCCGGGCCTGATCGCGGGGAAAATAAGTGCGGGAACACGGATCGAGCCGGCCGGCGACTCTATGTCCAGCAAGTCTCCTTCCCTGATGCCCAACTCTGCGGCTGTTACGGGGTTCAGCTCCGCCCAGGAGCCGTAAACGACGCTGGTCATCGGATCGGGCAATTCCTGCAGCCACGGCAGATTGGCGCCCCTGCCATCCAGGAAAGTCGCCGTCAGATACGGATGCAACACAAATGGATAGTCGCTTTCGTCGCCTGCAAATTCTGATACCGGATTCGCAAGCGCCGCAATCATAGCCGCGCTCGACGGCATGGATGGGTCGCCGGCGACGGTGCCAGGCTGCCCCCACACACCCGCTTCGAGTGACGCCTGCCAGAATGCATCAAAGTCCTGGCCTTCCAGGCCTGCCGTACGCCCGTCATATTCGTCGCGCCAGCGTGCCTTGATGAACTCTTCCATCGTTCCCCAGGGCATGCGTATCGGCAGTTCACCACCAATCCGCCGCGCCAGCGCAAGCACGATGTCGCCAACCGGCAGCGTATCGTAAAGCGGTGCGACAACAGGTTGCGAGATCGACGCCACCGGGAAACCGACACCGGGATCCGGTACGTCGTCACCCCAGGATTCCAGGTAGGTGTTGGTGGGCAGGATGAGATCTGCCATGTCCGTCGTCTCATCGTGGAAACTGGACAGCGCGACGACCAGCGGCACGTTTTCCATGGCCTGCCGGAACCTGACATTCTCAGGCAAGGCATGAACAGGATTGGAATCGTGCACGATCAATACTTCTACGTCTCCAGCCTCCATTGCCTCGGCCAGATCAAGCATTCCCTGCATGCCGACCTGTCGCGAACCCGCCACAGTCGAAAATGCCGGATCGGGATTGAAGAAAATTCCACCGGGCTGGTTCAGGTTGCCGGCCAGATAATTCAGCGCGTTGACCGCAACGACGCTTGCCACGGCATTGGTCCCCGCCGCAGTCGCGCCACCGGCGATCGCAAGACTCGCCGTGCTCTCGGCAAATTCCCTGGCAATGCGGACAATGGTGTCTACGCTGACGTCGGTCTCGGCGGCCACCATGGCCGGCGAGTAAGGCTGTAGTGCACTTGCCCACTCATCCCGGTCGCTGCCCGTATAGCTTCCCGCGCGCAGCAACTCATGCGCTAACCCTAAGGCAAGCAACCCCTCCGTGCCCGGCCGCGCCGCGATCCACTCATCGGCGGCGGCGCCGCTCAGTGACATGCGCGGCTCGATCTGCACCGTCCTGCCACGCTGACCGTCTCGCCCCTGCCGCAAATGTCCGTAAGCCAGGCTGTAGTGAACCGGGGACAGCCAGGTGGCAAGATAATCTGCGCCGAAGGACAGTAAGTAGTCTGCGTGCTTAATATCGTAATGCGGCAGCTGGTTTATGCCGAATGCAATTCTATTGGCGGCCCGTAACGCGCCAGGGTCGGTGAAGTCATATTGCTGGTAATGGTCCGATCCCAGCAAGCTCATGAATTGCGCGAAAAGTTCGTCCAGGCCTCCCCTTGTGCTACCCGTTAGCAGCCTGACACGGCTGGCGTTGCCTTCGATCCGGAGCCGACCTATGCGGCTGCCAATGGTCGTCAGCGCCTCGTCCCAGCTAATTTCTGTGAAGCTTCCAGATTCGCGCGACGTCGCGTTCTGTAATGGAGATCTGATGCGGTCCGGGTTGTACAAGACGTTTAGTCCAGCCTGCCCTCGCGCGCACAATCGACCCTGACTCACCGGGTGCACAGGATTGCCTTCGATTTTCTTTGCTTTGCCCTCGCGAATGCGCACCGATATTCCGCAGCCAGCGGAACATTGATTGCAGACGGTGTTGTACCAGCTCGCAACCCCCGGCGAATAATCTTCGGGCGGAACAACCTGCGGGATCAGCAACTCGACGTCTTTCTGTACGCTCTCGCCATAAAGGACACCACCAGCGACTCCAAGGCTTCCGGCCCCGATAAATTGCAACAAATCTCTACGGCTGATTTTTGACATAGTTATTTATGGCAGGTCCAGCAATCGCGACCATGCTCTACTTTTCTCTCAGTATGACAATCGACGCACCACGGCATCCTCATTGTCGCAACACGGGTGATACGGTCCATCGTTTCCACGGGACCATGACACTCCTGGCACGCGATGCCCGCCTTGATGTGGCGCTTGTGCGTAAAGTGAACGTAGTCAGGAACATCGTGCACCTTAATCCACGGTATCGGTTCCTGGTTTTCCCAGTAGGTGGCCAACTTGAGGATTTCCGGACTGTCGCGGACGCTGGGTACTGACTTATGGCATCCCATGCATTTGCTGACACTGGGCACGCCCGCAACCGGCGTCTTGTCGGCATACATATGACAGTACTGGCACGGAATCTCGTTGTCCGTGGCATGTATCGAGTGACTGAATTCGATGGGTTGAACGGGACTGCGATCGGAAAAATATTTGCCGTGTACCCAGGCGCCAACAAAAAGCCCCAACACGAGCACCAGCCCAAGCAGAGCTGGCTTTTTTGCTGGTTGCAATGCATCGAGTACAGAGATAGACAAATTGTGCCCCCTCTTTTGGGGCAAGAGTTTGCCCGTAAGCGATGCAAACTACAAATTTCAATTGCGCCGCGGCAATGACTTCGGTACGTTTAGTCCCGCTTTTGTTGCGTTGAGGTGCGCCGAAACGAATCATGAAGACTCTATTCCGTTCCGGACTATTAGTAATTTTCATGCTGGGCGCCGGACCTGTTGTCCTGGCGGATGGCGACGTGGCGAAAGGCAAAATTCTGTACCAGATTTGCGCCGCCTGCCATGGCGCAAACGGTGAGGGTACGGCCGCGTTGAACGCACCGGCCAACGCTGGTCAGGATCCCTGGTACATGACTCGCCAGTTAAAAAACTTCAGGGCCGGTATTCGTGGCGCCCACCCCGATGACACATTCGGCGCGCAGATGCGGCCTATGGCGATGGTGCTAAGCGGTGATCAGGACATCGCGGATGTCGTGGCGTACATATCGAGCCTGGATATGCCGACAGTTCCACGCACAATCGACGGCGATATCGAACTCGGCAGGCAGGCATACGAGACCTGCATTCCGTGTCATGGAGAATTCGGACAAGGGGCGCAGGCCCTGGATGCGCCGCGCCTGTCCAATCAACATGACTGGTACATCGTGCGCCAGATCGGCAACTTCAAGGCCGGAATTCGTGGCAGCCATCAAAACGATGTCTACGGCGCGCAGATGCGCATCATGGCGCAAATGCTTGAGTCGGATGAGCGGGTTCGCGCAGTCGCGGCCTACATCGCTTCCCTGAATTACCAAGGGAATTAGGGGAACGATAGGGGGACAGTGACCCTAACTCTCAAGATTGGTATGGCAACTGCGAAGTTCTCCATAGAGTTAGGGTCACTGTCCCCCTAGTTAGGGTCACTGTCCCCCTAACTATCCCCCATGCGCAGCAGGTGCATGGACGGGCCCTGCACTTCGATATCGTTGATCTTGATTCGAGCCCGATAATGCCCCGGCACCGGAAACATCACCTTTTCCAGGGGTAAAATTAGTTGCGTCTTGGCTGGTGCCCTTGACTGTGACCGCGCCTCTACATCCGTATGTCCTTCGATCGAGAATATTGCTTTGCCGTCGGGATCGGCAAGATCCACGCTGAACGGTATCCGACCCTGAACATCGCGTTGCCACTCGATGATGCCGACGAGAACCATGCTGTCCTGGCGGGCCGGAAAATCCGGCGCCTGCAGCTCGCTGAATATTCCGTGGATATTCAGTTTCCCGTCCGGTCCGGTTCCGGCATCCGTACAAAAGAGAAAGACCGCTTCCATTAATTAACCCCTCAGGCACGTCGCAATATCACAGGTTTTGCTAGCCAAATCTGTGGAAATCGGCTACTGAATCCTCTATTCTCCGCGTAGCAATCAGTATCGAGATTCCAAAACGAAGTTCAGTCGTTACAACATTTAAGGATGCATAACATATGCCATTAGCAATTGCGTTAATTGTTTTGGTTGTGGGTTCGCTTCTCTTTCACTTTCTCAGTCCGTGGACTTTTACGCCTCTGGCCTCCAACTGGGGCATGATCGACTTCACGGTCGATCTCACCTTTGTCGTTACGGGTATCGTATTTGTCGCCGTTAACCTTTTCATGGCCTACGCGATTATTCGCTTTCGCCACCGCGAGGGTGCAAGAGCAAAATACGAGCCGGAAAACAAGAAACTTGAAATGTGGCTCACCATCATTACCACCATCGGTGTCGCCGCGATGCTGGCGCCCGGCTTGGTTGTCTGGGCCAAGTTCGTCAACGTTCCCGAGGGTGCGACTGAAATCGAAGCTGTGGGCCAGCAATGGCAATGGAGTTACCGCTTGCCTGGAGAGGATGGCACTTTCGGTACAATCGATGCCAAACTGTACAGCGTTGAGAATCCGTTCGGTATCGTTCCGGATGACCCCAACGGACAAGACGACGTACTGATTGATGATGCCGTTGTGCATATTCCGCTAGGCGAGCCGGTTCTTTTCTGGTTGCGTTCGAAAGACGTTTTGCATAATTTCACCGTCGCACAATTTAGAGTCAAGATGGACCTGGTACCTGGCCTGGTAACTTACATGTGGCTGGAACCAACCAAAGTTGGCGAGTATGAAGTTCTCTGTGAGGAACTTTGTGGTGTTGCGCATCACGCGATGCGCGGCCGGGTTGTCGTTGACGAGCCCGAAGACTACCAGGCATGGGTAGACAGCCAACCGACTTTTGCTGAAATCCAGGCTCGGCCTGCTGGTGATCCGGTGCTCGGTGCTGCGTCATACGCTGTGTGCGCTGCCTGCCACGGGGCCCAGGGTGAGGGCATCCAGGCACTGAACGCGCCGAAGCTTAGCGGTCAGGATCCGCGCTATCTCAAAGAACAACTACGCAAATACCAGACGGGCCTTCGTGGTGCACATGAAGACGACACCTATGGAAGGCAGATGGCCCCGATGGCCTCTACGTTGCCGACCGAGGCGATGATCGACAACGTCATTGCCTATATCGGTACATTGTCCGATACAGATGCGCCAGCTACCGTCACCGGAGACGCAGAACACGGTGCAGATTTGTACATCGTGTGTTCAAATTGCCATGGCAAAGATGGCCAGGGAATCAAGATGAACGCACCGCGTCAGGCTGGAATGAGCGACTGGTATCTGCTTAGGCAATTGGAAAATTTCAAAGCTGGGATTCGCGGTGGACACCCTGCCGATCTTCGCGGCAAGCAGATGGGACTCATGTCCCAGACGCTGCACGACAAACAAGCGATGAAGGACGTCGTCGCTTACATCAACACATTGTAAAGTAAGGGGCTTTAGATGGCATACGTTGCGATCGCCGATCGGGATCACGAACAAGAACTACACGATCCGACGACATTTATTACCAAGTACATCTGGAGTCAGGATCATAAGGTCATTGCCATCCAGTATTCGATTACTGCGATTTTCGTTGGTCTGGTTGCATTGGGCCTGTCCGCAATGATGCGGCTGCAACTTGGCTTCCCGGATACCTTTGAGTTCATATCGCCCACGAACTACTACCAGTTCATCACGATGCACGGGATGATCATGGTGATCTTCCTGTTGACGGCCTTGTTTCTGGGCGGCTTCGGCAATTACCTCATACCATTGATGATCGGCTCGCGGGATATGGTATTCCCGTACATGAACATGATGAGCTACTGGGTTTATCTCGTGTCGGTGATTGTCCTTCTGGCAAGCTTTTTCGTGCCCGGCGGGGCAACCGGTGCTGGCTGGACGCTCTATCCGCCGCAGGCCATTCTGCCCGGCACGCCGGGGTCCGAATTGGGCATCCTGTTGATGCTCGTAGCGCTCGCCCTGTTCATCGTGGCATTCACGATGGGCGGCCTGAACTATGTCACGACAATATTGCAAGCGCGCACGCGCGGCATGACTCTCATGCGGATGCCACTATCGCTGTGGGGCATCTTCATGGCCACGATCCTCGGCCTGTTGGCGTTTCCGGCATTATTTGTCAGCGCGGTCATGATGACGCTCGACAAAGTGGCCGGCACCAGCTTTTTCATGCCCGCAATTATGTCGATGGGACAGAACCTGGATTACGAAGGCGGCAGCCCGATACTGT
>Ga0209988_10001433_pt1 | contig 15500 bp, 16 predicted proteins | sample N075metaG_FD_183115 | JGI IMG/M metagenome (GOLD analysis project Ga0209988, IMG submission 183115) | Deep subsurface microbial communities from Kermadec Trench to uncover new lineages of life (NeLLi) - N075 metaG (SPAdes) (version 2) | ecosystem: Environmental > Aquatic > Marine > Ocean trench... | reverse complement strand
CAAAGCCAAACTCACTACCAGAAAAGCCTTCGGATTCCGTACCTTCAAAGCTGCCGAAGTTGCTCTTTTTCACACACTTGGAGATCTACCGGAACCAGAAATGACCCACAGATTTTGCTGAGGAGGCAGAAAGAATTTGCTTCAGAACGTGGTACAAAATCCTCGGTTCTGACGGGTTAGAGCCCTAGGCGGCGTCCGGGACTTCTCGCCCGGAAGACGTGGCCCTTCGGGCAGTTGAACGGCCCGTAATCATCTGGAACATAAAGACTTACCGAACATCGATAACATTTTATCGATCTGTAGAAACCTAAGAGCCTAAGGGTTCAGCTCGCGGCGGAGACGTCATCCAATTTGGTTGCGGCTCCGCCGCGTTGTGCCTCGGGGCCAATTCCCTTTTCCGAGCAGTATGTTCTGGGGATCGATTGGGCACACAAAAAGCACGAAGCTAGGGCACCAGCACTGAAAACGCCAAACGCCTAGAACGGGACGTCTTCGTCAGTCGCTTTGAATGGCTGGCCGTAGTCCTCCGACGGCGGCGGTGCGACTGCATCCTGTGACGGCCCGTCCGTACCCCGTCCGCCGAGCATGATCATCTGGTCCATTCGGATCTCGGTGGTCGAGCGTTTGTTGCCGTCCTTGTCCTCCCATGAATTTGTCTGGAGCTTGCCTTCGAGGTAAACCTGTTTTCCTTTGGTGAGGTATTGGTTTGCAATCTCTGCGAGCTTGCCAAACGCAACGATACGGTGCCACTCGGTACGTTCCTGGCGCTCTCCCTGTTGGTCCTTCCACGATTCTGAAGTGGCGAGCGTAAAGTTCGCCACCGCTTTGCCGTCCTTCGTATATCTTGTCTCCGGATCTCGCCCCAGGTTCCCGATGAGTATGACTTTGTTGACCCCTCTCATGATTGCCTCCATTCAGCATTGGGCATTCAGCGTTCAGCCCGTTCCATATATATAGACGAATTTTGTCCTTCGGATCCTCCCTCCTCACGGTCGGGGAGGGGTCGTACGCATGAGCTCTTCGAGTCGGGTACGGGCGATGCGCTCGTGCTGGCTTCGTGGGAACTGGTCGATCACGAGCTCATACATCAACATCGCTTCCGAACGCCGCGCCAAACTTTCGAGTGCCATCGCCTTTTTGAGGTAGGCGTCGGAGCGCTTGTTACTTTCCGGATATTCGCGCACGACGGAATCGAAGGATTCAATGGCGCGCTCGTAGCCGCGCTGCGAGAAGTGGCACTCTCCAATCCAATAATGCGCGTTGTCGGCCAAATCTCCTCTCGCGTTGCTCGCGATGACATCCTTGAAGCCGGAAATGGCGAGCGCGTAGCGTCCCTGGGTGTAGTCGATTCGCGCTTGGTTATAAATGTCCGTGATGCTAGGTCCCGCGGCGATGACCGGCGCGGGCAGAGGTACTATCGGCGCACCATCGACCCCATCGGGGTCGCTGTCCCCGCCGTCTCCGGCCGTCTCGAGTGGCGGAATGATGAGAGGCTGGGTTTGGCGCATCGAGCCGACTTCTTGCTGCAAGTCGCCGATCCGCCCGTTGGTCTCGTCCACGCGCGCCGACAAGATAGACAGATCCTGCTCTAGCCGCTGCAAAGTGACATTCGAGTCCGCGAGTGTCTTCCGGAGCGCGTCTCGTTGGTCCGTCGTCTGTACGGTCAGGGACTCGATGGCCGCTTTCAGCGCCGCGTGCGACGTCTGGATTTGGGCGAGCTGCGCTTGAATTTGTCGCAGCTCCGCGACGATGACGTCTCGGTCTCGTTGCGCTAAAGCGAGACTCGGGCTCGAAAGGCTCCAAGCGGCGAGAACAGCCGTAGCGGTGACGATCCGAAAGATTTGAGTCACAACGGCCTCCTTTCTTCGTCGATGTTATTTCCCGGTGATCTCGAAGTGCCCGCGACGATTGGCGGCCCATGCCTGCGCGTCATGGCTCGGGTCCTTCGGAAACTCCTTGCCGTAGCTGATCGTTTTGAGTCGGCTCGCCGAGATACCAAGATTCATCAGATAGTTGTAGACGGCGTTTGCGCGGCGCTCCCCGAGCGCCAAATTGTACTCCACCGTGCCGCGTTCATCACAATGCCCTTCGATGAGCACCGTCAGCGAGTCGTATTGCGCGAGGATCTTGGCATGCGCGTTTAGTGTCACGCGGGCCTCGTCGAGGAGCGTAGCGCTGTCGAAATCGAAAGGAACGTCCGCAAGGGGCGAAAGATCGTTGATCGCGTCGAGCGGCATGTCGCGGATCCCGAGAGGATCTCCCTCGTCGATCATCAAAAGGTCATCTCCGGGCTCGACCATGGGCGGTGGCGTGTCGATGACCTCAGGAGGCCGCTCGGGCGGCGGTGCGGGGTCTGCCGTGGGCTGGGTCGGTGGAACGGACGTCGTGGCCGGCGGGCGATTCGATTTGCCGCCGCAGGCGCCTACCAGCATGGAGAAGAGTAAGACCGTCGAAAGGTTTCGCGAAACGTGTGAGATTCTCACCGATATTCTCCTTGTGACGCGCTTCAAGAATCCTGCCCCGTGATGGGGCCCCATTGAGGGGTTGTGTTCTTGCCTTCTCTCGTGAGGCGTCTCTGATTGCTCCCATCGCGGTTCATCGAAAAAATTTGGTCCGAGCCGGTGCGGCTGGAGGTGAAAACGAGATGAAGCCCGTTCGGAGACCAGTCGGGGCTTTCGTTGCTGCCGCGCCCCGTCGTGAGCTGCCGCGTCTGCCGGGTTTGGAAATCGTAGACGACGATGTCGAAAGGACCGCGCTCGATCCGGGACGTGAAAGCGAGCTCGCTTCGTTGTCGCGAAGGCGACCAGCTAGGCGAATCGTTGTAGCTTCCTTGATAAGAGATGCGTCGCAAGTTCAGCCCTTCGGTATCCATTGCGTAGATCTGCGGCGACCCGGTGCGATCCGATGTGAAAGCGATCTCGCGACTCGTCGGCGACCAACAGGGGGAGGTATCGATCCCCGGGTGATGCGTAAGCCGCCTCATGCCGGTACCGTCCGCGTTGATTAAATATAACTCGGAGTTGCCGTCCCGCGTCGACGTGAACGCGATCCTCGTGCCGTCTGGAGCCCAGGCCGGGTTGATCGCCATCCCGTCGCCGGTATCGAAACGCTCGCCGCGGCCTTCGTAGATATGGGCGATGTGGAGCGACGGGGTGCCCGTCCGATACGAGATATAGCCGAGCGCGCGCCCGTCTGGCGACCATGTTGGCGTCAAGTTCAAAGAGCGGTTGGCCGTGAGCGGTTTTTGACTGTAGCCGTCATAGTCCATGACGTAGATTTCTTTGCTCCTCTCGCCACGGCGGTCGCTGGCGAACGCGATTTTGGTCTGATTGATGCCGCGATAGTTTCCGGCCTGGATGAGGATGTCGTCGGCGATGCGATGGGCCATGCGCCGGGCGGATGAGGTCGGCCCCTCATAGCGCTTGCCAAAGACCATCTCCTGAGCGCGGATCGCGTAGATGCGGACCTCGACGATGAGGTTCTCGCGCTGGATCTCGGTGACGCCACGAATCAGGATGTCCGCTCCGATGGACTCCCACTGATAAAAGTCGATTTTCCGGGGATCGCTCGATGTCTGGGCGATCCGGTAGTTCCGCTTGGGCACTAATCTGTAGATGGAGGCGAACTCCATGTCGTTCCAGACGACGCTAGAAATCGTCGTGGAGAACGTCGCCGCGTCCGCGGTCCCTGTCTCGAAATCCGGGATCGCCATGTAAACAGGCCGTGTGGGATCGGTGATCCGGATGTACCAGTCGCCCGCGGTCGGCTGTGTGGGCGGTTGCTCCTGGACGACCCCTCTGGACCCCGAAGAATACGTTGTGGCGTGGAAAGAGGACAGCGCGCCAAAGATGATACCCATGACGATCGTAGCTCGCAGCAGATGTTTCATGGCGCCCTTCAATGGTTGTCCGAATAGGTGAACCGTAGGTGGACCCCGACGTGGTCCCGGGGATAGGAATTGGGAAGCGGTGGCATCGGGTCTGCCAGAATAACGGCGCGTAGCGCGCCGCGGTCGAGAATCGACACTCTGGACGTTTGCTCTACTTCCACGTCTCGCACGCTCCCATCTTTCATGATGGTGAAGCGTACCGTCACCGTGGTCGTCCCGCGCACCGGCGTCCGTTGCCAGTGCTGATGGATCCGTCCCAACATCTGTTGGACGTAATAGGCGTACTCGAAGTCTTGGTCGAAGGGGGAGCCGCCGCCGGCGCCACCAAGCCCGAGCCCCGCGGCAACCGTGGGGGGCTGTCTCAACTTTGCGGACTCGCCCGTCGCCGCCGTGTCACCTCTCAGACCCGTATCTTCCTTGATGCGTTCCCAACGCGGCTTTTTCGTTGCGGGCGCGTCAGGCCGCGGGATCTCTTCGCGGACCACTTTGCTCGGACGCACAACTTCGTTCTTGGGAGGCTCGGGCACAGGTTCTGGCTCCGGCGCAGGTTCTGGCTCCGGAGGCGTGGGAGCACCGCCGCCGCCCGAGCCCTCGAGCGGACCCGACGCGCCGATGCTGATATAGACCTGGGCGTCGGGAGCCGCCAGAAGGCTCTCGCGGGGGATCAGATAACTGCCAAGCGCGATTGAGGTGAAGCACAGCACGTGCACGAGACCCGACCACACGAGCATCTGTGTGAAAGAATCTCGGTTCGCGCCGCCCATTACTTTACTCTCTCTTCGGGGTAAACGTAGACGAGACCAACGGTGTCCACACCAGCCCGCTTCATCAAGTCCATCAGCTTGATGATTTCCTTGTATTGTAGCGTCTCGTCAGCGCGAAGATAGGCCAAGCGTAAATTATTCACCTCGACGCGCTGTCGCAACTGCTCTTCGAGAAGCTCGAAGTTGACCGCTTTGTCGTTCACAAAGGTGCGGCCTTGGGCGTCGAGCGTCACGACCGTGCGCTCGGTCGTATCGTCGCGGCGGAGAGAGGCTGACGGCAGGCTGACATCCATGGCACGCATGAGCATGGGCGCCGTGATCATGAAGATGATGAGCAACACGAGAACGACATCGACGAAGGGCGTGACGTTGATCTCGGAGAGCACTGCGCCCGCGACCGAGCTCCGCCGCGCCATGAGCATCGCTGTTGCAGACCCTCTGATCGACGATGAGCCCCGACTCGATCCGACTTGCACGTCCGTCCTTGGTGTTAGGTGAAATTACGCTCGATGATATTGATGTACTCTAGCGCGAAATCATCCATCTGCGTCGAAAGTCGCTTCACCCAGCTCAGGAAAAAATTGTAGAAGATGACAGCGGGGATGGCGGCTGCGAGGCCCGCCGCGGTGGCTACCAAAGCTTCACTCACGCCCGGTGCGACGACGCTGATATTCGCCGACTGGACTGCGCCGATGTTTTGGAACGCATTCATGATGCCCCAAACGGTGCCGAACAGGCCGATAAACGGCGTCGCGCTACCCGTGGTTGCGAGAAACGTCAGTCGGCTCTCGAGCTTCAGCCCCTCGGCGTTCGAAGCGCGAACGAGAGAGCGGGCGACGCTCTCGAGATTGTGAACGCGCGCGTCCGTCTCGGAGTCGCCTTTGCTTTTGAGCTGGTAGTTGAGCTCGTTATAGCCCGACAAGAAGAGCCCGACAAGAGGACTCGTACGTAACTGGTTGCAAACCGCGTGGACCTCGGAGAACTTCTTGCTACGACGAAAGATCTCGAGAAACGCCACGGTGTGAGAGTCGGCTTTGCGGAGCGTCGTCCACTTGCTGAAGATGATCGCCCACGACACGAGCGAAAAAGCGAACAAAATAAGGAGGACTACGATGGAGACAGGCCCCGCATCCAGAACGAGGGCAAAGGGATTCAGCCGGGATGACGTTTCGATAGCAGTCGAATTAATCTCTTGCAAGAGCTAGGGTTCCACTTCGGCGCTCGAGATTGGAGCGAAATGAGCACGATATACTAGATACTGTGAGCCGTATCGGACGCTACCACAAGGACTTGGGGTCTGTCAATGTTTCAGGATTCAGGTTTCAGCACGCAGCATTCAGGACTTTCGTGATAAGTCCGACCTCATCGCTCTTCTTGGCTTGCCAGTCGTGCTAACTTCTAGGTTGTGCTGCGCTGGATGCGGATTGATAATGTCGCCGTGATCGACCATCTCGAGGTTGACTTCGAGGCTGGATTGAACCTCGTGACCGGGGAAACGGGGGCGGGGAAGTCGATCCTCATCGACGCATTGGGATTGGTTCTCGGCAATCGTGCGTCCTCCGAGCTCGTGCGCACCGGCGCCGAATCGGCCTATGTGGAGGCTGGATTCGAGATGGACCCCATACCAGAGTTTCTGGATGCACGCCTCCGGGAAGCCGGTATCGAGGCGGAGCACGAGCTTGTCATCAGGAGGGAAATTTCGAAGGCGGGCCGCGGAAAGATCGTCGTAAACGGCGTCGGAAGCTCGCGGGCGCTGTTGCGCGACATATCTACATCGCTCGTTGACATACACGGACAGGGGGACAACCTCGCACTGCTGAGACGAGATGCGGGTATCGAGCTCCTCGACAGTTACGGGGGCTTGTCCGTGCTTCGCGGGCAGGTTGCCGACGCGTTCGCCGGTGTCGAGAGCACGCGCGGTGATCTAGAGCGCCTGGAGCGAGTGGCCCGAGAGCGTAGCTCGCGCCGGGAACATCTCGAGTTCGAGCTCGGCGAGCTCGACAAAGCCGAGCTCGTTTCTGGCGAAGACGAAGAGCTTGCGAGTGAGCGCAAGCTTCTTACCCATGCCGAGAAGTTGAAGGAGCTTTCGGAGCGTTCCTACGCGTCACTCTACGAGAACGAAGGCTCTGTCGTGTCGCGTCTCGCCCAAGTGTTCCAGGACGTCGAGCAGCTCGCGAGCATCGACGCCCGGTGGCAATGCTACCTCGATGAGCGCGACGCCCTCACCGGACAGCTCGAGGACCTGGCGCTGAACCTCCGTGATTACCGGGAAGAGATTCAAGTCGCGCCTGGCAAGCTTGACACGATCGAGACACGGCTTACGCTTCTCGACAGGCTCAAGAAGAAACACGGGGGGACCTTGGACGCTGTTCTCGAGCGCCAGGAGAGCGTGCGCGCAGAGCTTCTGGAGCTCTCGCGCTCGAGCGAAAAGCTCGAGGAGCTTCGCCAGCGGTTGGACGCGGCCCGAGGGAAGTATCACGCTTTGGCGGCCGAGCTGTCCAAGATGCGAAAGAACTCGGCGAAGCGGCTCGAGAAGGCTGTGGCGAAAGAGCTCCCGAGCCTTGCGCTCGAGAAGGCGCGGTTCGCGGTCGAGATGCGCGAAGGCGATTGGCGCGTCAGTGGCGTGGACGTCGTAGGTCTTCTCTTTTCAGCAAACCCTGGCGAGGAGCTGCGAGCGCTGGGCCAAGTTGTTTCGGGTGGCGAGCTGTCCCGGTTCATGCTCGCACTCAAAGCGGTCTCGGCAAAGGACGAAACGTCCAAAGTCCTCGTGTTCGATGAGGTGGATGCGGGAATTGGCGGGCGGGTAGCGGATGCCGTAGGTGAGAAGCTCAAGGAGCTGGCGACGCTTCACCAAGTTATTTGCGTGACGCATCTCCCGCAGATTGCGAGTTTTGCGCCATCGCATTATCGAATTGATAAAATAGAGCGTAGAGGTAGAATCGAGACGCGCATCGAGCGCCTCGATAGTGAGGCGCGTGTCGATGAGATCGCCCGCATGCTCGCGGGCGCGGTCGTCACAGAGAGTGCGCGTGCACATGCGCGTCAGCTCGTCACGGACAAGAGTCATTGAGCCTATGTTGAAACACGGTCGCTTCTTCATCGAAACGTGGGGCTGTCAGATGAACGCGCATGACAGCGAAAAGTTGTCCGGTAGTTTGAGGCGCCTCGGTCTCGAGCCAGCGGATTCTGAGGCCGATGCTGCGTCATCATCCTCAACACATGCAGTGTGCGGGAGAAGGCACAAGAAAAAGTCTTTGCGCGGCTCCGCAACTTCACGGCGATGAAGAAATCGCGATCGGTCGTGGTTGGGGTCACGGGCTGCGTCGCGCAGCAAGAAGGCGCAGCCATTTTCGATCGTTCGCCGGAAGTCGACTTCGTGCTCGGTACGCAGAGCCTCGTGCAACTTCCGGAAGTTTTAGCGACGGTCGTCGGGCGAAAAGAGAAGGTCGTCGAGATTGGACGGCACGAAGAAAACCTCGATATCCCGCCGGAGCAAATCGAGAGAGTTTCGGGCATCAAGGCATATATCACGATCATGGAGGGGTGCGACAATTTCTGCACGTTTTGCATCGTGCCGTTCACACGAGGCCGCGAGCGTTGTCGCCCAGTGGAGGATATCGTTCGTGAAGCCGAGGTGCTCGCGCGCGCCGGCTATCTCGAGGTGCAGCTCTTGGGGCAAAACGTCAATTCCTATCGCGATCCGAACGACGGCCGCTCATTCGAAGCCTTGCTCGACGCGGTCAACGCGGTGGACGGCCTGCGGCGGTTGCGTTTCACGAGCCCGCATCCAAAGGATTTCGGCCTACCCTTGATGGAGCGATTTCGCGATCTCGAGAAGCTTTGTCCCCATATGCATTTGCCGGCGCAATCCGGCTCGACCCGCGTTCTTGCCGCGATGAATCGGGGCTACACACGCGAAGAATTATTAAGCAAGGTTGTTCGCGCGCGTGAGCTCGTGCCTGGGATCGCGCTTTCCACGGATCTGATCGTCGGTTTCCCGGGGGAAGCGGACCAAGATTTCGACGACACGCTCGACCTCGTTCAGCAAGTTGCGTTCGACAGCATCTACTCTTTCAAATATTCCGAACGACCTTATACCTATGCCTCGCGCGAGCAAGTGGATGATGTCCCTGAGAGTGTGAAGAGTACGCGTCTCGCACGTCTGCAAGAATTCCAGAGGCAGATTCAACTCCGAAAGAACCAGAGCTTGATCGGAGACACCGTCGAGGTTCTCGTCGAAGGGCGAAGCAAGAAAGTCGAGAGCGAGCTCTCCGGCCGGACGCCACACAACCGAGTCGTGAACTTCGTTGGCAAGAGCCAGCCGGGTGCTATCATCCCGGTTCACATCACACGCGCTGGCCCCAATAGCCTGTTCGGTGAGTACAACCACTAAATCCTGTTGACAAGCTGGGGGTGCGCCCCTATATTTGGTGGTGCACACCTTCAGAACAGGGTCAGCGGAAGGGCTTACTTATGGAAATCGAAATGACCATCAAAGGTTTGATGATCGACCCCGTCACCAACATGCCTATCGTGATTTTGAAGGACAAAGAAGGCGAGCGCGTCCTGCCGATTTGGGTCGGCGTATTCGAGGCGAACGCTATCGCGCTGCAAATCGAGAATATTTCGACCCCTCGTCCGATGACCCACGACCTGATCCGAAACATCCTGAGCGAGATCGAGGCGGACGTGCAGCGCATCGTGGTCTGCGAGCTGCGAGAGAACACCTTTTACGCGATGATCTATCTCGACCGCGAAGGTGAGACCATGGCCATCGATGCTCGACCCAGTGACGCGATTGCCCTCGCACTCCGTACGAAGTCTCCCATCTTTGTGGAAGACGACGTTGTCGAGAGTGCCAAGGGTTTGGACTTAACTAAAGATACTACGGATTCCGAAAGACTTCAGAAGTGGCTGGAAGGTCTCAACCCGGACGATCTCGGCAAATACAAAATGTAGGGGCAAGTCGCGCCCACCTGGTGCCCGTCTCTCCGCGGGAGCCTCTTACTCTGTTTCCTGGTTTTTTTCTCTCGGGGGCGAGTTATGCCCGAGCGGGGTTATTGTCGTGACCATTGTCATAACGATTGCAAATCAAAAAGGCGGCGTAGGGAAGACGACTACCGCGATCAATCTAGCGGCTGCGCTCGCGGCCAAAAAGAAAAAGACGTTGCTCGTGGATATGGACCCTCAAGGCAACTCGACCATTTCTTTTCTTCAAGACGAATCCATCGACAAGTCCATCTATGACGCGTTGACGGGCACCACCACGCAGCTCAAGGAAGTCGTTCACAAGGCGGACCTCGATCACCTTTGGATCGTTCCGTCACGCATCTCGCTCGCGAAGCTCGAAAGCAAGCTCATCGGAGACTTTGACGCGCATTTCCGCTTGAGGGATCGTCTCGAGTCCGTGCGCGCTGAGTATGATTTCATCATCATCGATACGCCGCCTACGCTTGGCCTCATCACCGTCAACGCTTTGGTGGCGGCGTCGCATTTGCTCATTCCGATACAGTCTTCATACTACGCACTCGAAGGCACGGATGATCTTTTGGAGACCTTGGACAAGGTCAAGTCCCGTCCAAATCCTGATCTCCAGGTGATCGGAGTGTTGATTACGTTGCACGACAAACGAACAACACTTTCGCGCGACGTCGCTCAGAAAATTCAAGAAGCGTTTGGGGACAAGGTCTTCAAGACAGTGATCAGCCGTAGCATTCGTCTCGAGGAAAGTCCCGCCTACAAAGAGTCGATCTTCAGCTTTGCGCCGCACTCTAGTGGCGCGTTCGAGTACTACAGTCTTTCGGAAGAGGTGATGGCCCGTGTCTAGAAAAGCTGGATTGCCGACAACGGTTAAATTTCGCAACGAAGCTCACTTTGTAGAGGAGCTCGGTTCCGCCCGAGGAACGCCGATAGGGCGTATGATCTCGATCGAACAGATTACACCCAACCCGAATCAGCCTCGTCAGCAGATGGGGAACCTCGGAGAGCTCACGGCGTCGATTAGAGAGAAAGGTATTCTCCAGCCACTTATCGTTCGGCGTCACATCGGCGGCTTCCAGATTATTTCGGGGGAGAGACGTTACCAAGCCGCGCTGCAAGCTGGGCTCCGAGAGCTCCCTTGTGTTGAGCGCAACGTCGACAACAGCGAAACTATCGAGCTCGCGCTCATCGAGAATATCCAACGAAAGGATTTGACTCCGTTTGAAGAAGCCGAGGCTTTCGAGCAGTTGGTAACTGAGCATCGCTATACTCATGACGCGCTTTCGAAGCGTATCGGAAAATCGAGAACGAGCATCACGGAGACGCTCAGTCTCAACGTCATGCCCGAGGATATCAAGAATCTTTGTCGGCTCGCCGACATTCACTCTAAGTCATTGTTATTAAATATAGTTAGGCAGGACAGCCCTGAGAAAATGGCGACGCTCGTAGAGAAAATATCTACGGGTAATCTCAATCGAGACGCCGTAAGGGCAGCAGCGCGCAAGCCGAGCCGTGGACGCCCCAAGAACTTCGTCTTCAAATATGGACCACGGGGCAACCCGTTTCGCCTTCAAATGACGTTCCGGAAGAGCCAGGTCGAACGCGAAGAGATTATCGATGCGCTACGCACGCTGATCGTTGAGCTCGAACAGGAAGCGGACTAGTGGTCTGATCCGCTCATGATAGGGGGAAAATCCCGGGACGCCTGTCTAGAGAGAATTAGCCTGCTAGGCTAGGCCAAGGGCCACGGGATGTCGACTACACGGAAGTACGACAGCTTCGGCGAGCAGTTTCCCCGGTGTAACTTTGACCTCCTTGGCGTTGTTGCCCTCGGGACAACCGCGGGCCTGGATCACTTCTCTCGAGCACACCGTGGCTAATTTTCGTTAGAGCTAGAAATAATCAGCTGTGCTTGTTTGGGGTGGCCCACCTCGGGTGCCGGACGGTGGATCCCTCGACCGTTAGCACCTGGCGGATAGTCGCTGGAAGCAAGATAGGCCCTGAATTCGTCGACGAGGACGCCTGCCAGATGGGAGAAATCACCCGCGAAGGGTGTCGGCTCCCACCGACCCGTATGATGGTGGAAACTGAGACGTGGTCCGGATCGAGAAGTGTCAGGCGGGCAACGGGTTCTTCGTCGGCATGGACGTAGAGGAAGCCGCGTTGCGCCTCGACGGTAACGTGGAGGTAGTTGCCGAGACTCAGAACTCCTGATCTGGGCTGAGCGTCTTGATCAGGATGTTGGACGGTGGACGTTGCTGCGAAAGGAGTTGCGTGATTTGTCGGATGATCGAGGATGCTGTGTGAGCGGAAAATAAGAAGGTACACTGAACCTAAGCTCATCCCGAACGGAGCCACCAGATCAACGAGCGGGTCAGCGTCATTCGTGAAAAGGGTGACTGGACCTATTTCTTTGGTATGGAGCCCGTCTTTCGTCATCTCGAAAAAGACCTGCAGTCGTTTCGCATGTTTACGGCTCAGCTGGTTTGCCAGGAACATGCCGTCAGATAGACATCATTCGCACGTTCGGGGTTTGCACCAACAGTGTCCGACGGAGCGTCAAGAAGTATCGCGAAAAAGGTATCGCAGCCTTCTATCGCCGGCGCAAAGGACGTGGGCCAACGGTGATGAGTGACCCGGTCACAGGGCAGGCTCAAGAGATGCTCAGCGGCGGTTGTTCTCGACGCGAAGTCGCGAATCAGTTGGGCGTCCGCTACGACACACTGCGTAAAGCGATTAACCAAGGACGATTGCGCGAACCGGCTCAAGGCAAGCGTCCGTGGCTGCCAGCGACGAGGCGAATGGCGCGGCGGACCTTCCTGACCCGTTCCCGGCGGCTTTCCGATAAATCCGAGCCGAGCGTGGCCGACGCGTCGGCGGAGATGGGTGTTGGGTGCACGCGGCCGGAAGAACGTAACGTCAGACCTCCTGATCTCGCCGATCGGCTTGTTTCGCCATAATCGTCGCGAATCGGCATCCTGCAAGGGTGTGAAGGATTTCACGCGTGAGCCGATGCTCGACGCTTGACGTATCGGGGGAATTTGTAATGATCCCCTTTTGTCGACGAACCGAGTTCATTGCCACGAGCAATCCGTCAAGATTGGAGGAGGTCACCGCCAATGCCTCAGATGTTGTTACCGATTTTTCCTGATGGGTGCACGGAGATTGGGTCGGGGCTGACGTTCGGAAAGAAGGACGGCCAGGTGACATATTTCCTTGGTGTGTTGCCTGTCTTCACGCACGATGAAGACGACATTCGAAGCTTCCGGATGATCACGAGCCAGTTCTGCGAGAGCGGCATCGTGAAGCAGGTTGATATCGTCAAGGCCTTCGGAGTGCCTGCGGTCAGCGTGAAGCGGGCGGTGAAGTTGTACCAAGAGAAAGGGGTCTCGGGTTTTTTTAAGGCGCGGCGGCCACGTGGGCCCGCCGTGCTCACGCCGCCGGTGCTCGCCGAGGCGCAGGAGAAGCTGGACGAGAGTCTGAGTCCCTCGGAGGTCGCCGACCAACTTGGCGTCAAGTGCAACACGCTTGCTAAAGCGATACGCGCAGGCCGATTGCATCAACCGAAAAAAAAACGGGCAATCCCCTAGACAGTGCGGAAGACCAAGCTGTCAGTACGAAGAGTGAACGCAGCATCGGAGACAGCCAAGCGCCGATAGGCATGGGGGCGACCAATACGCTGGAGCGATTGGCGGCCAGCGTGGGTCTGCTGGACGGCGTGTCGATCAGGTTTCAACCGGCGCTGGATGTGCCTCGCGGAGGCGTACTGTTTGCCCTACCCGCGCTGCTTGTCTGCGGCTTGTTGAAGCACACAGAGAAGCATTTCAGCTTGCCCAAGGGCTACTACCAGATGGCCAGCATCTTTGTGCTATTGGCGTTCATGGCCCTTTGTCGACTCAGAAGCGTAGAGCAGCTCCGCTACCATGCGCCAGGTGAGTGGGGGAAGCTCTTGGGTCTGGACCGTGTTCCTGAAGTGCGCACGCTGCGTAGCAAAATTCGCATTCTTTCCGAAGACGGCCAACCTAAAGAGTGGAGCGCAGAGCTGTGTGCGCAGTGGATGGAAGCATCGCCTGAGGATGCCAGTTGTCTCTATGTCGACGGTCACGTTCGTGTATACCACGGTCACCAGACGAAACTGCCGCGTCATTACGTAGCCCGCCAGCGGCTGTGCCTACGAGCCACCACCGACTACTGGGTCAATGCGATGGACGGCCAGCCGTTCTTTTTGATCAACAAGGCTGTCGACCCGGGCCTTCTCAAAGTGCTCGAAGAGGAGATCGTGCCGCGGCTGGAAAAGGAGGTGCCGAATCAGCCGACAGAGCAACAGCTCAAGGCCAAACCGTTGCTGCATCGGTTCACGCTGATCTTCGACCGAGAGGGCTACAGTCCGGACTTTCTCCTAAGGATGAAAAAACGACGTATCGCATGTCTGACCTATCACAAGTTCCCTGGCGAAGACTGGCCTGATGATGAGTTCCAGGTCCGCAAAGTGCGGCTGCGCTCGGGTGACGTCGTTGAGATGGCTTTGGCAGAGCGCGGCACCTTTTTGGGCAACAAAGTGTGGGTACGTGAGGTCCGTAAAAAGAAAAAGGGCGGTGGCCAGACTTCCATTTTGAGCACGGATTACTACACGGATCTAGCTCCGGTGGCAGCCGCGGTCTTCGCTCGATGGTCGCAGGAAAACTTCTTCCGATACATGCGTGAACACTATGGCTTAGATAGACTTACGGACTACGGGACCGAGGAGATTCCTGAGACCGTACGGGTCGTCAACCCCGATTACCGCCAGCTGGACGGACAGGTTCGCCGTACCGCTGGGATCCTCGGTCGCAAGCTGGCTCAGTTCGGCGGTATGAACCTCAACGAGGAAATTGCGCCCAAAAAGGTCGAGCAATACCTGTTCAAAAAAGCCGAGCTACAGGAGGAAATCGCGAACCTGCAGGCCGAACTCGAACGCCTCAAAGCGAAACGTAAGGCTATCAACAGGCATATTACAGTCTCACAATTAACCGAAGACCAGCGATTCAGCTCACTCAGTACACAGACGAAGCACCTCATCGACACCATCAAGATGATCGCCTACCGCGCCGAGACCAGCATGGTCCATATACTCCGAGAACACATGTCTCGTGACGACGATGCACGAAGTCTAATGCGGGCCATCTACAACGCAGACGCCGACCTGCTCCCAGATGAGGAGACCGCCACCCTTACCGTTCGTCTGCACCACCTCGCAAACCATCGCGACGATGAAACGCTTCGACACTTGTGCGCAGAACTCAACGAGACAGAAACCCTATTTCCAGGAACAAACCTGCGCCTCGTCTACAACTTGGTCTCATCGCAGAATCCCGGAGATCAGGAGGTCTGAGGATAGCGTTCTGGGTTCGCTTCATGTTGTCGGCTGCGCTCTTCAGCTGCCGCACTCATGACCGACTGCCGAAGCAAGCGCTGGCACTTTCGAAACACGCTGCTGAGCATCGTGGCACAAATCAACTCACCCGTCTGCCTGGCAGGCGGTTCGAGCCGGACGAGAGTCTTCGCCACAGACTCGTCCGTGAGCACGGGAAGGCACGTCGCGCGCTCGGGCCAAGCTGCCCGTATCAATCTCGACGATACTTCTCCCTGTTCGCCTTCCGGGAGCATGGGATGCAGCATGAGATCCGAGCGGCACTCAACCATGTCTATGGTGAGGTTCCCAGTCCCCCGATGGACGATGATACCTCCGACGGGCTTGCGACGTTTTCGGGAGTAGGCCAACCCACGCCCTCCGGTAGCGACGCAGACCGATTCTCCGATACATATCGTCAATGGCGTCAAGTTTGCAATCATCGCTCATCAACTCGGAAGCTTTGACGAATACGATA
>Ga0209988_10001431_pt1 | contig 15507 bp, 10 predicted proteins | sample N075metaG_FD_183115 | JGI IMG/M metagenome (GOLD analysis project Ga0209988, IMG submission 183115) | Deep subsurface microbial communities from Kermadec Trench to uncover new lineages of life (NeLLi) - N075 metaG (SPAdes) (version 2) | ecosystem: Environmental > Aquatic > Marine > Ocean trench... | reverse complement strand
GGCAGATCGGTCACACTGCCATTCCAACCGCTGCATTCGGCGGCGGCTACCTGCTGGCCTGGCTTGCGTTCAGCCTGGCCGCAACCTCGCTGCAATGGTCGCTCGAGCAGCTTGGCCTGATGGATGCAATGATGATGTGGAGCACCCACAGCGTGCTCTCCGGATCATTCCTGATGGCCGCCGGCGTTTATCAACTATCGCCACTGAAAAGCGTTTGTCTTAAACATTGCCGATCACCCGCGGATTTTATCTCCCGGCACTGGCGCGAAGGCCGTGCGGGTGCGGCACTGATGGGGCTTAAGCACGGCTTCTACTGTGTCGGCTGTTGCTGGCTCCTGATGGTGCTGTTGTTTGTCGGCGGTGTCATGAACCTGGTGTGGATCGCCGGCCTGTCAATATTCGTATTGCTCGAGAAACTCGCGCCCTATGGCACTGTGATCGGCCGCGTATCCGGTCTGCTGATGATTGCTGCGGGGGGCTATTTGCTGCTCGCATGAGCCAAAAGAGAATAATTTACAGGGTCAGGCTGTTACTGTACTGACCAGTACAGTAGAATGACGATCAGGCCCGGTATTGCCGCAGGCCAAACAATAATTCGTATGGAGGGGGAGTCAATGCGATATTCGACTACAGGTGTACCTGGATATAAATTCCTGTTTCTCGGCCTGCCCGGCGCGACCCTGGCGTTGTCGGCGGTACTGCTTGTCCTGCCAGCCCAGGCTGGCGCACAGGCACTCGAGGAAATCGTGGTCACCGCGCGCAAGCGCGAAGAGAGTTTGCAGGATGTTCCGATATCCGTGCACGCCATTTCGGGTGACTTCATCGAAAATCAGGGTCTTGTCGATTTTCAGGCGCTCGCGCCGTACACGCCCAACTTCAGTTATGGCCAGTCCACCGGCGCGTCGGATTTTCTGATTATCCGTGGCCTCGGTACGGTTGGCAGCGGCGTGCACTTCGAGCAGGCGGTCGGCCAGATCACGAACGGATTTTTTACCTCGAGGAGCCGCCTCGGCCGCACGGTGCTGATCGACACGGCCCAGGTCGAGGTGCTGCGAGGACCACAAGGTCCGATAATCGGCAAGAATACGTCTCTGGGTGTAATCAACATCACGACCCGGAAACCGACCGACGAGTTCGAGTTCATAGTTTCCGGCGGCTATGACTTCGAAGCCAGCGAAGGCTACGAGATCCAGGGCATCGTGAGCGGTCCCTTCAGCGACAATTTTCGCGGTCGGCTGGTCGTCAATTACCAGGACAGGGACGGCTTCGTCGAGAATCGCATCATCGGTGACGATGTGCAGTTCCGCGAGGATTTGACGACCAGAATAATACTGCAGGCAGACCTCAGCGATAATTTCACGGCCGAGTTTTTCTGGCAGCATATCGATCTGGATCGCAACGGCAAGCATCGCGAGGTATTCAACTGCCTGGAACCCGCGCTTGCAATGGCGCAGGGTTTCGATTGCACGATCAACGCCTCGAACCAGTCGCAGAATATCGTGGAGGGTGTCGATGTCGGGGAGCCATTCACCATCGATGCCGACCTGGTTGGCCTGACCCTTGACTGGGAATTCGAGAATTCCGTACTGACGTCGTTAACCGGCTACTCCCAGTCAGAAATATTCGATCATTTCGATTCCGACCTGAAGCCGCTCGAGGGCAGAAACATTTTCAACAATGAAGACTTCGATCAGTTTTCCCAGGAGATTCGATTAACCTCGACCGGGGAAAACACGGTTGACTACATCGTCGGCGCGTTGTACCTGACCAATGAAATGAACGGGACCCAGGACTCCAACTTCAATCCGTCGGTCGGGGGACCGCCGCCGCAGCCGCCGGTAAGACGCCATGAAATACAGTTCGCCGATACGGACACGCTGGCCGGTTTCGCACAGATAGACTGGCACTTGAGCGATATGATGACGCTGACGATTGGTGGCCGCCTGACCAATGAGGAGCGCAACGGCCGGAAAATCCAGCGGATGCATGTAATCCATACCGATATTTTTGATCCGAATCTCTGCAGCAACGAGCCGACGACGACGGAGAGGCCCAGCAGTTTCCGTGTCTGTACCACCGGCAACGACGGGACCCAGCCCGTCGGCTCGCCGATCCTCGGTAACATCGATGAGACCAATTTCTCCTATAACGTGTCATTGCAATGGTCACCGACCGACGATTCGATGTATTACGCCAGTACGTCAACGGGTTTCAAGAGCGGCGGCTTCGATCTGCGCGGGGCCGGCGATCCGGCCAACTTTATTTTTGACGAAGAGGAATCGACTAACTACGAGATCGGCGGCAGGCATACGCTGGCCGGTAACACGTTAAGGCTGAACTGGACCCTCTACAACACCAACATCGACGGCCTGCAGTTATCCTCGAACGACCCGGCAACGATTACCCAGACGGTGGTGAACGGTGAGGCGACCGCAACCGGCCTGGAATGGGACCTGGTATGGGCTGCCAGCGATAATCTCAACCTGCGCCTTGCCGGCGCCTACCTGGACGCCACCTATGACAACTTCCTGGCGGCCTGCTACACGCTGCCGCGACAGACGGCCGCGCTGGGCTGTAATGTCGACCTTGACGGTACGCCTGGCGAGGACCCGGAAGAGGCACAGAACCTGGCCGGGCAAACGCTGGCTTTTGCGCCTGAGTGGCAGGCTGTCGCGGGCGCGGATTACACCTGGAACCTGGCCAGTGGCCGCGATCTGCGGGCCTCGCTGACATTGATCTATTCCGACGAGCAGTCGACGATGATCGATAACAATCCGGCGGGCTTCCAGGATGCCTACACCAAGATCGATGCGTCCCTGACCTTGCTGGGCGAAGACGGTAAATGGCGGGTTGCGCTCATCGGCAAGAACCTGACCGACGAACTGGTCTACCACTTCACGTCCGGTACGACGACCTGTGCCCGGGGTGCTGCTCCAGGCGGAACCACCAGCTGCCTGTTCACGACGGTGGAGGAAACACGCGCGATCGGCATACGGGCGCAATACAGCTTTCGGTAGCACGCCAGGTATGGACGCGGGCTGACGGACATGGTGCGCAAGCAGCAAGCAACCGCTGAGACGAGCGTGGAGTCAGCTCCTGTCATCAGGCGCGTCGGCGCATTTCTCGGCGCAGAAGTTACGGGCGTCGACCTGACGCAGCCGCTGGGCGCGGCCGCGGTCGAGGCAATCCGCGTGGCACATGCCGAGCATGGCGTCCTGGCATTTCCCGGGCAGCATATCTCGTCGGCCGACCTGATGCGCTTCGGACGTTACTTCGGTGAGTTGTCGGTGCATCCGTTCTCGACCAGCACCGCCGAGACGCCCGAGCTGATCGTGTACGACAACAAGGAAGGCAATCCTCCGCTGTCGACAAACATCTGGCACACGGATGAGACGTTTCGTGAATGCCCGCCCATGGGCACGATTCTTTGTTCGAAAATCCTGCCGGAGACTGGCGGCGATACGGCGTTCGCCAACATGGGCGCCGTGTACGAGAGTCTGTCGGACCGCATGCAGAGCTATATTTCGGGGCTGGAAGCGGTGCACGATCTCGGGCCATTCCGCACGCTTTTCGATGATTCCGGCGAAGGCCGCCGGCAACTCAGAAAATACGAGGACATTTATCCTGCGGTGACGCATCCGGTGGTTCGGGTGCATCCCGTCACTGGCCGCAAGGTTATCTTCGTGAATCCCCAATTCACACTGAATATCAAAGGGATGGAGGACGACGAAAGCCGTACATTACTCGGCTATCTGTACCGCCGCTGCCTCATTCATGAGTATCACTATCGCCACCAATGGCAGCCCGACACGGTCGTGTTCTGGGACAACTGCCTCGTTCAGCACTCGGCGTTGCACGACTATTACCCGCAACGCCGCAAGATGGAGCGGGTCACGGTCGCCGGCAGCCGGCCGCTGGGAGACGCACCCGCGGCCGACCCATCCGGGTTACGTCGCTACATCATGCCCCCGCCAGGCGACTTCAAAGACAGCAGGAAAAAACGCCTGCATGAGCGCGATTAACACGATCATCTATTGAGGCGATGGTGGCCAAAGTCCCTGTTCCGTGTAAAAGCGTATCGCGCCAGCGTGATACTCAAGGAAGCCTAAGTCTTTTGCCATTGCATCCTGGCTAAACCGTCTGAACGCCGGGGAGGCGGCGATGAGCTGATTCCTGTTTTCGAACAGGGTCCGGGTGAGCCGGTACACTGCATCGTCGCTGGTTTCGGTACTGGCGAACAATAGTGTGTCGTAGGTGATAATCCAGGTCGGTTCAAGAATTCCCGGGTTCGATGGTCCCGGCTGCTCGAGTGCAAGGTACGCGACGGGCATATGTTGCCGAATGGCAGCGAGGTTTTCCCGGGTATTCAGAATCGGCAGGGCGCGAATTCCATGGCGTGCATTGGCTTCCCGGACTTTTGGTGCGCGCAATGCCATCAGGAATCCCTCGGTACGTCCCGAGATAAATGCATCGGCACCAGCAGCGGTACCGGGTACATTCAGTGAATCGATGTCGCTGCGAGTAAGACCATCGGCCGCGAGGGACGCATCGATCAGCGGCAAAATAATTTTGTTGGCGACATAGCCGTCCGGCATTCGACGCCCCTTCAGATCCGCGATGCGCCGGACCGTCGAATCCTGACTCACAAATATTGCGATTTGTAACGGAAACAGCACCGCAACGGCACGCAGGTTGGCTTGCTGGCGGCCCTCGAAGTGACTTTGCCCGGTTACGGCAAGCATAACCTCCAACTGATTGGCAATGCCGAAGTCGACCTGGCCGCGCGCGATCGCCGGGATGAAAACATTGGCGCTCGCGTAATTGCGCAATGTCGACCTGAGATTTCCATGGTTGGTTGCGACTTTCGCGACTGCGGTGCCGGCCTGATCGAACAGGGTTCCCTTGGTTGATGCGGCAACGCTGATTACGTCACTGGCGCCCGCGGATCCAGCCAGCAGCATGCCGAGCATCGGTAACAGGCAATCTTTTCTCACTGCTTTGCCACAATTAACCGGGATCGCTGACGCCGTCCCAGCGCTGAACGAGTCCCGAATCCAGCCCGATGAGGTCCAACAACCGGCCGACCGTGTGATTGACGATATCATCGACGGTTTCCGGGCGGTTATAGAACGCTGGCATCGGCGGGGCGATGTCTATGCCCATCTTCGTCGCTTCGTACAGAAGCCGGCAGTGCCCGCGGTGCAACGGTGACTCCCTGGGCACGAGGATCAAACGCTTGCGCTCTTTCAATATGACATCGGCTGCGCGGCAAAGGAGGTTGTCGGCGTAGGAATTGACAATACCCGAGAGGGTTTTCATCGAACACGGTGCGACGATCATGCCGTCGCTCTGGTAGGAACCGCTGGCTATCATCGCGCCGACGTCGTTGTTGCGGTGAACGACGTCAGCCAGGTCTTCCACATCCTTCGCTTTCCAGTCGGTCTCGATGCCGATGTTCATCCTGCCGGTTGAGGACATGACAAGATGCGTTTCTACGCCGTCCTGTTCACGCAGGGTTTCGAGGAGGCGAATGCCGTAGATGACGCCACTTGCGCCGGTGATTCCGATGATAAGACGCATACGGGATGACACTCTTTCTGTTCTTATATACGAGCATAACATTTTCATATAGAAGAGTTCTATACAAAAATGTTATGCTGGGCGCCGGCTTCGATCGTTGGGGGTGAACGATGAAATACTTTGATTTCCGTTGGTTTCTTGATGACCTGGACGAGAAAGGCGAATTGTTCCGGGTACCGGTAGAAGTCGATACGCTCGATGAAATGGGCGCATTCATTGCCCGCGCCGATTACGAAGATATCCACATGCCCATTCTTTTCGAAAAGCCGGCGGGCTTCGATATCCCGGTGCTTGCCAACACCGTTGGTCATACTTATAGACGCATGGCTGAGGCGTTCGGTGTGCCGGAAGAGGATGCGTTGCCGGGCTCGGCAATGAAGATGATGCAGATACTGAAATCCGGCGGCGTTCCACCCGTGTATGTAGCCGCAAAAAAAGCGCCGTGCAAGGAAGTGATCCTGACCGGTGACGAAGCCGATCTGTCATTGATACCCGCATTGCGGCTGAACCCGCAGGACGGGCAGGGCACGCCGGATTTTACCGAAGGTCGCTATTTCACCAGTCTCTGTATTTCGAAACCGACGGAAAACGCACACAACCTGTCGTACCACCGTTTCGAAATTACGGGCAAGAACACCGGAACCGCCTGGATCTTTCGCGGCACGGGTGACGCCCGGAGCATGGAGAGATTCTGGGGCAGCAAAATCGACGACCCGTCATCGAGCTGGGACTATGACAAAGCGAAGCCATTTCCGGCGGCCTTTACGTTCGGTGTAACGCCTGAGTTCATCCTTGCGGGCGCAAATTCCGCCCTGCCGCACGAGAGTGATGACTTTGCATTTATTGGCGGGCTGCGGGACACGCCGGTGGAGATGGTCAAGTGCGAAACCGTGGATGTTGATGTGCCTGCCAGTGCAGAAATCGTCGTCGAAGGAGAATTCAAGCCGTTCAACTGGAGTATGCAAGGCCAGTTCGCATCATTCAATGGCTTTTATGATGATCCGCGGCGCCGCCCCGTGTTTGACGTGACTGCAATTACGATGCGCAAGAACCCGATCTATCAGCACGTACACATCGGGCGTCCATTAAACGAGTGCAACTCAATTGCTGCATTCTTCCGATCGGTCAGAACCTTCGTGCAGATCAGGGAGATCATGCCAAATGTTGTCGATGTTTTCGTCGATCCGTCAGCCGGTTGCGGGTTCACCGTTCATGTCTCAATAAAAAAAGCACGCATCGGTGAACCAAAAATGGCAATGATGCGTGCGTACACGGCGCTCGCTGGATTCTGCAAACACGTTTTCGTGTATGACGATGACATCGACATCCGCAATTCGCGGGATCGTGACTGGGCGCTTGCCCATCGCTTCATTCCGGATCGCGATCTGATGATCATACCGAACGTCGTCGGCATGAATATCGAACCGATGGCACAGGGAGTGCTCGGCTCCAACTCCAAGCTTGGTGTATATGACGGCTACCCGGAAATACCGCTGAATGTCAGATCGTTCATGGGTGTGGACTGCACAACGCCACTCAACCTGAAGGTTATGGACCGGGTCATGCCAGTTGCGGAAATTGAAGCTCGCGTTGACGAACTCTGGAAAGCAACTGTCGGTTGAGAAAAAATTACGGATGAAGAATTTCGTCAGGACACAGACGAGACTTGGTGAACGCGACGAGGATGTTACCGTCGATCTGTTCCGGAATCTGATGCGTGCACGTCACCTGATGCACAAGAAAGCATCGGACGTCGCAGGAAGGGTGGGTTTGCACGCCGCCGAAATGAACGTCATCGACATACTCGGCAAGTTCGGGCCGATCTCCATGGGACGATTGTCGAGCGAAACATTCATCTCGCCGTCAAACACGACCAGCACGGTCAAGAAGCTCGAGCGGGCGGCGCTTGTAGAGAGACAACGATCCGCAACGTCCGACAGGGAAGTGAATGTGACGCTCACCGGCAGTGGCCGCGCCGTATTTCGCAAATGCTACCCGCGCATCCTCGGCGAAGCACATGCGCACATGGCTGAGCGCCTGACCCGGGGGGAAATGCAACTATTGTCGAATATCCTGCACAAACTCGTAATGTAGTTATCCCGCAAAAGTTGGTCTGGGGTGGTTCGCAGAGAATGGAATGTAGCTCGTTCATGGCTTGACATTGGGGGCCTGCGTTCCATAATCGGACTGTACGTTACAGTTCACATTTGGATTCAGTCCATAATGGAGCAGGACCCTGGTGCCTCAGGGAAGAGTGGTGAGTGAGGCCGGGTAACGGGAATTGCCTGGCTGAAACTCACGGAGCTGGACGCGTAGGGGGAAAAGCGCGCACCGGTACGCCGGTGCGCGTTACTCCAATAATCATAGATAAATAGTAAATCCTCGATGCCACTGTCGCGAAGATCTGCATTGAGCCGCATTATCGCAGCCGGTGCGGCGAGTTTTTTCTGGCAGCCGAACCGTCTGCTTGCGGCGCAATCTGCAACCGGGAGCTGGCATCACTATCTGGATCAGGCCAGCGACCTGCTGGGGCGCCGGTTCTCGCTGGACATGCACATGCACCCGGCATTGTTTCCGGTCAAGGACATTCCGCGATCATCGAATCCGCGACCGTACCGCGGCGATGATGTGTTTGCGGCCCGCATCCAGGGTATGCGTGAAGGACAGATGTGGAGCGGATTTTTCAGCCCGGTGGTTGATGCCCCGGTACTCGGAATGACGCCGCAGGGGCCCGCCATGGTGCGGCCATTCGAGCGCGGTGAGGCCTGGTCGGAATTCAAGCGCCAGATTGCCGTCCTCGATGATCTTCTGCGCCGCAACGACGTCGTAAAAGCAACTACGGTCGCCGACGTCGAGGCCGCTCATGCGGCAGGCAAGATTGCGGCAATAGTGAGTTGTGAGGGCGGCAATCATATTGAAGACAAGCCGGAACGGCTCGAGGAAATGGTCGCGGCCGGCGTACGCAGTCTGCAGATTTACCACGTAGCACCGAATTCGCTGGTCAAAACTGACGGCACCAGGGACAGCGGATTATCGGATATCGGCCGCGAAACGCTGCAGGAAATGAATCGTATCGGTTTGCTCGCGGACCTGGCGCACGCCTCATTCGAAACGACCACGGAAGCCGCCGAAATCACCACTCAGCCCATCCTGTCCACGCACAGTCTCGTGCGCGCAGCAGACGGCTCAGCGCACGGCTTTGGCATGACGGCTGAACACGCGAGGATCATCGCAGCGACCGGTGGTGTAATCGGCACGTTTGGTGGCGTGGGTGGCGGCATGGCCGGATTCATAGAACACACGCTAAGATTGATTGATACGGTCGGCATCGATCATGTCGGTATCGGCACTGACATGGATGGCACCGGCAACATGCCGGCTGCATTCGACCGGTATCCGTTATTGCCGGAGGCGACTGCAAGATTGTTAGCCAGCGGTCTGGATGAAGATGAAGTTGCCAGGGTAATCGGTGGCAATGTCGCTCGCGTCCTTGATGATGCGCAGGCCGGCGCAAATGAATCATGATTGGGAGTTGACCTATGCTTCGTGATGTATTCCAGCAATTGCTCAGCGGTTCTATTTCGAGACGGCAATTTCTTAACAGGCTGGGCCAGCTCGGCGTTGGCGCTATGGCAGCGACCCAGCTGGCTGATGTTTTCGCCGCAGTTCCCGAGTCCGAGCACAACGTCATACTCAACGACGTCACGGGTGGACGCATCACTTGCGAGACCCTGAAACTGTGGGGTGTCCAGTATGTCTTCGGCAACACCGGCGCATACGAAGCCGGGTTCATCGATGCACTCGTAGATTTTGAGGACATCCATTATGTGCTCGGTCTCCAGGAAGGATCGGTGATGGCCATGGCGGACGGCTATGCCCGCATAACCGGGCAAACATCATTCGTCAATATTCACTCGATTACGGGTACCGCCAATGCACTCGGTATGATCGTGAACGCCTGGGCGGACAGCTCGCCGGTCGTGATCTCGGTCGGATTCAGCGAACGTAGCGGTGAAAACCTCGGGGTGTTCACGGAAACGAACAAGCTGGAAACCATCCCGGAGCTATTTACAAAACTGTCGTTTCGATCGAGTCGGGTTGAGAATCTCGGTGAGTCCCTCCGGCGTGCATTCAGGCTTGCATCAGTGCTGCCAGGCGGCCCGGTGTTTCTGGGTGTGCCGTCCGATGTCTGGGCCGGTCAATGCAAACTAACATCGTTGATACCCGCCAGCCGCACGGTATCGACCAGTCGCATACATCCGGATAGCAGCGCTGTTGAACAGGCAGCACAATGGCTGGTCGACGCGGACAACCCCCTGCTGATCGCAGGCGCGGAACTTCCGCGCTGGGGAGGCCTGGCGGAACTTGCCACCATCTCCGATCAACTGGGTGCGACTGTCAGTGGCGACACATCGTCGAGTCGATCCTCGATGGGTTTTCCCAGCGATCACCCCAGGTATCTCGGTGCGATGCGGGGTGCAATCCAGACAGAGACACCATTCGACGTCGTACTGATTGCAGGCGCCAGCCGCTTTTCATTGTCGAGAAGAGGACACCCACTGATTCCAACAGAGGCGAAGATTATCGAGATCGGACTAAGGGAAGAGCATCTTGCGCGCAGCTACCCGGCCGACCTGCTGATCTATGCACACGCGCAGGAGACCCTTGGACAGTTGGCTGATGCCATACGAGCGAGGAATCCCAACCAGCGTAAAAAAATTTCGCGGGGCCGCGTAGCTGGCGAACTGAAGCAACAAAAAGTAGCTCAGCGTACGGAGGTGCTCGAGAGAGTGTGGGACTCCAGCCCAATCGCCCCGGAACGGCTTGCGAGTGAAATTAACCAGGCGATCGCCAGCAACGCAGTCGTTGTCACGGAAGGCGTTTCATCAGACGCGGCGATCTGGGATTACATGACTTTCGATCAGCCCGGAGGAGGCCGCCGGCACCTGATTTCGTCGGGCGGCAGTCTCGGATGGGGAGTCGGTGCTGCCATTGGCGCGAAACTTGGTGCGCCGGACAACCAGGTCATTGCGCTTGTTGGTGACGGCAGCTACCAGTTCGCTGTACAGGCCTTATGGACTGCTAAGCGATTCGAGGTGCCCATGATCATCGTGATTTTCAACAACCTGGGCTACCAGGCAAACCGCTGGGCGCTTGCGGGACTGGGGGGTCGTGCCGCCGAAACCGGTCACTACATCGGTATCAGCCTCGATGACCCGCAAATCGATCACGTTGGCATTGCCAGGGCTTACGGCCACGAGGGCGAGCGTGTAAGCAGGGCCCGTGATTTAGGCGATGCTTTGAAGCGCGCGGTTGCAGCGGAGCAATCTGGTGGTGTGTACGTGCTTGATGTTTTAGTAGACCGGCGGGGGGGCGGCGCCGACGCCGACTGGCACGAAAAACATGTTCCGCAATTCAGCTCCTGATTAAGGACATCCATGAATTTCCTCTCGAAGCTCCTTTGGTCTTCGTTGATGTAGTAACTGAGGCCGCCGCTCGGGCCAGTTAGCTAGTGAAAGACCGATTATATTTTTGATCGGGGAGGAGAGTATTGGGACCGGACGAGCAGTAGGCAGTTGTGATGTTTCGCTCGCTGGCGACTGTTCTTAGTAAGCTAGATTGCTATTTCCGCCAGTTTGATTTTGCCTTTCAGCCAATTTTGACCTAGATGGTGGCAGTACTTTTCTATTGCCTCTATTGATCCAACGGCGCGGTAATACCACTTGCCATAGTGATTCATTTCTTTAAGCCAACGATCACTGTCGAGGTTAAGTCGAACCAATATTGGCGGTACGTTAGTGGGAATTCGACCTCTTTTGTCGGCTTGGAGTTGGCGCCCGGTCCAATCGATCAGTTGCAAATAGTCCTCTCGCGGCATTGGAATCACATGCGTATCGTGGAGAGCATCATCGGCAAATGGGGCCAGATGTTGATCTCGCTGATAAATTCGCGCTGCGATGGAGGTATGAGAAGAGGTTTCTGGGGTTTTGGCCACTGCTGCACGTATGGGATTGAGATCCACATACGCCATACATCTGATCAGCGCTGTTTCATCGAGCAACGCCTGACACCGAAATCGCCCTTCCCAAAAGCGGCCTTTACAACCGTCTTCACGATTAGAAACTCTAGCCAGCGGCTCGTTGAGACAGCGCATGAACCAGGACAGGCTACATAGTCGCTCGCGCCAGAGCGCGAGTTGTTCGGAGGACGCTTCTTCCGGCACCGAGAAGACTTTGCTCCAGCGTTCCTTGACCTCTTCGTCTGACCAGGTTTCGCTCTTGCTCGAATGAAGTCCTACCACTACATGGTAGTGATTACTCATGACCGCGTAGGCGAGTAAATCGATGGCAAAGATCTGGGACAACTTGGCCATCCGATTCTCCAGCCACTGTTTGCGGTGGCCAAAATCTTTGCCAGTGTGGCGATCTCTGCCACAAAGATACGCACGTCGCACGCACCTAGTGGTGCAATGGTAGTACGGCGTATGATCAAGACTGATCTGAAAGCGTCTGGGTACTGTCACGGCGATTCGGTCCCTTGAAACCTTAACGCATGACAAACTAATTAGCGTACAAAAACCACGAGCTTTTGTTTGCTTTTTGGCTAATTTCGCAGTCAATGATGGGTGTCCCGGATCATCCCGGATCAAGAAACGGGAGATGATGGTTGTGCCAGTTCAGAACCGGAGATGATGGGTGTCCCAGTTCAGAAGAAAGTGATCCCTGATCCTGACAATTCGGAAAATTCAGAAGCGCAACACGATTCCGGCAATAGCTTCCAGTTGCCACATAATGGTGCCGTTTATGCGTATGGCACAGATGTTGTTGCTGGGACCGAACTCACAAAACAGATCGGTATCGGAGTCCAGCAAAGTGCCGAAGCCGCGGGCTTCAAGCCGGATTCCCAACCTGTCGGTTGGCCGAATCTGCAGACCTAAGCCAAGTGAAAATGAAAAAAATGAATCGCTGTCGAAACCAGGATTGTTTACCTCAATTCGGGTGACGCCCAGGGTCGCGGCCAGAAAGGGTCGGACTTGATGCCCGTCCCAAAGGTACGTTCCACCCGCATGCAGGTATTGGACATTAAAGTCCAGCGTCGGGTCACCTAACCCAAGGCCAGTTGTATCCGCGCTCGTCTCCTGTCGCGAGTACAGTATCTCCCATTGCGTGATCGGCGAATGCCTGGCATTCAGGATGAGGCCGAAGCTGCCATTATCGTCGAGATCAATCGAAAAGTTTCCATCGGTCTCTTCAAATTCGCCGCCGATTCGATAGGCACCGAATGGAGTAATCTCGAAATTGAATGGCTGTTCCTGTGCAAATGTTGGCGCTGCACATGACAACACAACAACAAATATAGTAATTCGATCAAGCAAAATTCTAAGCTCAAACATGATCACTCGGGCTCCGGTTCCGATAAGCCGTACAACTTAAGGAATCTTAGCAGGCAGATATGTCTGCTTACGCCTTATCTATCTACGCCCCAAAACATGCTGACTTGGCGTGATTATGGAAAGGCATTGCCAATCTTGTGATGCAGGTCACATTTCAGGCGCCTACCCGGCTTTCAATGCGCATACGGATCACAGCCCAGAACCCCCTAACTGACTAATATTTCAAAAGTAATCGTGCCTGGCGAGGCCTGTCCCCGCCGGGCAATCGGCGTTGGTTTGTTCATCGGGGCCGATTCGGTCTCGATGGTGGGTGTCCCCAATTGAGGGTCCGAAATTGAGTGCTTGGGTAACAGCGGTATGAAATTGAAGTTTGTTGAGAGAATTGCAAGTTGCAGGTCGGCTTCCGCGCCGGCATCGATCGCGCGTGTGTTAACGGCTGGCCTGATCTTTTGCGTGACTCCTAATGCGCAGGCGACCGTTGAGACTTATCAGGAAGGCGTAAGCAGTTACAGCGGCACGCAGGACACGTTCCTGGAAGAAGATAACCCCGATACGGTGCGCGGAAGTTCAAGTCTCCTGAAGGTAGAGAACGATCCCCCACAGTTGCAACACACGTTGATCCGTTTCGACAATATCTTCGGTGGTGGGGCCGGGCAGATCCCGTTGGGGTCGATCATTAACTCCGCAACTCTGACCCTCGACGTTGACAACACTTCCTCAGCTAGCGCGCAGATCAGGTTGCACCGAATGCTCGTGACCTGGTCCGAGAATTCGACCTGGAACTCGATGACCGGCGGTATCCAGACGAATGACGTTGAGGCGTTGTCCGCACACGATGCACAGGTGACGGATCCCACAAGTGCGGGACCGCAAGTGATCACCGGGCTGGCAGCGGCACTGCAATCATGGTCTGACGGTGCAACGAACTACGGCTGGGCGATGATCAACGGCCATGCTGACGGATGGGATGTCGACTCGTCCGAAAACGGCACGACAGCGAACCGCCCATTGCTCACGGTCGACTGGACGCCCGGCATTTGTCCCGGTGGCAATGTCACGACCACGACCGATTCCACCGACAACAGTTCCTTACGCGCCTGCATCATCTGGTCGAACGCCAATTCCGGCACCGACACGATCACGGTTCCGGCAGGCACCTACACGCTGACCATTGCCGGGACCGGCGAGGATGCGGCGGACACCGGAGATCTGGATATTACCGACGACGTCATCATTAACGGCAATGCGGCGGCAGCAACCATCATCGACGGAAATTCGCTCGATCGCGTGTTCGACATTCTGGGCGCGAGCGTCACGATGACCAACCTGACCATCCAGGGCGGCAGCGTGACAGGTAACGGTGCAGGTCTGGCCCTCGATGCGACCGCCTCGCTGACCATGACTTACGCAACAGTCAGCGGCAACTCCGCAACAGCGGATGGTGGCGGCATCGCGACCGACAGCGGGAGCGTCAATCTCACTAACGTCACCGTCAGCGGCAACACGGCCGATCAGGGCGGCGGCCTGGACTGTGCCGGCCCCTGCACTCTGACCAACGTTACCGTCACCAACAATACGGCGCCGACCAACGGCGACGGCGTTCGCCAACGCACTGGAAGCGGCAGTATCACTTTCGTGAATTCGATTGTGGCGAACAATAACTCCCCCGGTGCACCGGAGTGCGACGGGAGCACAGCTCTCCTCATCTCCAGCGGCTACAACATCGGCAGTGACACCAGCTGCGACTTCACCAGCACCGGCGATCAGGAAAACACGGACCCCTTGTTGGGCACGTTACAGGACAATGGCGGATCGACGTTCACCCATGCGTTACTGGCCGGCAGTCCGGCAGAGGACACCGGCGACAGCAGTGTCTGTGTCGGCCCCGACAACGATACCGATCAGCGGGGCTCCGCGCGTCCGGTAGGCGTCAGTTGCGACGTCGGCGCGTACGAGACCGCTGCAGCGCCGTTCTGCACCGTGACGACAACGGCCGATACGGGGCTCGGTTCGCTTAGGAACTGCATCACCTATGGGAACTTGAATCCCGGTATAACGATTCGTTTCAACATTGCAGAGCCCACCAACCGGTCCGCTGGTGCGGATGACTGGTGGGGCATCACACCGGCGAGCGCGTTACCCCCGGTTACCGCCATCGGCATCGTCATCGACGCAACAACTCAGACCACCAACCAGGGCGATACGAACTCGAGTGGACCGGAAGTCGAAATAGATGGCACAGGGGCGGGGGTTGCAACAGACGGGCTGGTGATCGGCGCAACCGCGAGCGGTTCCACCATCCGCGGCCTGGCCATCGGCAACTTCTCGGACAACGGAATCCTCTTGCTTGGCGGCAGCAATACCGTCGCCGGCAACTACGTTGGACTGAGTGCCGATGGTACGACTCTTGCGCCCAATAACACCAACGACACAGCGCAACAGGGCGGCATCCGAATCGAATCCGCGTCGAACACCATCGGCGGTACCGTCGACGCCGACCGGAACGTTATCTCCGGCAATTTTCAATCGGGAAT
>Ga0209988_10001430_pt1 | contig 15516 bp, 12 predicted proteins | sample N075metaG_FD_183115 | JGI IMG/M metagenome (GOLD analysis project Ga0209988, IMG submission 183115) | Deep subsurface microbial communities from Kermadec Trench to uncover new lineages of life (NeLLi) - N075 metaG (SPAdes) (version 2) | ecosystem: Environmental > Aquatic > Marine > Ocean trench... | reverse complement strand
AAACATTCAGAGCATCTCGCTATGCAGGATATACGAGATTCTATTGATGAATTAAAGTTTTATCGGGAGCATTTTTTCGTCAGCTGAATCGGTACTCAGTTAATATTACATTTCCAAGTAGTTTGGGTATTTATGTCATCACTTAAACCACCATTGCCAAAGAAGCTGTATACCGCAGCACAAGTTCGAGAGCTGGATCGCATCTCTATTGAGGAATTTTCTATTCCCGGGATTACCTTAATGGAAAGTGCCGGGGGTGCTGCCTATCAACTGATGCGTTCAAAATGGCCTGACGCAAAAACTATTCTCATACTCTGTGGTCCGGGGAACAATGGTGGTGACGGTTATATTCTGGCACGACTTGCAAAGGGGGATGGTCTTGCCGTTAAACTCCAACTGATAGGTGATCACACAAAACTAGCGGGTGATGCCTTATTGGCTGCCGAAAGATGTATTGCCAGTGGTCTGAAATCCATGGCGTATAGCAAAGAAGATTTGGGTGAAGCTGATGTTATTGTCGATGCACTGCTAGGTACTGGTCTGGACAGGGATGTGTTGGGTCAATGGCAGGAAGTTATCAATGCCATTAATAGCAGTAATACTCCCGTATTGTCTGTTGATATTCCATCCGGACTCAATGCGGACACGGGTCAGGTTATGGGTTGTGCAGTAAACGCGGATGCTACAATTTCGTTTATTGGCCTGAAACAGGGCCTGTTCACCGGGCAAGGTGTGGAATATGCTGGGGATGTCCATTTCAATAATCTGGACGTACCGGATGAAATAGGAACAAAAGTTAACTCGATGACAGAACAAATTACATTAGACGATCTGCAATCTTTTTTGATGCCAAGATCAAAATCTTCACACAAGGGAAGCTTTGGACATGTCCTTGTGGTTGGCGGGGAGTATGGTTTTGCAGGTGCTGCGCGATTGTGTGCGGAAGCTGCAGCGAGAACTGGCGCAGGATTAATTAGTCTTGCTACGCATGCGAGTCATGCTGGTTATATCACCATGTCTGTTCCAGAAGTAATGGCGCATGCGACTGAAAGTTCGACTGAGTTGTTAGCCCTTTTGGAAAAGGCCAATGTCGTTGCTATTGGGCCAGGGCTGGGTCAATCGAATTGGGGCATGTCATTATTTTCTAAAGTATTGGAGAGTGATCTGCCTTTGGTTGTTGATGCGGATGCCTTAAATTTACTTGCGCAAGACCCCGTCACCTCCGATCGCTGGGTTCTAAGCCCCCATCCTGGTGAAGCTGCACGCTTATTAAATTGTGACAGCCATACGATTCAATCAGATCGGATTGCTGCCGCAAAGGAAATCCAGAAGAAATTTGGTGGTATTACTGTATTGAAGGGCAGTGGCACGGTGATTGTTGATGACAGGAAAGATGGTGGGCAAAAGGTATCAATTTGTGCTGCCGGAAATCCTGGTATGGCAAGTGGCGGTATGGGAGATGTCCTGACGGGGGTGATAGCTGGATTGATCGCTCAGAGGGTATCACTGGGCCTTGATATTGGAGATGCCGCACGTCTAGGCGTCTGTCTTCACGCAAGTGCCGGAGATAATGCCGCCACCGATGGTGAACGTGGGATGCTGGCAAGTGATTTGATGCCATGGATAAGAAAATTACTCAATGTGTCAGCTTGATGTCATTGGTGCACCCGCCATGGAGGAATTGGGTCGGAGATTGGCAAGTGTCTGTCCCCCCGGTAGTAAGTTGTTTCTGCAAGGTGAGTTGGGTACTGGCAAGACTACTTTGAGCAGAGGATTCCTGAATGGGCTCGGGCATCAGGGCATCGTCAAGAGCCCGACCTATACACTTGTAGAACCCTACCAAATTGATGATCTTGAAGTATTTCACTTCGACCTCTACCGACTTAATAATCCGCAAGAACTTGAATCACTCGGCATACGTGATTACTTCTCCGGAAAGGCCATATGTCTTGTCGAATGGCCAGAAAAAGGTGCAGAATTTCTGGGTACACCGGATGTACATATTCACATTCAATATCAGGATGAACATAGAAATGTCCGCTTAGAGGCCAAAACTCCTGCAGGAAAAGAAATTATCCGTTCTTTTTGACAACTCTGAAACTTGATTTTTCCTTTACTATTGCCTATAAAACAGTGATATAGGTTGATTTTCTAGATAAAACTTGAAATTATTCAAGTAACAATCCAATAATAAAGACATTATTAGGAAACAAACGGTTTTAAGGCCATGCGTAAACTGTGTTTAATCTTGTGTTTCATGTTACCAATCTCTGTGTTTGCGGGGCAGGTGACGATGCAGAATGTCCGTATCTGGGCAGCGCCTGATAACACGCGTGTGGTTTTTGATGTCTCTGGCCCTGTTGATCACAAACTCGAATTACTCTCCAATCCTGATCGTCTGGTTGTTGATATTAAAAACGCAAAAATGACTCAGGCCATCAGTCAGCCTGTTAATGCCGATAAATATCTGAAAAGTGTGCGTAGTGCTAAAAGAGACAAGTCGAACTTAAGGGTTGTCTTCGATTTAAAGAAAAATATCGAAATGCGTAGCTTCCTGTTACAACCCAACCGGCAGTATGGGCATCGTCTGGTTATCGATCTCTATGATGAAAACAGGCAGGATGCGGCCACTCAGATAATCACACAAGCAGATAATAAACGATCGAAGGATATTATTATCGCCGTCGACGCAGGCCATGGTGGGGATGACCCTGGCGCGACGGGCCCACATGGTGTGCGCGAAAAGGATGTGACACTGAAGATTGCCAGAAATTTGGCCAATCTAATCAATCAGGAATATGGTATGAAGGCCGTACTTATCCGGGAAGGTGACTATTTTCTTAGTCTACGTAGCCGAATAGGGAAAGCCAGGGAGCACAAGGCGGATCTGTTTATTTCTATTCATGCTGATGCCTTTAGAGATCCCAGGGTCAGGGGTTCCTCTGTTTATATCCTATCTAACAGAGGAGCAAGTAGTGAGGCAGCCAAATGGTTAGCCGAAAGAGAGAATGCTGCTGATCTTATTGGTGGTGTCAGCCTTGATGATAAAGATGATGTGCTGGCATCGGTATTACTCGACCTGTCTCAAACTGCCAGTCTCGAAGCCAGTATCGGTGTTGCAGACAGGGTCCTGTCTGACCTGAAAAAATTGGGCAAAACTCATAAAAAACATGTGCAGTCGGCAGGGTTTGCAGTTCTAAAGTCACCAGACATTCCTTCGATACTGGTTGAAATGGCCTATATCTCTAATCCAGAGGAAGAAAAAAATCTAAGGAATGCCGCATATCAAACCAAACTCGCAAAGGCACTATTAAGCGGGATGAAAGCTTATTTCAGCGACTACGCACCGGAAGGAACATTGCTTGCTTCTGCGGCAACACGCAAACATATCATCGCACGTGGAGATACACTTTCAGGGATTGCCCAGAAATATCGAGTCAGCATGAATACATTACGTGACTCGAATCGATTGAAAAGTGACAGGATTCGGGTCGGTCAGGTTCTGAATATTCCCGCAATATAAGATTAGCTGGTCAATTGATTCGTCATAGCAAAAAGTTCTCAAGAACTGCCGTTGCGACACTGGCCAGCTAAGGCAGACGTAAAAATTGCTTTATACTATCCATTCCTTTAAATTAAAGGCATCAACTCAGCCTAAGGAATAGGTAATAATAAAGATGTCAATCAAGCTGGTTCCCGCGTTCTATTCAATATCATTATGTTAGAAAAATGTGTCAGTACAGACTATCTAAAACGAGGTATGTATGTATCACGCCTTGATCGCCCGTGGGGTGAATCTGATTTTCTATTTCAAGGTTTTTACATCAAAGCTCAAGATGATATTGAACAAATCCAAAGGCAATGTAAGTTTATTTATATTGATGTAGAACGGGGTGAGGGTGCTGATCAATATATAGAAGTAGCCCCGCAAAAGAAATTATCTAAAGTTGATAAAATTAAAGAAACATTAATTGTCGCAAAAAATAACTACAATAAACTCTCTGATGAATTCTCACGTGCGATGGATGATATTCGCTCTGGCGGCAATCTTCAGATTGATGTTATACAAGATCAGATGGCAACAGTAGTCGAGGGTGTCTCGAATAATACAGACGCATACTTACTGTTAACCAAATTAAAAGGTAAAGATGATTATACTTATCACCATATGATAAGTTGCTCTATTCTTGCTACCGCACTTGGTAAAGAACTTGGTCTTTCTAAAGCTGAACTGGAAGAACTTGCAATTGGGATATTACTTTTTGATATAGGAAAAATGAAGTTACCGCTATCTATCTTGACCAAAAAGGAAAAATTAAACGACGAAGAATTACAATTAATAAAAAATCATGTCACTGATAGTGTGGCACTATTATCTAAAACAAAAGGGGTAAGCTCTTCTACGATGACAATAGCTCAAGACCATCATGAACGTTATGATGGTAGTGGTTATCCTCAGGGGAAAAAGGAAACACAAATATCTTTATATGCCAGTATTGCAGGTCTAGTTGATTGTTATCATGCCATGACCAGTGAACGAGTCTTTGCTAAAGGGATTAAACACGGTGAAGTCGTTAATCAGCTTTATTCGCGTCGAAACGTAGACTTTAAAGAAGAACTTGTTGAACATTTTATCCAGTGTCTTGGCTCATATCCAGCCGGTACGCTTGTTGAGTTATCAACCGGTGAAGTTTGTGTTGTCATCGAACAGAATAAGGTCAGGCGTTTAAGACCAAAAGTAATGGTATTGCTGAACAAGGAGAAGAAGTCTAATGACTACTTTCCCATTATGGATTTACTTACAGAAATTGAAGATGCTGACAGGAACCCAATATCTATTGTCAGGACACTTGAAAATGATGCCTATGGACTTGACGCAGAAAAATTCTACTTATAGATAATCCTGAATAGATATAATCCGTTGACCATATGCCTGAAAATAATAATGAACTCGAAATTTGTTCTCGCAGCAGCATCCTCGGTCAGCTAGGCAAAGAATTACTTCATAGTAAAAAAGACAAGGCATCAAGTGGGCTACTTGTTCTAAGAGTCCTTTCATTACACGATATCAATACAACATATGGTTATGAAAATGGAAACGACTTTATATTCAGATTATTTCAATTAACACAGAAAATTTTATCAAAAGAAGATATTGTTTTTCGTGTAGGTAATGATGAATTTGCAATATTATTAAAAAATATTTTAAACAAAAATCATATTATATTGGCCATAAATAAAATCCTGACTAGCTTAACAAAACTATTTCTTATAAAAGACGAACAAGTTCAGGTTCAAATTTCAATAGGGGCAGCATTTTTCCCAGACGACGCTGACGATGCAGAAAGATTATTAATTTGTGCAGACATGGCACTTGCCAAAGCAATCAAGGACGGTAAGGCTTATAACTTTTTTTCTGAGCAGAATGTTTTCAAAGGATTTTCTAATTTGGTAATTAGAAAAGAACTTGATAAAGCTATTGATAATTTTGAATTAACTCTTCTATACCAGCCAAAAATTGATTTACAAAAGAATGAAATATGTGGTGCTGAATGTTTAATGCGATGGAATAATTCCATGATGGGAACAGTCCCCCCGGATGTTTTCATAACAGTTGCTGAATCGACTGGGCAGATTATGGATTTGACTATCTGGTCATTAAACGTAGCACTTAGACAGGCACAAAAGTGGTGTTCTAAATGGCCTGGTTTTCAAATTGCCATTAATTTATCTGCTGCAATATTATACGATCCAAATATTATTCAAATAATAAAAAACGCCTTGAATATGTGGTCGATCGAACCGGATAATGTCATGTTTGAGGTTACGGAAAGTGCTGTGATGCTTGAACCTGAACATTCTTTGGAGGTTCTTAAAAACCTCACTGAGTTAGGACTTGATCTTTCCATTGATGATTTCGGTACCGGTTATTCGTCACTTGCTTACCTGAAACACTTACCTGTTGCCGAACTTAAGATAGACAAATCATTTGTTTTGGCTATGAGCCAAAACGAAGATGATAAAATAATCGCTCGTACTATTATTGAACTCGGACATAATTTCAATTTAAGCGTCATCGCAGAAGGTATCGAAGATAAAGAGACAATGACCGAGCTGGCATCATTAGGCTGTGATAAAGGACAGGGCTATTATATGTCACGCCCTGTTACAGAGAGTGAGTTATACGAGTTTATCCAATCGTCAGAATGGAAATTAAAACCTGATGATACTGGCGATTCTGCAATCGGCTAAACCTGACAAATACTCATACTAATAAATCGTATCCTTTTCTACCTCATCATCCGTTGCTGCCGTATTATAGTGACATGGCAGTGACCGTTTTATCTCAAAGAATACACATGCTTTCTATCGCGCTTGTTAACCAAATCGCGGCAGGAGAAGTCATTCAGCGCCCGGCATCTGTGGTTAAGGAATTATTGGAGAATAGTCTGGATGCTGGTGCCTCCGAGATTAAACTTGATATTAAAAAAGGTGGGCGACTATTGATCAGTATTCAGGACAATGGTCATGGCATTCATCCTGATGATTTACCATTGGCATTGGCACAACATGGGACCAGTAAACTCATGTCGCAGACAGATCTCGAAAGAATTACGACCCTGGGCTTTCGTGGTGAGGCATTGTCGAGTATCGCCTCTGTCTCCAGGTTAAAACTGGCTTCTCGTATTGCCGATGAAGAACATGTCAATGAAAATCATGCTAATGAAAATCATGGATGGGCTATTGATGTAACACAGGGAGACGCTGTGTCTGAACAGGTACCAATAGGTATGGTTGTGGGCACCAGTGTTGAGGTGCGGGACCTGTTTTTTAATACGCCGGCCAGGCGTAAATTTCTACGTACAGATAACACTGAATTTTTTCATATACGTGAGATCGTCAGGCGCATTGCCTTGAGCAGATACGACGTTTCATTTCACTTAAAACATAACAATAAAACTATTCTCCAATGCTCTGGCAAGCAAAAGAATTTTGCAGAACGTGCACAAACAATATTTGGTAAAACATTTCTTGCCAATTCTTTCGAGCTTGATTATGAACGAAATGGTTTACGACTATGGGGATGGTTCGGTCATCCTGAGATTGCAAGGAACCAGGTCGATCAACAATACTTCTATTTAAATGGACGAGTGATCCGGGACAAACAGGTGAATCATGCGATACGCGTGGCAACTCAGGATAATCTTTACACCGGCAAGCACGCAGTCTACGTTTTATTTCTGGAAATGGATGTCTCTCATGTAGATGTAAATGTGCATCCAGCAAAACATGAAGTGAGATTCCACCAGGCGAGGGATGTGCATGACTTTGTTTTTAGTGCCCTGGTGCAGGCATGTGACGGCAGAGATGTTCGGGAGAAGAATAATCAGGAACAGAAGATACAGGAGCAGGGGGCTCAATATTTTCCCACTCAAAATTATGACAGGAATTTCGACTCTCAATCCTCCCTGAAATCTACAATGTACGCTACTAGTAGTAATAAACATTGGCATAAATCCTCTTCAGATTCGAATAATTCTTTATTGATTGAAGATCGGTATTTGATCACGCAACTGAAGGATGAAACTTTTTTAATCGATGTGCCTTTGTGTCAGGAAATTATTGTCTTATCGAAACTGGAAAATGATTATGCTACGGGAAGTATTCGTCGTAGACCCTTGCTTGTGCCACTGACTATGATTGTTTCTATCAAGGATGCTGATTTTATTGAATCCAGGGCCCCTGCGTTCGAAAGGCTTGGCCTGAAGCTAGAAAGGATTGCAGCAGATAGCCTTTTAATCCGTGAAATCCCGCTATTGCTTGAGTATGCAGATATTATCAGTCTGCTTAGTGACATCATACCTTTAGTAAAATCAGGCAATTCCAGCGAGGAAATCATTAGCATGATGTCCAGGCATGTGAACGATGCAGGATTAGTCAATAGTGATAAACAGGTGCTGATCCAGCTTATGGCTGAAGTAAGAAGTGCCAATGCAGATTCGAGCGATGCAAACATGCCATGGCGAACGCTTGATAGTGAATCGTTGAGCAATTTAATGAAACGGAAAAATTGAGATGACAGACCCTGTCATATTCCTAATGGGGCCGACTGCTACGGGTAAAACTGATATAGCAGCAGCACTATTCAAGCGGCTTCACATAGAACTCATCAGTGTGGATTCTGCCCTGGTTTATCGAGGCATGGATATCGGTACGGCCAAGCCATCAAAGGAATTCCTGAACAATGTTCCTCATCGCTTGATCGATATCTGTGAGCCAGATGAGACCTATTCGGCGGCCAAATTTCGTGATGATGCCCTGCTAGCCATTGATGAAATACATTCTCAAAACAGGGTCCCGCTTCTAGTAGGTGGCACAGGTTTATATTTCCGCGCGCTGGAGTCAGGGATATCCGATTTACCGGATGCTGATGCAGAAATCAGACAACGACTTGAATTGGAGGCCAGAGATATTGGTTGGCAGGCGATGCATGCTCGACTCGCCAGGGTTGATCCTGTATCGGCAGACAGGATTCACCCGAATGATCCGCAACGTATACAGCGTGCTCTGGAAATTTATCAGATTAGTGGCCGAAGTATGACTGATCATTATGATGATGGAGATGCAAGCCCATTTCCCTTTGAGGTCATTAAAATCATCTTGAATCCGGGGGATCGTGCAAACCTCCATGAAAGAATCAAACATCGTTTCATGAAAATGCTTGATCAGGGACTAGTAGAAGAAGTCAGGTGCTTTCATGTAAACAGCCGATTTTCTGGTTCTTTACCTGCCATGCGCATGGTTGGCTATCGGCAAGTCTGGAATTATCTGGATGGAGAAACAGATTATGAAGAAATGGTAAAAAAGGCCATTGCTGCGACGCGACAACTGGCCAAACGGCAGATGACCTGGTTCAGGAAAGAGGAAAATGGCATCTGGCTTGACTCTGATGAGTCCGGACTGATTGAGCAAATACAGGGAATTCTCGGTGAAAAGGCGCATTTATTGGCCTAAATGTAATACAATAGTCTGATAACAATAAAAAGGAACCCACGAGTGATTTGAGGTTCTAACAAAAAAATATAATAAGAGAACCAATATACTGGTTCATAAAAATAATAATCTTATAACAAGGAGAATTGTTATGAATAAGGGGCATACCCTGCAAGATCCGTTTCTTAACGCCTTACGTAAAGAGCGAATACCTGTGTCAGTATTTCTTGTTAATGGGATAAAACTTACAGGTCAGGTGGAATCATTTGATCAATTTGTCGTGCTTTTAAAAAATTCTGTCAGTCAATTAGTTTACAAACATGCAATATCAACCATTGTTCCAACCCGTAACGTCAAGCTCCCAAGAGCAGACGATGACCATCATAACGGTCAGGACAAGGCCTGATATTCAAGGATTGAGTCTTGGGGTTTGAGGTGTTTGATTGACTGACGCAGCAGCTATCAGCGAGCTGGCCGTTCTCGTTAATATCAATTTCAAAAATACTGAATTCAATGAAGGCCTTGAAGAATTCATCGAGTTGGTGACTTCTGCCGGGCTCGAACCTGTGACGACCATTACCTGTTCCAGAAATACACCAGATAGCGGTTTTTTTATCGGTAGTGGCAAGGTTGAAGAGATCAAGCAAGCAGTGATCGAAAAACAGGCCGATGTTGTGATATTTAATCATATCCTGAGTCCACGGCAGGAACGTAATGTAGAGAAAGTATGTCAATGTAGAGTGGTTGATCGTGTGGGATTGATTCTTGATATATTTGCTCAACGTGCCAGAAGCTTTGAAGGAAAATTACAGGTTGAACTGGCCCAGCTAAGGCACCTGTCTTCCCGTCTGATCAGAGGTTGGACACATCTGGAACGGCAGAAGGGTGGAATTGGTTTAAGAGGGCCGGGTGAAACCCAGTTGGAGACAGATCGTCGCCTGATAGGTAAGCGAATCAAAACAATCAACGCACGTTTGGAGAAGGTCAGGCGCCAGCGCCAACAAGGCAGAAAAAGACGCAGCAGATCGCACACACCAGTGGTGTCGCTTGTGGGTTATACCAATGCTGGTAAATCGACCCTGTTTAATCGACTCACGGGTTCGAATGTTTATACCGCCAATAAACTTTTTGCGACACTTGATCCGACATTCCGGCGCATCGAACTAGCACCTGCAACCCCGGTGATTTTGACCGATACCGTAGGCTTTATCAGGCATCTTCCTCATGATTTGGTGGATGCCTTTCACGCAACCCTGGAGGAAACCCGGGAAGCTGACTTACTGTTGCATATTGTTGATGTTACCGGTGAGCAACGTGATAGTCAGATGGAACAGGTCAATCTGGTCATCAACGAAATTGGCGCAGAAGGCGTGCCGCAAATTGAGGTTTATAACAAGATTGATCAGCATGGGGAGTTGAGCGCAAGGGTAGAAACAGATGAGAATGGTTTTCCGAGTAGGGTCTGGTTATCGGCCAGGACCGGAGAAGGCATTGAGGGTCTACTAGATTCAATTACCACGTTCATCCGCTCTAAAGTTCAGCATCATCGACTGAACTTGCCCGCTTCTGCAGGAAAACTACGTGCTGACTTATTCAATATGGGTGTTGTACGAAATGAAGAATATGGTGAGGATGGGGGGTGGATGATGGAAGTCGACATAGAATCGCATAGATTAGACCAACTTTTCCGAGAATCGGGTCTGGAAGATGTCTTGCTACAGTGAGACAATAACGAGCTTTGAGACAATGATATAGAATCAAATCACTTTTGGCGTAATGCCTGAAAAATGGAGAAATACACATATGGGTTGGAATGAACCACCTGACGGTAATAATGGTAAAGATCCCTGGGGTAATAGGGGGGGCAAAAAGAGCAATGGAGATGGGCCACCAGATCTGGATGAAATTGTACGCAAGATGCAAGAAGGACTTAGTGGAATTTTTGGCAAAAAATCTTCTAATGGATCTGGAAATGGCAGTGGAGCAAAATTGCCCACAGCCTTTATTTTTATCGCACTCATTGCCTGGCTAACATTCGATTCTTTCTATGCGATAGACGAACAACAGCGTGGTGTTGTCTTGCGTTTTGGTGAGCACGTGGCCGTTCTGCCGCCTGGACTTAGTCTGCGTTTCCCGCGTCCAATAGAAAAAGTGGTCAAGGTTAATGTCGGGCAATTGCGTTCGATTACGCACAGAGCGACCATGTTGACTCAAGATGAAAATATTGTGGACGTTGAAGTTGCGGTGCAGTGGAAAATCAGGGACCCAGCCGATTTTCTGTTTAATCTTTATGCGCCTGCGGCAACACTAAGACAGGTGACAGAAAGTGCCGTACGTGAAGTGATTGGTAAGAGCAAACTTGATTTTGTCCTGACAGAAGGCCGAAGTGAAATTGCCCAAAGGCAGGAAATATTGATTCAGGAAATCATGGATCTTTACCAATCCGGTATTGTGATTGCCAAGGTGGAAATGCAATCCGCAAAACCTCCAGAAGAGGTTAAGGCGGCCTTCGATGATGCGATCAAGGCAAGAGAGGATGAGCAGAAATCAGTCAACCAGGCAGAGGCTTATAAAAACGACATTATCCCCAAGGCGAGGGGGGGTGCTGCGCGATTACGTGAAGAAGCCAGTGGCTATAAGGCGAGGGTTATTGCCAGAGCTGAAGGTGAGTCCAGCCGTTTCGAGCAATTACTTGCTGAATATCAGCGCGCACCTGAAGTGACGCGCCAACGCCTGTATATTGATGCTATGGAGGCAGTGTTGTCGAGTTCCAGTAAAGTGTTGATTGATTCTGATAGTGGAAATAGTTTGATGTACCTGCCAATTGATAAATTATTAGAGCGGCGCAGCAATACTCCCCAGAATGTTTTACCAATTCCTGGACAGTTTAAATCAGATTCACAGTCAAGGGCTCCGGGGTCTATGTCTGGTCAGCCTGGAAGCAGAAGTAGAGGAGTACGTTAGTTATGGGACCAAAAATTATTATTTCAGTTGTTTTGCTGGCATTGATTGCATCAGTTTCTCTGTTCAAGGTTGAGCAGTGGGAACAGGCAATTGTTTTTAAATTCCGTGAGATTCATAGGTCAGATTACAAAGCAGGTCTGCATTTTAAAATCCCTGGCGTAAATACCTCAAAGACATTTGAGGCAAGGATATTAAACCTTGATTACGAGCCACAACGTTTTCTTACCAAAGAGAAAAAAGATGTGATTGTTGATTATTACGTTAAATGGCGTATCTCTGATGTTGATAAATTTTATACAATATCTCTTGGCGGTGATATTCAATACGCGAATGGATTGCTTGAGCAGAGAATTACCCGAGCATTGCGTGATGAGTTCGGTAAGAAAACCGTACAGGAAGTGGTGGCGGGTGATCGTGGTGAGATATTTGATGCTGTTGCATCAACAATAACGCAATTACCACAGGAGTTAGGAATAACTGTACTCGATGTCAGAACCAAAAGGATTGATTTGCCGGAAGAAGTAAGCCATTCGGTTTATGAAAGAATGCGCGCTGAGCGCTTGCGTGTTGCCAAGGATTTTCGTGCACGAGGGGAAGAAGCTGCTGAAAGAATTAGTGCAACGGCTGACAGGCAACGAGAAGTCATATTAGCCAATGCCTATCGTGATGCCGAGATTATCCGAGGGGAGGGTGATGCACAGGCCACAGAGACTTATGCGGCTGCCTTTAATAAAGACAAGGAATTTTATGACTTTTACAGGAGCATATCGGCCTATCAGAACAGTTTTAGTGGCCAAAGTGATATCCTGCTGATCTCACCTGACTCGGATTTCTTTAAATATTTCAATCATCCGTTAGGTCGATAGATCTATACCCAAACTACTTGGAAATACACCCCGGACTGAATCAGAGATATCCTGTAATGAAATCAGGGTTTCTCCAGCAGGATTGGTATGTGCGACAAAAATGATTGCAGAAAGGTTTTATGTGGAGTGAATTCTTAACGGCAATAGCCCTGGTCTTCATAATAGAAGGCATTATGCCATTTTGTAATCCTGCAGGTTTGCGTAAGATGTTTATTCTAGTTGCAAATATGGATGATACAAAATTACGTTTTATTGGATTGACGAGCATGTTGTCAGGTTTACTATTACTTTATCTGGTTCATTGATTAGAGACCTTTGCACGAAATAGATTTTTCGTGCAAAGGTCTCTATTAAAAAAAACAAGTTTGAAAACATAACAATGAAAAATCAAAATAGCTGGATATTACCCGAAGGGATAGAAGAGATTCTGCCGCCTCGTGCTGAGCAGCTGGATAAGCTGTGCCGGGAAATTATCGACCTATATGTGAGCTGGGGATATCAGTTAGTCATCCCTCCGATGATCGAATATATGGATTCTTTGTTGACAGGAACAGGTAAAGACCTGGATCTGCAAATATTCAAACTGACGGATCAGATGAGCGGTCGTTTAATGGGTGTACGTGCAGATACAACACCACAGGTTGCAAGGATTGATGCACATAATCTGAAACGAGAAGTGCCAACAAGATTATGTTACCTGGGAACGGTTCTACATACACGACCTGAAGATACAGGCGGTAATCGAAGCCCATTGCAGGTAGGCGCCGAGTTATACGGACATAAAGGAATTGAGAGCGATGCAGAAGTCCTGTGTCTGATGATTGAAACGATAAATAAAGCAGGCGTCGAAAAAATTCATCTCGATCTTGGTCATGTTGGTATTTACAATAATCTGGTTCAACTGGCGAAGCTGGATGACGAGTTGGAAGCGGAATTATTTGATGTGCTCCAGCGTAAGGCGATGCCTGAACTGGACGATATGATTTCCGCAGGGTCTTTATCTGCCGAAGCAGGACAGATGTTCAAGGTATTAATTACTTCGACTGGTTCGATCAATGATTTCAAAGAAGCCAGAGTTTTCTTTGACGGTATTAGTTCAGGGATAAAGGAGTGTCTGGATGAATTGCAGAATATCATCGAACTGGTTAGCAAAAGAATGCCTGAGCTGACACTTGATTATGATCTTTCCGAGTTACGCGGATATCACTATCACACAGGCATTGTCTTCACGGCCTATGTGCCAGGCCATGGTCAGGGTATTGCTTTTGGTGGACGATATGATGATATCGGCAGTGCATTTGGACGGGCACGTCCGGCAACTGGTTTCAGCACAGATATTAAAACCTTACTTGGTTTGAGTAAGTTAGTGCCTGAAAACAGAATGGGCATCTATGCACCATGCAGCGATGAGCCAGGTCAACTGCAAGCGATAAACAACTTACGAAACCAGGGTGAAATTGTTATTTGCGAATTATCAGGGCAGAGTGATGCGCCAGAAGATATGGGTTGCGACAGGCAACTGCAATATCAGGATGGCCAGTGGACTGTCGTCTCACAATAAAAAATATTAATAAAAATCTTGTGCTTATACGAGCAATCTTTAATGGGTGAAAATATTTAATGGGTAAAAATATTGTCGTTCTCGGTACTCAATGGGGTGATGAAGGTAAAGGTAAAATTGTTGACCTACTGACAGATCAGGTTGCGGCTGTTGTTCGCTTCCAGGGCGGACATAATGCCGGGCATACAGTCGTTATTGAGGGAAACAAAACAGTATTACATCTGATTCCTTCTGGGATTCTACGTGAAGGCGTGCAATGTCTGATTGGCAATGGTGTTGTTTTAAGTCCGACAGCTTTGCTTGATGAAATTTCTATGCTTGAAGGAAATGGCATTAATGCTCGTGATCGATTAAAAATAAGTGAAGCATGCACATTGATCTTGCCCTACCACATCGCACTTGACCAGGCGCGAGAAAAAGCCAAAGGCAATGATGCCATCGGTACAACTGGACGCGGAATCGGACCTGCATACGAAGATAAGGTTGCAAGAAGAGCTTTGCGTGTTGGTGATCTCCTGAATAAAGATAAATTCGCAAAGAAACTGGCAGAAGTCCTGGAGTTTCATAATTTCATCTTGAAAGAATATTTCAAATCTGATGTTGTTGATTATCAGACGACGCTTGATGAAACAATGGACCTGGCCGAATCGATCATTCCCATGATCGCCGATGTAACGGAGTTAATCTGGCAGCTTCAAAAAAAGGGTGACAATATTCTTTTCGAAGGGGCGCAAGGAACATTACTGGATATCGACCATGGTACTTATCCTTTTGTAACTTCTTCGAATACAACAGCAGGCGGCGCGTCAACAGGGTCGGGTGTAGGTCCCGGATGTTTTGATTACATACTTGGAATTACCAAGGCCTACACAACACGTGTTGGTTCAGGCCCATTCCCAACAGAGCTATTTGATACCACAGGAGAACACCTTGCAAAGGTAGGTCACGAATTTGGCGCAACGACAGGACGTGCACGCCGTTGTGGATGGTTTGATGCTGTAGCTTTAAGAAGATCAAAACAGGTCAATAATTTGACAGGTTTGTGTATCACTAAACTCGATGTTCTGGATGGTCTGGATACCATTCATATTTGTACCGGATATGATTACAGGGGCCAAACAAGATTGACTC
>Ga0209988_10001429_pt1 | contig 15523 bp, 17 predicted proteins | sample N075metaG_FD_183115 | JGI IMG/M metagenome (GOLD analysis project Ga0209988, IMG submission 183115) | Deep subsurface microbial communities from Kermadec Trench to uncover new lineages of life (NeLLi) - N075 metaG (SPAdes) (version 2) | ecosystem: Environmental > Aquatic > Marine > Ocean trench... | reverse complement strand
TATCTATCGACATATTAACTTTCATTGACCATGTATTACCTCTCTATATATGACTGACAAGAAAGGCAAAAACGTAAACACTATCGATACGAGGATATGATGACCCCTATGCGAAGTTCTGTTCAGTAGAAAGACCCAGTCAATTTTTGAAGAAATAGAGCACACTTAGATAACTTAATGCATTTGCCAAATAAATGAATGAAAATGAAGCTGCTGAACAATTGTATTCAGCTAAAAACCAACACTTTAAATAACTTCATGGGCGTTTAAATTCGGGGGGCTATATAATGAATCATTGCCTCTATCTACAGGTTCATTTCTGGTTTGGAATAAATCTAACCACCCACATGTACATATCTGGTAGCGGCAACTTCCTGACCTATGCGCAGGCCTAAGCCATTGATTCTGGTCCTATTCTCTGCACCAGCACTAACAGAAGCTATTGTTGCGACTTCACCTGCTTGTGATAGGTTTAATGTCATTGACGGCTCTTTGTAATAATAATGAGAATTATTCTCATTCTCACATAGAACTACAACAGGGTCAATAGTTGCAGTGCAATAATATAAGCACGGGAGTCTGTTAAAACAACTCTATCTCATTGTTTTTATTGATACATTTTCGATATGCATTGAGCCTACTAAGTATTTAAGCCTAATGGGTCAGATGGATCTATAGATTCATTAAAGGGTTTGCGTCGCTCAATATCAGTTAACTGATAGACTTTACCTATCCAGTTATTAATTACCGCTTCCGCACTGTCATGCCAGGTGTTATCGAGCAGTGGCGCGATCAAGCCTTCAGGAAATGCCGGTGGGTTTTGATTATTGTCTCGCGCATGGATTATCTTCTCGGAAAATTCATCAAGAATGGCGCATGCCTGTAATGAAAAATAATTATCAGGCATCGGTGGATATTCATCTGTTTCAGCATGGATGTACCGCCCTATTTCGCGCTTATATTCTTTTAACAAACTGATCGAATCATATTCAGGATGTCCCTGGAAAAATACAATACGGAAGCCATCTTCACTGACAGCCAGATGTACGCCAGATTCTTCACCTTCAACTAATATCTTAAGCTTAGCCGCTTCAAATTGCTCCCTGTAAACTTCATTAAACCTTGAGTGCGGCACATCAAAACGCGTGTTCACTCCGGAAACTAATGGATGTTTTTGATCAGTGACTCTGTGCGGATACACACCCCATTTTTTTTCAGGTAAAGGCTTTCGTTTTTGTTGGTAACGGAACTGTAAAACAGCATGCGTTGCCAGACATGAGCATAAAGTCGAAGTAACATTCTCATAGGCCCAATCAACGATTTCATTAAGTGGCTCCCAAAAAGGTTGCTCAGATAACTCAGAACCAGTGACATTGGCACCAGTGATGATTAAGGCATCAAGCCCATCATTTTTAATTTGCTCAAAGGTTTTATAATATTTATCTACATGTGCCTGACCTTCTGGCCCACGAACGAGTTCCTTGAGTGTAAATGGGTGTACATAGAACTGGGCTATTTGATTACTTTCACCTACAAGTCTGAAAAATTGACGTTCAGTCGCAGCCAGAGCCTTATCAGGCATCATGTTCAATAGACCAATGTGAAGCTCACGGATGTCCTGATGTTCTGCCTGGTCACGCGCAATCACAGTTTCGCCTTCCTGTTGAAGTCGGTCGAAACTGGGCAAGCCTGTATTTGCTACCAATGGCATCTGTTATCTCGCAAAAGGTTTATATATATTCTATCGATCAAGGACATTAGCAATCAGTTCCAGGAGATCATTTTCATTTTGTACCTTGACAATTTCTTCAGTGGTAATGGTATAACCATATTGATCTGCAATTGCTTCATACTTTGGTATGCGCGAATAAAATAAGCGCGGGAATATCCATCGCACAAAATCATCTGGTTCAATGAGCGCCACGTATTCAAGATTCTTTTCTGACATATAAACTGCCAGTTGTTCATCCAGAAAATCTTCTCGATAATAAAGTGGCTTTGGCAAACTTTCAGCGCGTTTGATTAATTCCTGCTCATCTATCTTCGATGCCTTGATATATAGAATCAGCGTATTATCAGACAAGGCATTGAGTACTTCTGCATCATCAAGTTCACAAAGACTGCCACCCGCATCATTGATGAAATGGTCATAGCCATAAACATGATGTGCCTTCTGTATAAATTCTGGCACATCTTTCATGGTGGCAATTTCTGCCTGGCGATGTAATTCCTGCCGATGTTTAAATTCAGCCAGGCCGAGCCCCCCTCCTTCAGGATTTCCTAATTTTCCCAGAAAGGTTGAAACAGGGTTTAGATTATCTACCGTAATATTATTACGCAGATGCAAGGAATCTGACCGCATTAGATCTTTTAGAAAAGGAATATGCATCAGTTTCTGTTTAATATTATCCAGGATAGGTTCATCCAGATAACGCGTACCAATACGGTAGTCACCTGAATAATGAAACCAGTGGTGCTGACGTAACATGCAGGCGAGACGCGTCTTCCCTACTCCGGACATACCGAGTAAGGTGATCGCTTTTTTATCCCACGTTTTAAATTCCTGGCCGTTTAATTTCACCGGAGTGTATCCATTAATAATTTGCTTGCAGATGCTACCTTATGCTGTGAATCTCATAAAGCAGAAATCACTGTTTTTATTGAGGTTTTTCGGGAGATAAATTTATTTATAAAATACAATATTACCTTCGTAGTAACACTTAACCCCGATCGTCAATAATATCTATTCCCTGTGGTGGTTCAAAATTAAACATACTATCGTCCATTTTTTTATTAATAATCTCATCGGTAAAATCAATTCGTGTTACCTGGCCCAGATTATCGAACATCACCATCATACCTAACTGTTGATTGTCGAAACCTAGTCGAATACTGTTGTACTGACTGTCTATGTCTCTAGGTGTGAGTTCTACCCAGTCAAAATCTTCAATTTTTCCCAAATCTATAATAATGAACTGTTTATCAATATCTTCATAATTTCCAAAAACAGCGGCTGGTGTGTTTGCTATAGATGATGAAACATCCCGAATCGTCACCTGTTCAAGATCTTCATCGTAAAACCACAATGTTTCTCCATTAGTGACAATCGTTTGTTTATAAGGATGTTGATAATCCCAACGAAATTTATCTGGTCGATTTAAAAACACGACTCCGCGAGAACTTTCCATTTCCATTCCCTGATCGTCTACCAGTGTTTGCTTGAAATTAGCTTCCAGTGTCTGCATAGTACCGAGAAAATGCTTAAGGTGATTTTCATCACTGCTTTCCGCATAAGTGACTGTCGCAAACAACAACACAAATAATTTTATTATTTTCATAATTGTATTTGACTGAATATTTTTATGAAGTTGCATCTAGCACATAATATGCCGACTAGTCTATCGGTGGCGGTGGAGATGCCAACACTTCACGACTGCCATTGGAGCCTGTTTGACTGACCAAACCACATCGCTCCATCTCTTCGATGATCCTTGCTGCACGGTTGTATCCGATTTTCAAACGACGTTGTACATAGGAGATAGAAGCCTTTCGGGTTTCAGTCACAATTTGTACGGCCTCATCATAAAGCGGATCCATTTCATCTGAAGCTCTATCAATACCTGGAACAGCCTGTGCTCCGCCTTCTGTAGGTCCCTTGAGAATATCATCGTTATAAGAAGGTTCGCCCCGTGATTTGATGTTTTCAACAACGGCGTGTACTTCATGATCATCAACAAAAGCACCATGTATTCTTTCCGGGATGCTGGTGCCTGCAGGGAGATAGAGCATATCGCCATGTCCCAATAGAGTTTCTGCGCCCATTTGATCAAGAATGGTTCTTGAATCGATCTTTGATGAAACCTGAAAAGCAATACGAGTGGGAATGTTTGCCTTAATCAAACCCGTAATCACATCGACTGATGGTCTTTGCGTTGCCAGGATCAGATGTATCCCTGAAGCTCTGGCTTTTTGTGCCAATCTGGCAATCAGTTCTTCAACATTTTTGCCGGTTGTCATCATCATGTCCGCAAGTTCATCAACGATAACAACGATAAAAGGCAGATGTTCTAAATAACGCACCGGATCATCTTCACTGATCGGTCTGTATGTTGGATCAGGAATTGGTTCTCCACGCCCACTTGCCTCCTCGACTTTACGGTTGTAGCCGGCGATATTGCGCACACCCACTGAAGCCATTAATTTATAGCGACGTTCCATTTCAGCAACACACCAGCGTAAGGCATTTGATGCTTCCTTCATGTCGGTCACAACAGGTGCCAATAAATGGGGTATCCCTTCATAGACAGAAAGCTCAAGCATCTTTGGATCGATCATGATCATACGAATATCTTTGGGTGTGGACTTGTAAAGCAAACTCAGAATCATCGCGTTCAAAGCGACCGATTTACCAGAGCCTGTTGTACCAGCCACCAATAGATGTGGCATCTTACCCAGATCTACAACAACCGGTTGACCACTAATATTTTTACCAAGCCCAATCGTCAAGCTTGATTTCATCGCATCGTATTCTTTTGATCTGAAGATATCGCTCAGCGCAACAATTTCTCTATATTCGTTGGGTATTTCCAGGCCAATAACAGATTTACCCGGAATAACATCTACCACACGAACGCTGACTACAGATAAAGAGCGTGCCATATCCTTGGCCAGATTGATTATCTGATTACCTTTGACACCAGGGGCGGGCTGTATTTCAAAGCGCGTGATCACTGGCCCAGGTAAAACCTCTACGACCTGTGCTTCGATGCCAAAATCTTTTAGTTTAAGTTCGACCTGCCGTGAAATGGCTTCCAGAGATTCACGAGAGTACTGTCCTTTAGGCACTGGCGCTGCATCGAGTAAATCCAGTGGCGGTAAGGCAGTATCGACAGGGAGTTCGAATAAATTAACCTGTTTTTCTTTTTGTTCCCTGGTACTGACTTCAAACTCCGAAATAATTGGTTCGATCTTGACTGGTGCCCTGCCTTCAATTTTTTCTTTCTCAACTTCTAAAACAGCTTCTCTTTCACGTTTGGCCTGTCTACCTAATTCATGATCCTGTCTCAGCTCGCGCAGACCTGAGAGAAAATCCATCATTTTAAAGGTCCAGTAGCCGGTGGCATCCATTACCCATAACCAGGAAAGATCTGTAAATAGAGTTACGCCAATAAGTGCCATCGTCATTAATATGAGCGTACTACCCGTATGTCCAAAATTTGTATTTAGTGTAGATCCAAGTGTATCCCCAAGAATTCCGCCTGCCCCTTTAATTTCCAGGGGCAAACCATCGCCAACACGAAAGTGTAACCATGCCAAACCACAGGCTCCAATAAGTGCCAATATAAATCCCACAACGCGAATGGCGTAGTGTCCATAATTCACAGGTTCTTCATTTTGTATCGATTTAAAGATCCGCCAACCGCTATAAGCCAGAATAAATGGAAATGTATAACCAAGATAACCAAACAGATATAATAGAATGTCAGCTACCCATGCGCCGACAATGCCAGTGTTATTCTGAATGACGTCCACTGAGGCAGAATGTGACCAGGCAGGATCTCCGGGATAGAAGCTTGAAAGCGCTATAAATAAGAACAGTGAAACTGCAGCGAGACAGATAACACTGACTTCTCTGATGTTTTTCAGTATTTGGCTACTGAGAGGTCTTGCTGGAATTTGTTTACGTTTGGCTTGTGCCATTTAACCTTGCCATTTGTTGATCCTAAAGCGAATTAACTAAAAACTGCCCTATTATCATGTTTAATAAGAATTATTTCTATATTAAAAAGCCTGTTTTGAGCATTTTGCCAGTCGTTATGGATTAACGTAACATAACGCCCCTTTATACCCAAACTACCTGGGTATAACCGCCTGTAATTTCCCATTTCGGAGTTAAAAATGAGTGAAAACAAACATTGTCGTCTACTGATTCTGGGCTCAGGCCCCGCAGGTTACACGGCTTCTCTTTATGCTGCACGCGCCAACCTCTCTCCGGTGTTAGTCACTGGCATAGAACAAGGTGGTCAGTTGATGACGACCACCGATGTTGATAACTGGCCTGGTGACGTTGAAGGCTTACAAGGGCCGGATTTAATGGTACGCATGCTTGAGCATGTTAAACGTTTTGATACTGAAGTTATATTTGATCAGATTCATACCGTTGATCTGGATCAGAAACCTTTTAAGCTGGAAGGTGATTCAGGGACTTATACCTGTGATGCGTTAATTATTGCAACGGGTGCCTCGGCTAAATACCTTGGATTACCTTCAGAAGAAGCCTTCAAAGGAAAAGGTGTTTCTGCATGCGCTACCTGTGACGGTTTTTTCTATCGTGGACAGGAAGTTTCTGTGATTGGTGGGGGTAGTACGGCGGTTGAAGAGGCCTTATATCTTTCCAATCTTGCTTCAAAAGTAACTATTGTCCATCGTCGCGATCAGTTTCGCGCTGAAAAGATACTCGCAGATCGTCTGAAAGAAAGGGCTGAAAATGGCAATGTCGTGATTGAATGGGATCATGAACTTGATGAAGTTCTGGGTGATGCGACGGGTGTCACTGGAATGCGTATCAAACATTCAAAAACTGGTGCAACGAAAGATTTAGACCTGAAAGGTGTTTTTATCGCCATAGGTCACCAACCCAATACTTCGATCTTTGAAGGTCAGCTGGATATGAATAACGGATATATCAGGGTTAAAAGTGGTCAGAATGGTCAGGCCACGATGAGCAGTATCCCTGGTGTGTTTACTGCCGGTGACGTTGCAGACCATGTTTATCGTCAGGCGATCACTTCAGCAGGTAGCGGTTGTATGGCTGCGTTGGATGCAGAATCTTACCTTGATAATTTAGTTGAATAATATTGAACAGAAAACGGGACTCGATGATGCACTCCATATTAATGATAAAAGCCGGTACGCCTGATGTGCTTGAATATCAGGAGATAGAAACGCCGGAAATTAAATTAGACTCCGAACTGCTCATTCACATTCAGGCCGCAGGTGTAAATCCTCTTGATACAAAACTACGACAGGGTTTATATCCGATGGATAATCTACCTGCCGTACTGGGTTGTGATGGCAGTGGCATCGTTGAGGCCATTGGCTCAGAAGTCAGTAAATTTAAAGTAGGTGATGAAGTTTATTTCTTTCATGGTGGTATCGGCCCGATCCAGGGTAACTATGCAGAATTCAGAACTATTGAAGAACGGTTTGTTGCACATAAACCTGAAAGCCTGAATTTTACTGAAGCGGCAGCAGCCCCTCTGGCGTTGATCACCGCCTGGGAAGCCTTGCATGATCGTGTACAAATCAAAGCGGGTCAAAACGTATTTATCAATGCAGGTGCAGGTGGTGTGGGACATCTAGCGATACAACTCGCTAAGATTGTCGGTGCCAATGTTTGTACCACTGCAAGTTCCGAAGAAAAAGCCGACTTTGTGCGTTCACTCGGTGCTGACATGGTAATTAACTACAAGGAACAGGATTTTGTAGCGGCCATTATGGATTGGACCGATGGCAAGGGTGTCGACATTGTCATGGACAATGTTGGTGGCGAATGGATCGAGAAATCTTTTCCTGCTGTTGCACACTACGGACAATTCGTCACACTGCTGCAACCAGACAAGGAAACCGACTGGACTGTTGCACGTCAACGTAACATTGGGATTCATCTTGAAATTATGTTGTCTCCCCTGCTCTTTGACCTGCAAGACGCACAAAAGCATCAGACATTTATTCTTGAAGAATGTGCCAGGTATTTTGATGCAGGGAAGCTAAAAATTCACATCAGTAAATCCATGCCGCTGGCAGAAGCCGCAACTGCACATACTGACATAGAAACTGGCACGACAACTGGTAAAATCGTATTAACCATGTGATCATCTTCACGTATGCCGTTATCGATTAAAGTGTTTAAGAAACTAATCCGTCGCATGCTATATTCAATCGTTTTTATACTTGTTTCAGTTTGGGTGCTTCTTTCCCTGTTGTTGTATTTATTCCAGCCGAAGTTTGTTTATTTTCCTCTGTCAGAAATAGATTACACACCGGATATGGCAGGACTTGCCTATGAGGATATCTATTTTAAAACTGAAGATGGTGTCGAATTGAATGCCTGGTTTATTCCTGCAGAAGGTGCAAAGAACACGCTGTTATTTTTTCACGGTAATGGTGGCAATATTTCTCACCGACTTGATAGCCTGAAAATTTTTCATGAACTGGGGCTTTCGGTGTTTATTATTGATTATCGCGGTTATGGACAAAGCCAGGGAACAACAAGTGAACAAGGCACCTATCGAGATGCCGAAGCTGCCTGGCGATATCTCACAGAATCACGCGGTATCCCGGATAAAAACATAATTGTTTTCGGTCGATCAATGGGCGCCGGTGTTGCTACCTGGCTAGCCAGTCAATACACACCTAATTTATTGATACTGGAGTCCGCATTTACATCGATCGCAGATATGGCGAAACACTACTATCCCTATTTACCAACACATTTACTTGTCCGGATTAAATATTCATCTATCGACAGGATAGAAAGTATTCAATGCCCTATATTATTCTCACATAGTCAAACTGATGAAATTGTTCCTTTCAAATTGGGTGTTCAATTATTTGAACAGGCACAGGAACCAAAAATGTTTATGCAATTAGAAGGTGGACACAATGATGGATTTATTGTCAGTGGTCGTTCATACGTTGATGGTATTAAAGAGTTCCTGGATACATATGGTGACACTTATGGCGAGAACAATTTTTGACATTTCTTAATCGTATTGAAGAAACCGGGAACCGCCTTCCTGATCCTGCAACCCTGTTTGTCATCGGCACAGGTATCATCATGGTTCTGTCATGGGTCGCTACGTCCATGTCATGGGAAGTCCACAGTGACTTGACGGGAACACTTATCTCGCAAAATCTGCTTTCATCAGAAGGGATCTGGTGGCTGTTAAGTAATATGGTTAACAATTTTATTACCTTTCCACCGTTAGCGATTGTCCTGGTAGGGATGCTGGGCATTGGCTTGGCTGAAAGATCGGGCTTTCTGCCTGCACTGTTACGTCGTTCAATCCTATTGGTGCCACAATCCTTGCTAACCCCGGCAACAATATTCCTGGGAATAATGTCTTCAATGGCGCTGGACGCAGGTTATGTTGTCCTGCCACCTATCGCTGCTGCGCTTTATATAGCTGCAGGACGTTCACCATTAGTTGGGATTGCAGCAGTCTTCGCGGGTATCTCAGCAGGCTTCAGTGCAAATTTATTGATCACAGCACTGGATCCCCTACTTTCTGGCTTAACGCAAACGGCCGCACAAATCCTGGTTGAGAATTATCAGGTCGCAGTGACAGCGAACTGGTGGTTCATGTTGGCATCGACCATCTTACTGACTTTGGTTGGTTGGGCGGTGACCGCGTGGTTTGTCGAGCCACGCGTAGAACTTGATCACGAACTTGTTGCTGACAAAGATCAGTTGATAAATCTAGAAAATAGTAATGAGAAAAAAGGATTAATTCATGCAATCCTGGCAACAGGTATCGCACTGATCATTACAGCTTTGTTTATTACTATTCCGGGGGCACCTTTATATGGTGCAGGTTCCCATTTCTCCCGTTGGATTGAAGCAACAGTTCCCCTGTTGTTTATATTATTTTTTGTACCAGGATTAGTGTTTGGCCTGTCCACAGGCAAGATTAAAAATGATAAACAAGTGGTAAAGATGTTGGGTGACACAATCGCACATCTGGGGCCCTATATTGTCATGGCTTTTTTTGCTGCACAGTTTATTGAATGTTTCAAATACACCGGTCTGGGTAAAATGCTGGCCATTGCCGGTGGTCAATGGCTGGTTGCGATAGAATTTAATGCCTCTATGTTACTCACTGGTTTTATTTTAATGGCGATGTCAGCGAATTTACTGATAGGCTCAGCCTCAGCAAAATACGCTTTCATGGCGCCGGTATTTGTCCCTATGCTGATGCAAGTTGGCTTTTCCCCAGAATTGACGCAGATTGCCTACCGTATCGGTGATTCTGTTACCAATGTAATCACGCCTATGAATCCTTACATGATCATTGTCCTGGTAGAGCTACAAAGATATAGAAAAAATGCAGGTTTTGGCACCTTGATAGCCTTAATGCTGCCCTATAGCGTCGTTTTCGCCGTAGTCTGGACAGCTATGCTGCTAATATGGATGAATATTGGGCTTCCACTTGGTCCCGGTGGCGAGCTTTTTATCAGTCTATAATTGCCTGTATATGAATGGGCGTCTATTTAATTTGCTCATGGAGTAAATTGTGCCAAAAAAAAGATATACCAGCAAAGATATACCAGGAAGGATATACCAGGCAGTATATATGATAGAATCCGCGCTTGAAAATTGGCTCGCAACAAAACAGGCTATAATGAATAGTAAGATTAAGGGTTTTAAATAAATGTCGGATAAAACTATATACAAGGTTATTTTTCATAATCAGAGTAAGGTCTACGAGATCTTTGCACGCAGCGTTCATGAAGGTGAGATGTTTGGCTTCATTGTCGTAGAGGAAATCGTCTTTGGTGAGAGATCATCGATCCTTGTTGATCCATCTGAAGAAAAGCTGAAATCCGAATTTAATGATGTTTCACGGACCTATATCCCGATGCATTCAGTTATCCGTATTGATCAGGTGAGAAAGGAAGGTGCTGCAAAAATAACAGAGTTATCGGAAAGTGGCAGTAATGTAACTTCATTCCCGGTTTACACCTCAGGCAAAGACAGAAGCAAGACCTGATTACAATATTCCTTCCAGTTTTATCCTTGTAGTGTTTCTACATGGACCTTGACCGCACTGGCGAGTCCATCCAGGTTATAGCCTCCTTCCAGAACTGAAACAATGCGGCCATCGCAATACTGTTCTGCCAGTTGCATGACCATCGTCGTAATATGCCGATAACCATCGTCAGTAATATCGAAACAACCAAGCAGATCATCCTGACGGCTGTCAAAACCTGCGGATATCAGTATTAAATCAGGTTTAAAGCGATGTGCGGCTGGCAACAATTTTTCACTAAAAGCCAAAATAATATCTTTATCTGTGCAATGACAATCAAGATGAACATTAATATTCAGGCCTTTGCCTGCACCCTCGCCGATCCTGGCGGGATTGCCAGTACCTGGATAGGCATAATAATCATGGGTTGAGAAAAAAAGTACGCTGGGGTCGGAATAAAAGAAGGCTTCTGTGCCATCACCATGATGGTAATCCCAATCAACGATCAATATTTTTTTTAAGCCGTAGTTTTCCTGAGCGTAACGGGCTGCTATAGCAACACCATTATAAAAACAAAAACCTTCAACCTTGCCTGTATTTCTCGCATGATGACCTGGTGGCCGTGTTGCGCAAAAGGTATTTTTGAGTCTGCCACTACAAACCTCATCCGTCGCAGCCAATATACCGCCAACTACCGCCAGGGCAACTTCGTTAGACTGTTCTCGCTTTGTTTTAAGTGCATGAACGTGTTCTGCAGTGTGAATCAGGGCAAGCTCTGTCAGGATATCCTTCTTCGGCTGAATGTATATTAAATGTTGAACTAGACCTGATTGCCGCAGAAGTTTCATGATGCTGCGAAGCCGATCCGGAGATTCCGGGTGACCTTCTTCTAGCCAATACTCGAGAAATAGATCATCGTAGACGAAGCCTGTGCCTTTATCTGAGGGGACTGCCAGTCTGGCTTTTAATGGTCCAAATACCAGGGCACTGGCCTGTAGCATTTTAAGAAAGTTTCTACGATTCATCTCTTCTGTTCATTGATTGAGTCATTATCCACTTAAAATACGACTACCCTCTTGATAATTTAGTTTAACTTGGATAACTATTATTAATAATATCAATTAGATATATATAAATATTGATGTTTATTCTATTAATGTTTCTTGTTATATTATAGGCAAGATGAGGCGAAATATAATTATTACACTATTCCTGTTAGGTCTGTCAGTACAGGCTCAGGCTCAATGGAAGATCATGTCGCACACGGACACGGATTCCGGGTATCAGACCCAGATTGCCACCATTGAAAATGATGACGGCTATAAACTGGAAATATATCGAGATGTAAATGATGTCATCCGAGTAAGATTTAATATTCGAAACAGTTACGAGCTTCTTGCCAACAAGCAATGCCCTACTTTTCAGGTTGACAAACGGCAATTGAGCAACCGTTCTATTAATGATGCTACCTGCCTTTCGCAACCTCGGTGGGCTGAATACGTCATCGGCTATATCACAGGTAACACAGTATTATCACTACCTTTACATAACCTTATGAATGGTAATGTAATTTATTATCGCTTCCTTATGGGCAATGGAAATTATGCCGAGACATCATTTTCTTTATCCGGTTCAAAAGGTATTCTAAATGGCGCACTGGGTGAAAATTTAGTCGTAACCACAAAGGCAGAGTGAAAACCCAGAAGAATGTAATCCATAACCATGATTACGCAGAACAAACTCTATTGGATTGCCGAAAACATTCTCTCTGAAGAATTTCCAGATATCAGTCATGCACTGACCGAACCTGATGGTTTACTGGCCATTGGTGGTGCACTAAACCCCAATCTCTTACTAGATGCCTACCGCAAAGGTATTTTCCCCTGGTACAGTGAAGGCCAGCCTGTCATGTGGTGGTCTCCCGATCCCAGATGTGTGCTATTTCCTGACGAATTTAAAATATCCAGGAGTTTGAAAAAATCTTTACGTAAGGATGACTATACTGTTACTTTTAATCAGGCGTTTTCAGACGTTGTTAAATCTTGTGCCGAACCAAGACTGGCCAGTCCAGGGACATGGATAACTCAATCAATCATCAAAAATTATAATTTGCTTCATGAATATGGACATGCGCATTCTGTTGAATGCTGGCATGGAGAGACATTGGTCGGGGGTCTTTATGGAATCACAATTGGTAGAATATTCTTCGGCGAATCAATGTTTAGCCAGATGGCGGATGCTTCAAAAATATGTTTGGCACATCTGGTCCATTTAGTAAAAAAACTGGATTACGATCTAATTGATTGCCAGGTGACCAGTGATCATCTGAAAAGCCTTGGCGCAAAACCAATACCTAGAAATGACTTTTCCGACATCCTGGCCAAATCTTGTGGTGAAATTTATGACAAACCAGAACAAAATTGGCCCTCCATCTCTGACTATGTAATATGAGCAGTCCTAAACAAAACATTAAGAATCTAAAGCTTGGTTTCTACGTGACACCAGAGCATGAATGTAGCTATTTGCCTGACAAGGACGCAAAAACAGTATTCGCCGATCCCGATTTTCCAATGAATGAAAATATTTATACGACACTAGCGAGACACGGCTTCCGACGCAGCGGCAACCACATTTACAAACCTCAGTGTCAACAGTGTCATGCATGCATTGCTATTCGCTTACCTGTTAATAGCTTCATCATGAATCGAAATCAAAAACGTAACTGGGCGCGAAATCATGACCTGGAGATGACTAAAATATCTGCGGAATATAATGATGAATATTTCAATCTTTATCAGCGTTACCTCGCGGCAAGACATCCTGACGGTGGCATGGATACTCCTGATCCTGAGAACTTTATCAGTTTTCTGATGACCGATTGGGCGACAACAATCTTTTATGAATTCAGGAACAAAGAAAAATTACTGGCTGTTGCTGTTGTTGATGAACTAACTGATGGATTATCAGCGGTTTATACATTTTTTGATCCGAATGAATCACATAGAAGCCTGGGGCGTTATGCTGTTCTCACCGAAATTGAGGCTGCACGGAATCAGGGACTACGCTGGCTTTATCTGGGTTACTGGATAGCTGATTGCAGAAAAATGCAATACAAGGACGAATATCAACCACTTGAATATTTCTATCAGGAGAAATGGCATGATAAGCCCCCACAAAATACAGGCTGATTTTGCCAGAACAGCTAATTTCAGGCACAATGCGGCCTTTCTCAAAACAGAGTAAGTTAAATAGATGGTAAAAGAAGATGTAATTGAGATGGAAGGCACGATTACCGATACCCTTCCGAATACGATGTTTCGTGTTGAACTGGAAAATGGCCATGTAATAATCGCACATATTTCCGGAAAAATGCGCAAGCATTACATTCGTATACTAACAGGTGACAAGGTAACTGTAGAAATGACGCCTTACGATTTAAGCAAAGGACGTATCACCTACAGAGAACGTTAGACTCCCGCAGTCATTTCCTTTTGTACGGTTCGTAATAAGCCCGAACACCCCTGCTCAATTAAGCCATAAACCGTTTCAAATCCATCCATCCCCGCACCATAGGGATCGGGTACTTCAGTGATTTCAGTGTCGTTTGCATACTCAAGCAATAGTTTTAGCTTGTATCTGTTGTATTCTTCACACTCAGCTAACATGTTAGCCAGGTTGCTTTTATCCATCGCCACAATGTAATCATAATAATCGTAATCTTCCTGAACCACACGACGTGCGCGTAAATCGGTGAGATCGACACCATGTTGCCGTGCGATCATTTGTGCAGAAAGATCCGGTGAGTTTCCAATATTCCACGAATGTGTCCCGGCAGAATCAACTTCAATGATCTCATCCAGTTGTTGTTTACGAATCAGGGATAGAAACAGACCATGTGCCGTGGGAGAACGGCAGATGTTGCCCATACAGACAAATAATATTTTCATACTAGGTGCTTGATGTTTGAAATTTCTGACGTGCCTTGTTTAAATCTTCTTCTGTATCAATACCGATGCCAGCAGGTGCACAGGCTTCTTCTATATAGATTTTTTCACCTGTATAAAGCGCTCTGAGTTGTTCCAGAGATTCGCTGCGTTCAAGGTCACAGACTGGAGTTGCAGTAAATTTCTTCAAATACCTCACCCGATAAGCATAAAGGCCAAGATGTTTAAAATAGTTTTGTTGCTGAAACTGATCTCGTTTCTGGCTTTGCCTTAAGTAAGGTATGGTAGCCCTGCTGAAATACAATGCGGTATTATTTTGATCAAAAATAACCTTGACGACATTGGGATCATTTATATCGGCGTCGTTATCGATTCGTTCGTAAAGTGTGGCGATACTATGATCCAGGTGGTCGTGCAATCCTTTTGCAAGCTGATGTATCAGGCTGGCAGGCACGCCTATTTCATCGCCCTGTAAATTTACAATGATTTCTTCATCATTCAATCCAAGGATCGAAACAACCTCTGCAAGGCGATCAGTACCCGAAACATGATCAGTTGCTGTCATAATCACTTCAGCGGCAAAAGATTTTGCTACTTCCTGAACACGTGTATCGTCTGTAGCGATGTAAACCTTTTCAGCATCGCACTGACATGCGGATTCATAGACATGCTGGATCAATGGTTTGCCATTAATCTCCAGTAACGGTTTCCCGGGTAACCGAGTTGAAGCATAACGTGCCGGGATGATTATATGAAACTTGAAATCAATCTTTGAGATTTTTAATTTCCTCGTCTGTGAGCGTTCTCGCCTCATCTTCCAGCATCACA
>Ga0209988_10001425_pt1 | contig 15540 bp, 11 predicted proteins | sample N075metaG_FD_183115 | JGI IMG/M metagenome (GOLD analysis project Ga0209988, IMG submission 183115) | Deep subsurface microbial communities from Kermadec Trench to uncover new lineages of life (NeLLi) - N075 metaG (SPAdes) (version 2) | ecosystem: Environmental > Aquatic > Marine > Ocean trench... | reverse complement strand
CGACGGCGCGGTGCCCGCCACCATCGGCGCCAAAGGGGGCCCGGCGCCACGGCCCAAGCGCCGCGCCAAGCCCAAGGACGGCGCCGCCGACGGCGGCCAGGGGACCTTGCTGTGAGGCGGGCGCCGATGCCGGCCAATCCCGCGGCGGTCGCCTGCCTCGCCGTGCTCCTGGTTGGGGGCGTGATTCTCGCGGCCAAGCCGGGCCATGGGTCGGACCTCAGGCTCGAGGGAAATTTCGTTCAGGGGGGGCTGGTGATCGGCCACGCGGCGCCCGGCAGCCGCATCCGGCTCAATGGGCGGCCCATCAAGCAGCGCCCTGACGGCCGTTTCCTGCTCGGTTTCGGGCGCGATGCCAAACCCAAGGCGGCGTTGGAAATCCTCCACAAGGACGGCGCTGCGTCCATGCGCATGCTCATCGTCGCGCCGCGCAAATACAAGGTTCAACGCATCACCGGCCTGGCCCCGGAGATGGTCACGCCGCCGGCCCGCGTGCTGGCGCGGATCCGCGCCGATGCCAAGGCGATCCGCGCCGCCCGGCTCAAGGACACCGCCCGGCCGATGTTCGATTCGGGCTTCATGTGGCCCGCCAAGGGGCCCATCTCCGGGGTCTACGGCAGCCAGCGCATCCTCAACGGCAAACCGCGCCGGCCCCATTACGGGGTCGATATCGCGGCGCCCGTGGGCAGCCCCGTCCGCGCCGCCGCCGCCGGTATCGTCCGGGTCGCCGAGGCCGACATGTATTACACCGGCGGCACGGTGCTGATCGATCACGGATATGGCCTGAATTCGGTCTATTCACACCTCTCCGAGGTCGCCGTCACCCCGGGCATGGCGGTCGCCAAAGGTCAGGTGATCGGCGCCGTGGGGGCGACCGGACGGGTCACCGGGGCGCATCTCGATTGGCGGGTGAACCTGTTCCTCACGCGCCTTGATCCGGCCCTTCTGGTGCCGCCCATGGGGCCATCGCGCCGCTGATCAGGGCCCGGAATCCGGCCTCGTCGTCGAACACCGCGGCGACCTCCACCACCGTGACCTCGGCCCGCGCCGCGGCCGGCAGGCGCACCCGGTCCTTGGCCGTGGTCACCGCTAGGGCGTCGGCCGCCGCCGCCTCGCCCAGCAGGGTCGCGGCCTCGTCGGCGCTGTAGGCGTGGTGGTCGGGAAAGCCGCGGAAGCCTTGCAGGTCGGCGCCGATCTCCAGCAGGGTGGCGCGGAATTTTTCCGGCCGGCCGATGCCGGCGAAGGCGTACACGCGCCGGCCGCGCAGCGCCGCGGTGCCGCGGCTGGGCACCAGACGGGCGCCGAACACGGGCAAATCCGCGGCCAGCGCGGCAACGCCACGGCCCACCCCGGCGCGGTCCTCGCCCATCACGATCACCGCATGGGCCCGGGCGAGACCGGCGCCCACCGGTTCGCGCAACGGGCCCGCCGGGATGCAGCGCCCGTTGCCGAAGCCGGTTTCCCCGTCCACCACGATGATGGACAAATCCTTGGCCAAGGCCGGGTCCTGGTGCCCGTCATCGAGGATGATGACCCCGATTCCGGCGTCGATCAGGCGACTGACGGCGGCCGCGCGCTGGTTGGCGATCCAGGTCGGCCCACAGGCGGCCAGCAGCAGCGCCTCGTCGCCCACCAGCCCGGCGCCATGGACCTTGGGATCGACCCGGAGCGGCCCCCGCGCCCAGCCGCCGTAGCCGCGCGTGAGGAAGCCGGGGACCAGCCCGGATTCACCGAGCCAACGGGCCAGGGTCAGGGCGACCGGGGTCTTGCCGGTGCCGCCGGCTGTCAGGTTGCCGACGCAGATGATGGGAACGGCGGCCTTGTGGCCCCGGGTGAGCGACCGCTCCACGGCTCCGGTGGCGCCGTAGATCCAGCCCGCGGGGGCAAGAAGATAGGGCCAGGGCCCGGCACCGGTAGTCCAGAATTCAGGGGCCCGCATCGCCGCCGCCGCCGATGGCATCGCCGCCGGCCGGCGCCGTGACCGGCCCCGAATCCCGGGCCCGGGCGGCAATACCGGCGAGGACCGGTTGCAATTGATTGACCACCGAGTCGAGGACGTCTTCCTTCTCGGCGGCGATGGCCGCGGCGGTGGCCGAAACCCGCGCCCGCAATTCTTCATCGCCCAGCAATTGCGTCACCGCCTTGACCAGTTCCTCGGCATCGGCGACCTCGATGGCGGCGCCCTTGGCCGACATCTCATCGGAAATCGCCCGGAAATTTTCCATATGGGGCCCGTGAATGATGGCGCAGTCGAGGCGCGCCGGCTCCAGCATGTTCTGGCCGCCGTGGGGAATCAGGGAACCGCCCACCAGGGCCACCGGGGCGATGCGGTAGAACAGGCCGAGCTCGCCCAAGGTGTCGGCCAGGTAGATATCGGTGTCCGGGCCGGGCAGCGCGCCCTCGGCGCGCCTGGCGACGGAAAGCCCAAGGGCCCTGAGCTTGGCCGCGCAGGAGGCGCCGCGCGATGGGTGGCGCGGCACGATCACCGTGAGCAGGCCGGGCCATTGGCCGGCCATCCGTTGATGGGCATAGGCGGCGATCTCCTCCTCTCCCTCATGGGTGGAGGCGGCGAGCCAACGGGGCCGCGCGCCGATGGCCTTGGTCAGCGCCGCCAGCGCTTCTTGGTCGGCGGGCAGGGGGCCGGCGGCGAATTTCAGGTTGCCCGGCGCCGTCACCGGGTCCGCGCCCAAGGCCCTGAGTTGGCCGGCCTCGACCTCGTCCTGGGCCATGGCCAGGGTAAAACCCCGCAGCAGCTTGGCGATGGGCCCCGGCATGCGCCGCCAGCGGGAAAAGGATCGCGGCGACATGCGCCCGTTCAGGAGGACCATGGGGATGCCGCGCGCCTGAGACATGAAGACCAGGTTGGGCCAGATTTCCGATTCGACCCAGAAGGCGGCATCGGGCCGCCAGTGATCGAGAAAGCGGCGCACCCAGGCCGGCCGGTCGATGGGCACGAACTGGTGACAGGCCCGGTCCGGCAATTGTCCCGCCAGCAGGTCCGCCGAGGTCACCGTCCCGGTGGTGATCAGGATGTTGAGCGCGGGATAGCACCCGAGCAGCCTCTCGATCAGACGCATCACCGAAAGGGCTTCGCCGATACTGGCGGCATGGACCCAGACCAGGGGGCCCTTGGGCCGGGGCAGGCCGGGGCGGCCCCTTCGCTCGCCCATGCGCGCGCCATTTTCGCGTCCCGATGCAAGGCGCCGGCTCAGGGCCAACTCGATGACCGGCAAGGCCAGGGTGGTGAGGGCCGCGTAGAGGACGCCCATGGCGCCCCGGCCGACCGCGGATCCGTCGGGAATCGCCATCTCGTTCTACCGGCCCGCCTGGGCTTTCGCCGACATCGGCATCTCTCCCTCGAACTGCATGGCATAGAGCCGTGCATAAGCCCCGCCGCGCGCGATCAACTGGTTATGGGTGCCGGTCTCGATGATCCGTCCTTCCTCGAGGTAGCAGATCTTGTCGGCATTGGTGATGGTCGAAAGCCGGTGTGCGATGACCAGCGTGGTGCGGCCTGCCATGAGGTGTTCAAGGCCGGCCTGGACCTGGCGTTCGGATTCCGAATCCAGGGCCGAGGTCGCCTCGTCGAGCAGCAGGATCGGCGCGTTCTTCAAAAGCGCCCGGGCGATGGCCACGCGCTGGCGCTGGCCGCCCGAAAGGGTGAGCCCCCGTTCGCCCAGCACGGTGTCGTAACCGTCGGGCATGGCCTCGATGAAAGCGACCGCCGCCGCCGATTCCGCGGCCCGCCGGATGTCGGCCATGTCGGCGTCGGGACTGCCATAGGCGATGTTGGCGGCGATGGTGTCGTTGAACAGGCAGATCTCCTGGGAAACCAAGGCGATATTGGCGCGAAGCGACTTCAGCGTGACATCGCGGACATCGCTTCCATCGATCCGCACGGCGCCGGAATCGACGTCGAAGAACCGGGGAATGAGATTGAGCAGGGTCGACTTGCCGCCGCCCGACGGGCCCACCAGGGCCACGATCTTGCCGGCGGGCAGAACCAGATCGACGCCCTTCACCGCCGGCTGGCCCCGCTTGTAGGAAAAAGTCACGTCCTCGAAGCTGATGTTTCCCCGGGTATCGCCAAGCGGTTGCGCGCCTTTCCGGTCGACGATCTCCGGCTCGGTATCGAGCACCGTGTAAATGCGCTGGACCGCGGCCATCCCTTCCTGGAGATTGGCGTTCATGCTGGAAAGCCGCTTGAGAGGCTCGTAGGCCAACAACAAAGCGGTGATGAAGGACATCAGGTCGCCCCCCGTGCGGCTGCCGTCGATCACCTGCCAGCCGCCGTAAAGGATCACCAAAAAGACCGCCAAGCCGGTCAATGTTCCCATGATGGGATGGACGGTGGCGCGCACCATTCCCGACTTGAAGTTGAGGCGGAATATCTTCTTGACGGTCTTCGCCGTGCGATGGCTTTCGTAGTCTTCCATGCCGTAGGCCTTGACATGGCGGGCGCCCGAGAAGGTTTCATCGAACAAGGTGGTCAGGTTGGCCCATTCCTTCTGGCTTGAATTGGTGACCCCGCGCACCCGCCGGCCGATCCAAATAATCGGAAACGTCGCCACCGGAAACACCAGACACGCGAATATCGCCAGCACCCAGTCGCTGTTGAACATGACGCCGATCAAGAAGACCATGGTCAAGAGGTCCTTGCCGATGCCGATGACCACGCTGGAGGCGGCGCCGCGCAACCGGTTGACGTCGTTGGTGAGGCGCGAAATCAACTGCCCGGTGTGGTTGGCCTGGAAATACGCGAGGTCCGATCCCATCAGGTGATCGAACATGCGGACCTGGATATCGGCGATGGTGCGATGGCCGACGTAGTTCATCAACACCGATTGGGCGAAGGTCGCCACCCCCCTGGTGAAGAAAATCACGAAGATCATGATAGCGACGAAGACCAGCATGTCCTCGTTGCGGGCCACGAAGATGTCGTCGATGATAATTTTCATGATCAGGGCGATGGCCGCCGTAGAGCCCGCCACCACCACCATGCAGACCATCGCCAAGGCAAGCCGCCCGACATAATTTCGGATATGGTCGCGCCACAGCCGCCCCAGCAGAAACCAGGTGGACTGGTCGACCGGGTCGGCGCCGTCGGGTTCCGTGCCGGCGAGCTCTTCATCAAGGAATTGTGTCATCCTGCGCGCACCTTACAGGAGGTGGAATCCGCTGGCCAGCGCATGGGTTGGTTCACCTTCCCGCCACCGTCATGCCGTCGATGCGCAGGCTCGGCGCGTCGGTGCCGGTGCGAAACACCAGATCGTCGGCGGCGGTGAGGTTCAGATACATGTCCTTGAGGTTTCCCGCCACCGTCACTTCGCTCACCGGATAGGCGATTTCACCGTCCTCGATCCAGAATCCCGCCGCCCCCCGGGAATAATCGCCGGTCACCGCGTTGACCCCCATCCCCATCATGGCGTTGATGAGAAAGCCGCGCTTGATCCCTTTGATCATGGCGGCGGCGCTGAGCACTCCGGGCTCCATGAAAAGATTGGTGGGCGCGGGAGAAGGCGGACCGGAGGTGCCGCGCGACGCATTGCCGCTGGTCGCCAGCCCGAGCTGGCGGGCCGAGGCGCAGTCCAGCACCCAGTTCTGCAGCACGCCGCCTTGGATCAGGGTGCGCCGCGCGGTGGCCACGCCCTCTCCGTCGAAGGGTTTTGTTCTCAAGCCGCGCGGCCTCAAGGGATCGTCGATGATATCGATCTGGGCGGCGAACACCGCCTTGCCCATGGCATCCTTGAGAAAACTCGTGCCGCGCGCCACCGAAGGCCCCGAAATGGCGCCCGCAAAGGCCCGGAGCAGGCCGCCCGATACCCGGTTGTCGAAGACCACGGGAATTCGGGCGGTTGCCGCCTTGCGCGGGTTGAGCCGGGCCACCGCCCGTTCTCCGGCGCGGGCGCCCACCACCTCGGGGGCCTCGAGATCGCCGGCGAACACGGCCGAGGAGAAATCGTAATCGCTCTCCATGTCCCTGCCGGTGCCGGCCACCACCGACGCCGAGACGCCGTGGCGGGTGACCGTGTAGGTGCCGGCGAAGCCGTTGCTCGCCACCAGGGCGATGGCGGTGCGCGACCAGCTGGCCTCGGCACCTTCGGAATTGGTGACGCCGGCCACCGCGCGCGCGGCGTCTTCCGCCGCCGCGGCACGGGATTCGAGAATTTTCGGCGAGGGTTCCTCGGCGTCGGCGATGTCGAGGTCGGGGAAATCATGGGTAATTTCCGAGGGGTCGGCGAGCCCGCACCAGGGGTCTTCGGGCGCGCTCTTGGCCATGGCGACGGCTTGGTCGGCAAGGCGGTCGAGGGCCTCATTGCCGAGATCGGTGGAAGACGCCACCGCCTGGCGCTTGCCGACCAACACGCGCAGGCCGAGATCGGCGGATTCCGCGCGTTCTATTCCCTCGGTCTTGCCCAGCCGCTGGCTATGGGTCAGCGCCGCCGACTCGAAGAGCACAGCGTCGGCGGCGCCGGCGCCGCGTTTCCGCGCTTCCGCGATCAGGCTGGATAGCAGTTCGAGTTGGCTGTCTTTGTCCATGAGGGTCCTCTGATATTCCGCCGTTATACGGAACCCGCCAAGGCCGATAAAGCAGAAAGCGACCGGCCCATACGGCCGAGATGTTTCGCACCGCCGGCCATGGCATCGAAGCGGTGGAGAAAACACCCGGGAGCGGGCATCGGCGGCGAGCGGCGAACACCAAGACGGCGGAGGGGGGGCCGCCGGGGAGTCAAGGTGGCAATGGCGGCCCGTCCCTGGACGTGTTGGCCCTGGACGTGTTGGCCCTGGATGTGTTGGCCCTGGATGGGAGGTCCCTGGAGGCGATGGATTTTTGGGGTTTGTTAACCTCGACCCGCCAAAATCGCGCGCGAATTCACGAAGGTTGTTTTTTTAGGGAATCCGGGGGGGCCCATTTACGCTCGACCGGAAAAACCATGGGAAAAGAATCGTCGTGCCAAGTTTCCCTGGGGGGCCGATTACGCGCGCTTCTGGCATGGCCGCAGGCCCGCAACCTCTTGGAATGCCGGCTATGCTGGAAAATCGCCTTTGCCGTCATGGTCAGTATATTGGCCATCGAAATTGTCGTTTTCATCCCGTCCTACCAAACCCACCAACGCGATCTGATGGCCAAGCTGCACGCCAGCAGCAAGGCCGCGGTGATCGCCGGATTCAAATTCAACCGCCCTGACAATGACCGCGATCTCTTGCGGGCCGGCAAGTTTCTGGTCGAGAAAAACTTGTTGAAAGGCGGCAGCCTCTACCGCGCCGACGGCACCCTGATCGGCCATTTCGGTGAAAGGCCGCAATTGACGCCGGCACTGGCGGCACGGAACAAGGTCAAGGATATTCACCCGGCCGGCGGCCGGCGCATGGATTTGATTTGGACCCAGGGTGACACCGGCCTGCCGTTTACCGTGATCGGACATCTCGATTCTTCGAAGATCGCCGCGCAGATGATGGCCTATGTGATGCGGATCGCCGGCCTGGTCCTGATCATTTCGTTGTTCGTTTGTACGGCGACCATGTTCGCCCTGAGCAGGATCATTCTGGTGCCGCTTTTGCAACTGAGGGCCAAGTTGGCCGAAGCCTGCGACGATCCGGCCAACCCGGAAAATTATACCTTGAGCCTCGAACGCGGCGATGAATTCGGCGATGTGGTCGATCGATTCAACACCTTGTTGCATTTGATTTCCCAATCCCACGACACGGCCTTCGCGCGACAGGCGCTGCTGCTCAAGACCACCTTCGATACCATCGCCCATGCATTGGCCATTTACGATTCCGAAGCGAGGCTGATCGGCTACAACAAGCAATTCGAGGAACATTTCGAATTCCCCCCGGGGTTCCTCCGCATCGGCATCACCATGGAGAAAATTTCACGGCAACGCGTCAAGCAAGGCCATTTCGGCACCGAGAACACCGAGGAAGTGATCGCCGGGCGGGTTCGAAGGACCATGGCCTTGAAACAGGAAAGAAAGGTGGAGCGCACCCTGCCCAGCGGAAAAATCTTTATCTCCCACCATAAGCCCATGCCCGGCGGCGGCGTCGTCACGTCCTACACGGACATAACCGACCGCAAACAGGCGGAACGGGAACTGGCGGAAAAATCGGCGCTTCTCGAGACCATATTCAACAACATGTCCCAGGGTTTTGCCGTCTTCGACGCCGAGTCGCGCCTGGTCGCCTTCAATAACCGGCTGGTCGAACTTCGCGGCTACCCGCCGGGGGTGCTGCGCGTCGGCATGAATTACGAAGACTTCGTGCGATTCAACACCGAACTGGACGGGCTTAGCCCGGCCCAGGCGCAACAAAGGGTCGATGATCGCATCCAGGCCGTCAACCGGCGGGAAAAGCATCAACGGGAGATAAATTTACCCAACGGTAAGGTGATCGTGATCCACCGCAATCCGATGCCCAGTGGGGGCTTCGTCACCACCTACACCGACATCACCGAGCGCCGGAAAGCCGAGACCCTGAGCCAACGCTTCGGGCGCATCCTCGACAACTCGTTCAATGAAATCTACGTGTTCAATTCCGAATCCTACCGCTTCATCCAAGTCAGCCAGGGCGCCCTGAGCAATCTCGGCTACGATCAAATGGAGATAGCCCACCTGACCCCTTGGGACCTCAATCTGGCGTTCGATGAGAAAAGCTTCAAGGCGAAGGTTGCCCCGTTGCTGCGCGGCGAAATAGAGCTTTTGGTATTTGAGACCGCGCATCAGCGCAAGGACGGAAGCCATTATCCGGTGGAAGTCCGCATGCAATTGTCGATTACCGAATCGCCGCCGGTGTTCGTCGCCATCATTGCCGACATAACCGAGCGGAAACAGGCGGAAAAAATCATCCAGGACGCAAAAGAACAGGCTGAATTCGCCAACCGCGCCAAGTCCGAATTCCTCGCCAATATGAGCCACGAGCTGCGCACGCCCTTGAACGCGGTCATCGGCTTTTCCGAAGTGATGATGACGCAAGGTTTGGGCGCCATCGGCGAAAAGAAATATCGCGAATATGCCGAGGACATCAATTCATCGGGCCAACATCTCCTGGGCCTGATCAACAATATCCTCGATCTCTCCAAGGTCGAGGCCGGCAAGACCGAACTCCAAGAGGAGGAAATCGACCCGGTGGGCGTGGTTCGCTCATGCATAAGCATGGTGAAGGGCCAGGCCTGCAGCCAGGGCCTCGACCTGGAGACCGACATGGCGGAGCAATTGCCTTGGCTGCGCGCCGATAAACGGTTGCTCAAGCAGGCCATCATCAACTTGCTTTCCAACGCGGTGAAATTCACCCGCAAGGGCGGCAAGGTCACCCTTAAGGCTTGGTGCAAGCCCAAAAGCGGTTTCGTATTCCAGGTCATCGACACCGGGATCGGCCTCTCCTTGGAAGATATCCCGAAAGTCATGCAACCCTTCACCCAGATCGATAGCGAGCTGAGCCGAATACATCAGGGGACCGGCCTCGGGCTTCCCTTGGTCAAACACCTGGTTGAACTTCATGGCGGTTCGGTGGATATCCAAAGCGAAGTGGGCGCCGGCACCACGGTCACCATCCGTTTGCCCGCCGAGCGGATCGTGCCAGGCGCACCGGGGGATTATCAGGTTGGCCGGGCGGGGGTGGGCTGATCAGATTCGGCCGAACCGCGCGCCCGCCCCGCCGCGGGCCATGGGTTTCACCATGGTGGCGACGACCTTTAGGTCCGGCGCTATTGCCCTGGCGGCGGTTTCATGCGTTGTGCCCAATGGTGGTTCAGTTGCTTTTCCAAGGCGCCCTTACAGCCGAGCCGCCGAACTGTCCGGCAAGGTGGGGCCGCTCACATGGGCTGACGGATCCTCGCGGTCGGGTTCACCAGATAAAGCGCGGAGATATTCTCCCGTTTTCGTTTGAGAGGGAAACTCAGGACTTTCCGTTCTTGGTCGATGGAGACCGGCACTTCATCGCCATCGATATACGCGTAGGTATTTTTTCGCGGCGCCGGGCCGTCCCATTTTATCCACATCACGTCGCCCTGCCTGACCTCCGACTTCGAGATGTCGACAACCACGCCCAATTCGAAATCGTCCAAGCCTTTCAGGAGCCCGTCAAGATCGACCGAAGTTTCCAGCCTCCAGGATGACGGCGAACCGATGGGCCCGGAAATCACGTACTTTTTCACTTTGGTGAAGCGATCCGAGCGCATCGCCAAGAGGCGATTAGGCTCGAAATCAAAATACTCCCGTTCGATATTCCCGCCGCGCCGAGCCGAGAGCATCGATTCCGCCGGTAACGCGCCGTCGATTCCCAGGATGTCCAGCACCGTGGCGGGAATATCGATCAGCTGAACCTGCTTCTTGCTCGTGCGGAGCGGTCCCCGGGATGCCAACGGCTTGATGAGGATCAATGGGTTGGCCTTACCCACGTATTTCGGGAAATCAACGCTCCCATCGGGAATTTTGAAATCGAGGTTTCGCGCGGCGCCGTGGTCGCCGTGCACGAGGATCGCGGCATTATCGTAAATGCCCTTTGCCTCGAGGGAATCAAGCAAGGCAACCAAGGCAAGGAGTGTGCATTTGGACTGTTGGTAAAGAGCGGTTTCCGTGCCACGCGCATGGGCTTGATCGCAATGCGCATCGGTGGTCCACGGGCCATGGGGAGTCAGGAGGTGTATGAATTTATATACCGGCCGCGTCGTCGTCGGTTCCATGCGGTCACCGAAAATTTTTAAAAATTCTATCGCCCGATTGGCCCGCGGCTTTTCGTTGTCGAACAGTTGTGTGAAATACCAATCACCATTCCGGTAGATGCTGGATTTAAGTGCCCAAGGCAATGCCTTGACCAGCGTGACGTCGACGATCCGGGCCAACCCATTGGCCTTGCCGAGGTCATTGGAGAAATCGGTGAGAGCGTAGTAAGCGTAAGCGTCGGAGTCGAATTGCGCCCCACCAGGCGCCGCCAAGATGTCGGTTCTATAGCTGTTTGCCGAGAGATAAGAAATCAATGGCGGTGATTTAATCCTGGCCTGGTTCTTGTTGTCACCGAAGCCGACACTGGAAAGATATTCACTTATGAATTTTGTGCCGTCGTAAGGCTTTCCGGAAAAAACCGACGGCACCGAAAGGTAGGAAACTTTCGACGAACTCGTCGCATCAGGATAGAAAACGAAACCCATAAGCTTAGCTTTTATGTCCGGGTGACCGTTTATGACCTTTTGGAAGACGGTCCCTTGGAAGCCATCCAGAAGGATATGGATAAAGTTCCTTTTCGAGGATAGTTGGTAGAAATCGGTGAGCGATATAATTTGTGTGACGGCCGTTGCCTCACCCCTTGTTTTCTTCTCCAACGTTCCGTAGAGGACGGTCAACAATATCAAGAGGTTGCTGATAATAAAAAATACCGCAATGGTGTCCCGGTTGCTAATGATGGGGCGATGCAAAAGGGCAATCAGAATTACAACAACGGCATAAATAACATAGTCTAGATAAGGCACTGTATTTGAAATTATGTCTTCATCCGCACCGAATATCTTTCCTCCATAGTCATGGAAATTATAATTATAATATAAAACGATAGAAATATAAAATAAGACAAAGAACAGCACCCGTTTTTCTCTCTCCCCAACAAAGTTGCAGACCACGGCCAGCGCCAAGGCGGCGAGCCCGGCCGCGGCCGAGAAGAACAGGGCCACCAGAACGCTGCTGACCAGGTAGGCCGACGGCGCCGTGAAGTAGGTGCTTAGGGGGAGAATGAAGGTGGGGTACAACGCCAGAAGTGCGACGGCGGAATAATCCTTGAATTTACGGCGCGCGCCGGCCATGAGCACATCCCATACATTCCAATTCAAACGCGACTGTACGACACTGTGACTTTGCCGGGCACTTGGAGAAACGCCCGGCGGGCTGAAAAGCGCGCTTAATCCCCGTCTTTCCCGATCGGGTCTTTCCAGATCGGCGTGCCGCTGCCGGGAAGCCCGTAGCCGGGCCACTTGCGGGTCACTTCCTCGATGATCTCCGACGCCATGCGGATTTCCCTGCCCCAGGGGCGCGAGATCTCCGGGCCGATCTTGGTGGTGGCGTCGAGCCCGGCCTTGCCGCCCAGGCCCGAGACCGGCGAGGCGAAGTCGAGGTAGTCGATGGGGGTGTGCTCGATGATGGTGATGTCGCGGCCCGGGTCCATGCGGGTGGATACCGCCCACATGACGTCGGCCCAGTCGCGGATGTCGATATCCTGGTCCACGACGATGATGAACTTGGTGTAAAGGAACTGGCGCAGGAACGACCAGATGCCCATCATCACCCGCTTGGCGTGGCCCGGATAGGCCTTTTTGATCGCCACCACGGCGATGCGGTAGGAACACGCCTCGGGCGGCAGGTAGAAATCCGTGATCTCGGGGAATTGCTTTTTCAGCATGGGCACGAAGACTTCGTTGAGCCCGAGGGCCAGCATGGAAGGCTCGTCGGGCGCCCGGCCGGTAAAGGTGGTGAGGTAGATGGGATCGCTTCGCATGGTGATGGCGGAGACCGTGAACACCGGAAAACGCTCGACGGCGTTGTAATAGCCGGTGTGGTCGCCGTAGGGGCCCTCATCGGCGGTCTCATCCAGCGAGACATGGCCCTCGATGACGATCTCGGCCTCGGCCGGGACCTTCAGGGGGACGCTCACGCAATCGGCGAGCACCGTGCGCTTGGCGCGCAGGAGGCCGGCGAAGGCATATTCCCCCACGTTGTCGGGCACCGGCGTGACGGCGGCGATTATGGTCGCGGGATCGGCGCCGATGACGGCGGCGCAGGGCATGGGATCCCGCCCGCCGCCCTGTTGCCGTTCGCTGAGGTGCTGGGCGCCGCCGCGGTGGGCCAGCCAGCGCATGGCCGTGCGGTCGCGGCCCAAAACCTGCATCCGGTAGATGCCGAGATTGGCGTTCTCGGGCTTGGCGCCGGGCGCCCGGGTGACCACCAGGGGCCAGGTGATGAGCGGCGCCGGTTCGTCGGGCCAGCAGGACTGGATGGGCAGCCGGGAGAGGTCGATGTCATCGCCCCGGAGAACCACCTCTTGGCAGGCCGGCTTGGTGACGGTCCTGGGTTTGCGCCCCAGCGCCGCCTTGAGAACCGGCAACAGGGCGACCGCCTCGGCCATGGTCGCCGGCGGCTCCGGGTGGTTGAGGAAGGCAAGGGTTTCGCCCAGCGCGCGCAGCTCCGCCGGTTCGCGGCCCATGGCCCAGGCGACGCGCTCGACGGTGCCGAACAGGTTGGCGAGAACCCGGCGCGGCCACGGCGCGCCGTAAGGGGCACCGGGCCCGGCGATGTTGTCGTAGAGAACCGCGGGCCCGCCCTCGGCCAGAAGCCGGGTCTGGATTTCGGTCATCTCCAGGGCCGGGGAAACCGGCGCCGATACCGTGGCCAGCGCGCCCCTCTCCTCCAGGACGGCCAGGAAATCGCGCAACGAGGAATAACTCATGGCGCGATTTTACTTTTTTTAAAGACATCTGTGCCAACCTTTCCGTAACGGGGGAAAGTGACCCAGGGACTCCCGCTTCACGGTCTTTAGGAATGGCGCCACGGCGCCGGGCTCGGGAGAAGCACGATGTCCAGATACTGGGTTGTTGGCGGCAATTACGCCTCCACGGAATTTTCCAATCTTGCACCGGGGGCCGAGGATGTGCGCATCGGTCCCTTCGTCAGCTACCCCGAAGCCAGGATGGCCTGGGCGGAGATTTCCTGGCAGGCGTCGGACCAATGCAATGTCCGCTTCGTGATCACCGAAAGCGGCTGATGTTGTAGCACCGCGGGAGCCGCTTGTTGGATCGGCCCGGTGCGCTGACCTCCCCCCTTGTTCCCTCTTGGCGTTGGCACCGGGCTTGTGGTTGGCCCCGGGCCGCCGCAATAATGGCGGCCATGACCCCCGCGCCCCCCGATCACGACGTCGTTCACCGGGCGAAATCCTATCCTTTCGGCCATCCCGCCGAGTCCTATCTTTTCCGCGACGGCCGCCCGGTCCCCCTGGAAGCGCCGCGGCGCGCCGTCGCCGGCCGCATCCCGGTGATCGCCTCGGGCTCCAACGCCGCGCCGGCGCAGTTGGCGCGCAAATACCGGGATTTCGCGCGCGGCGCCGAAATTCCCGTCACCCGGGTCCATGTGGGCGGATTCGATGCCGTCTACAACGCCCACATCACGTCTTACGGCTCGGTCCCGGCGACGCTGTTCCCGTCGCCCGGCACCGTGCTCGAGACCTTCATCACCTGGCTCGACGAGCCTGAGCTGGAAGTCATGCACGCCACCGAACAGCCTGGGACCAACTATCATTTCGCCGAACTCAAGGGGCTGGTGCTCGACGTCCAGGACATCGGCCGCCTGGACGCGGCCTTCGCCTACATCTCGGTGGTGGGGTGCCTCAGCCATCAGGGCGCGCCGGTGAGCCTGGCCGAGGTGCCGGCGCGCCACCGGCGCTTTTGCGCCCGCAGCCAGGAGGAAATGCAGGCGGTGATCCGCGACCGCACGGCGCCCGGCGCCGCCCTCGATTCGTTCATTTTGGAAAACGTGGCCAACGAGGGCCTGCGCCGGGCCCGCTCGGCCACCCTCGCCGGCACCGCCCATCCCTTCCGCCATGGCCAAATGACGGTGATCGAAGTGGCTGCGCGCCTCGGTCAGGCACCAAGCCGGTAGATCGCGGTCTGCCGCGTCTCCCGGTCTTCCAGTTCCAGGGTGGCGGTGACCCAATAGCGGGCCAGCGGCTCGAACCTATGGGCGGGCAGATAGGCGCGCCCCGGGCCGGCGGTCAGCACGTCCGCGCCGCCCGCCGCTTCCCGGGGGTCACGGAAGCGGCGCCGTCCGGGTGGCTTGGCCGGCGGCCAGCGCCGCCAGCACCAGCCAGCCGAAGGCGCGGTTGGAATGGAACTTGGCGAGGCAGTCCCGGGGATCGTCGATGGCCACCCGGCACGCCTGCCAAAGCAGTTGCGCGCACCCCAGGCCCAGCACCGGGTAAAAGGCCCAGCCCAGCCCCGCCACGGTCCCGGCCGCCGCCATCAGCGCCGCCGCCGCGGCGTAGAAGCCGACCAGCCAGGGGCGGGTGGCGGCGCCCAGGCGAAGGGCCAGGGACTTGATGCCCACGGCCAGGTCGTCCTCCTTGTCCTGATGGGCGTAAATGGTGTCGTAGCCGAGAGTCCAGAAAAACCCGCCGGCGTAGAGCAACACGGCTTCGGCGCGAATTTCGCCGGCCACCGCGGCGAAGCCCAGCAGCGCCCCCCAGTTGAAGGTGAGGCCGAGCCAGGCCTGGGGCCAATAGGTGATGCGCTTCATGAACGGGTAGCTGAACACCAGCGCCAGCGAGGCCACGCCCAGGGCGAAGGTGGTGGTGTTGAAGGCGTAAAGGATGGCCAGCCCGACCAGCAGCTGGGCTCCGAGGAAGGCCCAGGCGCGCCTCACGGATACCGCGCCCGACGGGATCGGCCGCACCCGGGTGCGGGCGACCAAGGCGTCGATGTCGCGGTCGACGATGTCGTTGTAGGTGCACCCCGCGCCGCGCATGACCAAGGCCCCGCCCGCGAACAGGGCGGCGAAGGCGGCCAGCCCCAGG
>Ga0209988_10001424_pt1 | contig 15545 bp, 15 predicted proteins | sample N075metaG_FD_183115 | JGI IMG/M metagenome (GOLD analysis project Ga0209988, IMG submission 183115) | Deep subsurface microbial communities from Kermadec Trench to uncover new lineages of life (NeLLi) - N075 metaG (SPAdes) (version 2) | ecosystem: Environmental > Aquatic > Marine > Ocean trench... | reverse complement strand
GCGGCCCCGGGAGACTCCATGCGCGTCGGCGAAATCCGTCACCCCGAACGCAGTGACAATGGCAAGCCACTGGACGGCGTCCGCGTGCTCGCCATCGAACAAATGCAGGCGCTGCCGTTCGCGACCCAACTGATGGGGCACCTGGGTGCCGACGTGGTCAAGGTCGAGCACCCGGAACGCGGCGATTCGGGTCGCGGCGCCCAGCCGTTCCTCACCGACAAGGATGGGCGGAAGGTGGGTGCCACCTATCTGCGGAACAACCTGGCCAAGCGCAGCATCGGCATCGACCTGAAGCAGCCGGCCGGCGCTGAGCTGATCCGCAGGCTCGTCCCGAATTTTGATGTCATCGCCGAGAACTTCCTGCCGGGGACCCTCGACCGGCTCGGCATCGGCTACGACGCCTTGCGCGCCATCGAGCCCCGCATCATCTACGCGTCGATCTCGGGCTTCGGACAGCTGACCGACTCGCCCTACAAGCGCTGGCCCGCCTACGCCCCCATCGCCGAAGCCATGGGTGGAATCTACGAACCCAACCGCAAGGACGGACAGCCGCCCCCTGTCGTCGTCGCGGGCGGACTCGGCGACAATGCGGCCGCACTCTTCGCCGTCATCGGCATCCTGTCCGCCCTGCTCCACCGGGACCGTACCGGCCGCGGCCAGCAGGTTGACATCTCCATGTACGACTCGATGATCGCGATGGCCGACATGATTCCCCAGCTCGCCTCCATGGGAGCACCGCCCCAGTGGGCGGCGGCCGGACACACGGCCATCGTCGCCGCGTTCAAGGCGAAGGACGGCTACTTCGTGGTCTCGGTGTTCCGCGAGCACCACTTCGAGCGCCTGGCGCGCAGCGTCGGCCATCCAGAATGGGTCGACGAGGAGCGCTTCTCGACCCGCGAGGGCTGGGCTCGCAACATCGAGCCCGTCCTGCGCCCCGCGATCGAAGCCTGGGCCGCCGACAAGACCAAGCTCGAGGCGGCGGCCGCGCTCTGCGAACAGGGGGTCGCCGCCGGCCCCAGCAACCTGGCCCAGGATCTCTTCGACGACCCCCACGTTGCACAGCGCAACATGCTGATCGAGGTGCCGCGCAGCGACAGCGACCGGCCCATGCTGCTATCGGGAAACCCGGTGAAGCTCTCGGAGACGGCCGAAGGTCCGATCCGCAGCTTTCCCGGGCTGGGCGAACATACCGACGAGGTGCTGGGCGAGCTGCTCGAACTCTCGGACGACGAGCTGGCCAGACTGCGCGCGGGCGGCATCATCGGCCCCTGACGGCCCGATTCCGGCCCCTCAAGCCGCCTCCAGAGACGTCCGATCCAATCGCTGTGTCGGGCACCTTCCAATTCCTGTTCGTCCTGGCTTTCGCGTCCTGCCGGTCGTCAGCTTCGCGGTGCTCGCGCGCAGCTTCTTGCGCCGCCTCCGAAACCCTGAGCAGCTCGGCCACGCAATGTCGATGGCCATCGAGAACGAGCTGCGCAAGGCCGGCATCGATCCGAGCACGGTCAAGCTCCAGACCGCGACCTCGGCATGGGAAGGAGCGGCAAGGCCAGCAAGGACGAAAATCCGACTCGACGCGTTGGCGGCGCAGGACCTTCCACCCGAGGTCATGAAGGCCATCCAAAAAACGGCGTTGTGGACGCTCCTCGGTAGCGCCGGCACCGACACGGGCGAGCCACGATCCAAAATCTCCCGCGGACCGATCCTGCCGACAGCCATCGACACGCCTTCGCGCTCGGATGCGCGGCTCGCACTGATCGTGTTGCTCGTCGGCTTCGGAATGGTAGTCGCATTGATGCTTCGCGAGACGCTCTGAGGACGATCCGGAATGTCAACCTGCAACACCTGTGGAACGACGATCCTGTTCAGCGGCAAGAAAGTGACCGGGTTGCGCTACTGCAACGATGACTGCCTTGCCCAGCTAGCGCTAGCGATCGCGGTCGACAGCGTGCCGCAAGACGCGCTGATCCGGGCCGCCCAGGAGCTGCACCGAGGCCTGTGTTCCCATTGTGGAGGCAGCGGCCCGATCGACATTCACACCTCACACCAGATCTGGTCGATGCTCCTGATGACGAGTTGGAAGAGCACGCCGCGGATCTCGTGCCGCTCCTGTGGCATCAAGCAACAGTTGGGTGACTTCTTCTTCTCGCTGCTCTGCGGCTGGTGGGGCGTTCCGTGGGGATTCATCATGACACCGGTCCAGCTCGTGCGAAACCTGGTCGGCATCTTGCGAGCGCCCGACCCCATGCAGCCGTCCGAGCAGCTTCTCGGTCACGTCCGAAGAATGCTGGCCGAGCCGGCTCGCTTCGCCGAGGAAGCGGACGAGAAGCCCCACAGCCTACAGTCGACCGGATAGAGCACGGCGCAACCAGCCAGCGCCGCCCTGGAAAATGGGCTGCTCCAGCCGCTCCACGCCCGGGTCGGACAGACCGTGCGCAGATCGAAGCCTCGTTTCAGCCTGCTTCGCGCGCGGTATCGTCCGGAGCGGGAGACGCGTGATGGACGTGCGGGGATTCTGGAAGAGCGCGCAGGAGGAGCCGGACCGACTGGCCCTGGTGTTGCCGGACGAGCGCACGCTGAGTGCCGGTGAGCTGCTGGCCGCAGGCAACCGGCTCGTGCACGGGTTGCGCGCGCTCGGGCTCGAGAAGGGCGACTGCGTTGCAGTGCTGCTGCCCAACGGCGCCGCCAACGTCGAAGTGCTGGTGGCCACCATGCAGGCCGGCTTCTACGTAACCCCCATCAATACGAACCTGGCGGCGCCCGAGGTCGCCTACATCCTCGAAGACAGTCTCTCCAAAGCATTCATCGCACACGAGTCTTTCGCGGATCGCGCCGTGGCGGCGGCGGACGAAGCAGGCCTCTCGGCTGAAGCCCGCATCGCGGTCGGCTCGATTCCGGGCTTCCAGGATTTCGCAGCGTTCCAGGCCGCACAATCCGACGCCGTGCCCGAGGATCGCGTGGCGGGCCAGTTCATGCAGTACACGTCGGGCACCACCGGCCGGCCCAAGGGCATCCGGCGCCCCATCTTCGAGGTCGACCCGGACGTGATGGGCGGCATGATGGCCATGCACCTGGCGCGTTTCGACATCACCCCGGGCGGCGACCACGTCCACCTGACGACGTCGCCGATGTACCACACGGCGCCCTTCGCCTACACGTGGTTCTCACTCAACTTCGACCACCACGCAGTGCTGATGGACCACTGGGATCCGGAACGCGCCCTCCAACTGATCGAGAAGCACCGTGTCACCACCAGCCACATGGTGCCGACCCAGTTCCACCGGCTGCTGATGCTTCCCGAGGAGGTGCGCAACCGCTACGACGTCTCTTCATTGCGACACGTCCTTCACGCGGCCGCGCCTTGCCCCGCCGAGATCAAGCGCCGTATGCTCGAGTGGTGGGGACCGTGCATCTACGAGTATTACGGCGCGACCGAGGGTGGCGGCACGCTGATCAAACCCCAGGAGTGGCTCGATCATCCGGGCAGCGTGGGCAAGGCCTGGGAGGGCGCAGAGATCCGGATCCTCAACGACGGCGGCAAGGATCTACCGGCCGGCGAGCCCGGCACCGTCTACATGAAGCTGATCCAGGACTTCGCCTACAAGGGTGATGCGAAGAAGACGCGCGAGAACCGCCGCGACGGATTCTTCACCGTGGGCGACATCGGCTACCTGGACGAGGACGCCTACCTCTTCCTCTGCGACCGGAAGATCGACATGATCATCTCCGGCGGCATCAACATCTATCCCGCCGAAATCGAGGCGGAGCTCTTCGCTCACCCGAAGGTGGCCGATGCGGCCGTCTTCGGCATCCCCGATGACGACTGGGGCGAGCAGGTAAAGGCCGCCATAGAGCCCGCACCGGGCTGTGAAGTCGGGCGCGCGCTCGAGCGCGAGATCCTGGAGTTCTGCTCCGAACGCCTGGCCAAATACAAGTGCCCGCGCTCGATCGACTTCCACGACGGTCTGCCCCGCGATCCCAACGGCAAGCTGTACAAGCGCAAACTTCGGGATCCCTACTGGGAAGGCATTGATCGTTCGATCTAGAACCGGTCGAACAGGACCTTCACCGCGCCGCTGGAGCCCTGGTGGTAGCAGGACATGAAGGCGTCAGCGTAGTCGTCGAGGGAGAAGCGGTGGGTGATGATGGGCGTGACGTCGATCTGATGGTTCTTGACGAACTCGAGATACCACTCCATCGCGTGCTGGCGGCGGCCGTCCCATGCCTCGATGGCAAAGGCGTTTGAACCCGCCAGCACCAGCTCCTTGAAATAAAGGGGCGTCCACTCGAATCGCGCCGGCGGCTCAACGCCCAGGGCCACGATCCGACCTCGGGAGCGCGCAATGCGCACACCCACCTCGAGCGTCTTCGCCGAGGTCACGGTGTCGTAGATCACATCGACACCCCCGTTCAACATCGGGAGCCCACGCCAGGGCTCGCGCAGATCGGCCCCGGTCGCTTCGCCCACGGCCTCGATGATGCCACGCTCGGGTTTGTGGGGGAGGATCCGGTCGGCGCCGAACTGCTTGGCGAGCTCGGCCTGGTGCGCAAAGCGCGAGACGGCAAAGACCCGCAGGTCGGGATGGAGTTGCTTCAGGATCGCGATGGCCAGAAGACCCAACGTTCCGCAGCCATAGACCAGGGCCGTGCCATTGGACGGCGGCGGCCAGTGGAGGATTGCATGCAACGAGACCGAGAAGGGGTCGCCCAGTACGGCTGCTTCATCGCTGACTTCATCGGGAATCGGAATGCACTGGGACTCGTGGGCGGGAACCTGGCTGGCGAAGCCGCCCGTGGCCTGGCTGCTGTTTCCCTGGTGGATGCCGGGGGTGATGACACCTCGGGTGAAGTTCAGGCACTGGGCCAGCTCCCCCTGCTCACACCATTCGCAAAGCGGGAGTCCCCGGGTCACACACGAGAGCCAGGGATTGAGCAGCACGCGCTGCCCCAGCCGCGACGGATCCACATCGGAGCCGACACGGTCGATGTGCCCGACGACCTCGTGACCGAGCACCTGGGGGAACGAGATCACCGACGTCATCGGATTGTCGAGAGTCCCGTTCATGAAGACCTGCTTGTAGTCGCTGCCGCAGACACCGCACAAATCGGTGCGGATCGTGACCCAGTCCTGGGCCGGCAGCTCGGGATCGGGAATCTCGCGCAGCCGGATGGGGGCCAGCGGTCCCACGTAGGCGCGGGGCATCAGGCTTGCCAGGATCTTGGTCGCCGCCAGCCGCGGAAGATTTTTCTCGAAGACGAGGGCACGCACCGAGGAACCTCCTGTAAAAAGGTTGTTGTGGGTGGCCAGCTGGGACGTTGATTCCCAACGTGGGTCTCCGGAAGCTCGTGCAGCGCTGGGGTCAGGCCCTGGTGAGGAGAAGACAGCCTCCCAAGGGGCCGCCACCGGCAGCGGCCACTGCAACCTGCGGATTCCCCGGCACTTGGCGCTCGCCGCCCTCGCCCCAGAGCTGCACGCAGGCCTCGTGAATGAAGCCGTAGCCGTGCAGGCGGCCGGCCGAGAGCTGGCCGCCGTGGGTGTTGACGGGAATCTCGCCGTCGAGCGCGATGCGTTTTCCGCCTTCGATGAACGGACCGCCCTCCCCCTTGCCGCAAAATCCGAGGGCTTCGATCCAGGCCAGCGTGATGAAGCTGAAGCCGTCGTAGAGCTCCGCCACGTCGACGTCCGACGGCTTGAGATCCGTGCGCTCCCAGAGCATGGCACCCGCGTCGCGCAGGGCCATGCTGGTCAGATCGTCGAACTGGTCCCAAGACGGCCGGCCACGCAGCGCGCTCCCGACGGCTTCGACGCGAATCGGCGGGCGCCGACAATCCTTCGCGGCGTCGACCGCCGACACGATCACCGCCGTCCCGCCATCGACGGGCGCGTCGCAGTCGAACAGACAGAACGGCGTGGAGATCATGCGCGCAGCAAAGTAGTCGTCCATCGTCATCGGATCGCGGTAGACGGCCTTGGGATTCAGGCCGGCGTTCTTGCGGGCGTTGAGCGCGATCTGGGCCAGCTGCTCGCGCGTCGTCCCGTACACGTGGAAGTGACGCTGCGCGTTCATGGCGATCCAGTTGACGGCCGAGTAGGCCCGGAACGGCAGCGTGAACCCGAGCATCGACCCGTCGGCGCGAAAGCCAGCACCACCGCCTTCTCCACCGAGGCCGATTCCCTGGCGACGGCCCTTGCCCTGGGCCGTCGATTCCCAGACCGAACGGAAGCAGAGCACGTGTCGGGCCAGGCCACAGGCGACGGCGAGACAGGCATTGATCACCGAGCCCAGCTGACCCGGCAGTTCCATGCCGCCCGTGAACCAGTTGAGCTTGAGGCGCAGCGCGTCCTGCACTTCGGGAACGCCCGCACCGGAAAAACCAGGCTGACCGCCCATGGCGCCGGGATAGGTCGCGACTCCGTCGATGTCGTCCCGGCTGAGGCCCGCGTCGTCGATGGCCGCGATGCAGGCATCGAGGGTCAGCCCCAGCGGGTCTTGGCCGAGGCGACGTCCCACGTCGGATTGCCCCATCCCGGTGAGACACGCGCGGCGTTCGAGGATCTCCGTCACGACGCACCCCCGGCCGGCTCGAACACGGGAATGAAAACGTCCTCGTATTCTTCGAACAGCACTTTCACGGCCATCCCAATCCTCACGTCTTCGGCGGGGCAGTTCACGATGTTCGTCATCAGACGCAAGCCCGACTGCTCTTCGAGCTCGACGATCGCAATGCAATAAGGATGGTCGGGCGCCGGAACCCACTGCTGATGGTTCAAGGTGTAGGTCTGCACGGTGGCGCGTCCCGAGACGGCCTCGGGTGAGACGTTCTTGCCGAGACACTCGGGACAGATGGGGGCCGGCGGATGTACGTAGGTGCCATCGTCCTGGCAACGCAGGAAACGCAGCTCGCCATCGGCGCCGCCGCGCCAGAAGTGCTCGTTCAACGGAGTGACCCGCGGAAGTACGCGGAACGGTTTGTCGGACATGGGACAAAGCTACCAGACATCGACACGACGGGCGGGCATGGCCTAGCTTTCGCCCGTGTCTCCGGCCGTTCTCCTCGCCTACAGCGAAGACGTCTTCCGCAGACGCTTCGTGCTTCGAACTCGCGCCGTGGTACGAGTCGTCGCGGGTTCTGCGATCAGCCACGACCCCGACAGTCTACTGTCCGGCCTCGTCACAGAAGGAGCAGCCAGCACATGAGTGAAAAGGTGGCCTTCATCGGCCTCGGCGTGATGGGCCATCCCATGGCCGGACACCTGGCGCGGGCCGGTCACGAGCTGACGGTCTACAACCGGACCCGCAGCCGGGCCGAGCAGTGGCTCGACGATTACGGCGGCGCGTTGGCCGATACACCGGCCGAAGCCGCGGCCAACGCCCGCTTCGTCTTCTGCTGTGTCGGAAACGATGACGACGTGCGTCAGGTGACCCTCGAAGAGGGCGGCGCCTTCGTCGCGCTCGAAAGCGGCGCCGTGTTCATCGACCACACGACGGATTCCGCCGAACTCGCCCGGGAGCTCGACGCCGCCGCGCGCAAGCGCGGCGCGAGCTTCCTGGATGCACCCGTATCCGGCGGTCAGGCGGGTGCCGAGCAGGGAAGCCTGACCGTCATGGTGGGCGGCGAAGAAGCGGCGTACCAATCCGCGTGCCCCTTGATCGATGCCTACGCGCGCCTGACCAAACGCCTCGGTCCGGCCGGCAGTGGACAGCTGGCGAAGATGGTGAACCAGATCTGCATCGCGGGGATCGTGGAAGGACTCGCAGAAGGACTCCACTTCGCGCGCGCCGCCGGCCTCGACCCCGAGGCCGTCGTCGAGGTGATCTGCAAGGGCGCGGCTCAGTCCTGGCAGATGGACAACCGCTCCCCGACGATGCTCGCAGGCAAGTACGACTTCGGCTTCGCGGTGGAGTGGATGCGAAAGGATCTGGCCCTGGCGCTCGACGAAGCCGGGCGCAACGGAGCAGAGCTACCGGTTGCCCAGATCGTGGATGGCTTCTACGCCGACGTCGAAGCCCTCGGCGGCCGCCGCTGGGATACCTCGAGCCTGCTGGCTCGTCTAGAGGCACGAAAGCTGAAATCCCAAGGCTAAAAGCTCGTCGCTAACGGGCCGGACCGCGTCCCTGCCCGTCCCCGTCAGTCCTGGCGGTTGGCCCAGGACAGGGCCTGGTCCAGCCGGTCGTTGCCCCAGAAGAGTTCCCCGCCCCGCTTCGGGGCGGGCGCGCCCGGCTCTGTGGTGGGCCCGCCCACGACGAAGCTGGGCGCGCCGAAGATGCCGAGCCCGACCGCCTGCTGGGTCTGCTGGTGCAGCGCGTTCTTGATCTGGGTCGAGCCCGCCCGCTCGAGCCATTCGGCCGACTCCTGACCGGCACCTTCGAGCACCCGCCCCACCACTGCGGGATCCGAGATTTCCAGGTCCTTGGCAAAGTTCGCCCGAAAGATCCCGGTGATGAAGCCAGGCAGCCAGCTCTCGTGTTCGGCCGCCAGTGCCACGCGCGCCGCGAGCAACCCATTGCGTGGAAAGACGCTCGGTCGCTTCCAGGGAATTTCGTAACCCGCGCAGAGTCGCTCGAGATCCCGCCACATGTATCGACCCTTGGCTGGGTAGATATTGAAGGGCGAATCACCCCATCCCTGCTCGACGAAGATCGGGCCGAGGAGAAACGGTCTCCAACGGATCTCGACGCCGGCATCCCGGGCCGCGAACTCAATCCGCGCAGCCGCGGGATAGCTGTAGCTGCTGGCAAACTCGAACCAGATTTCGACGATTTGCACGAACCCGGAACTCCTCGACTCCGAAGCATGGAGCCGATGTTTCAGGATAGGTTCGATCCGCTTCGGCGGCCCGGAGCTGCACGAGTCGGACCGGGGCGGCGCCTGCCTGACCCTCTGCCTCGTCATCCTCGTGCCCGGAGAAGTTGTTCCAGGAGAAGTGACACCCGTCACCGTTTCATCTCCACCCCCTGCCGATTGCAGTCCATTGAGGGGGAGTCCGTGTCCAAGCGCATCATCCTGTTGGACGCCGGCAGCGCCGGAATCAGGGAGCTGGGCATCCGGATCCAAGAGATGGGCTACCGGCTGCTGCCGACCAAGACGCCGGATCAGGCCGAGCGCCTGCTCGTAGAACACGGCAGCGAGATCGGCGCGATGGTGATTCCCGTCGATCTGCCCGCCTTCGACCTGGGGGCCGCCCTGCGCTTCCTGCGTCGTCTCGAGCCGACGGGCGAGCTGACCTTCGTGGCAGCCGGCTGCGGCGCAGACGCCGACGGCCGTAGATTGCTGCGGTCGGCAGGCGTCGAGCTGGCGCTCTGGAATCCCGTGGACGACCACACGCTCCGCTTCCAGATCAACCGGGCCCTGGCCGAGTCGGAGATCGTGCTGGGCAACCGCCAGGCCCTGCGCGCCCCCACCGACTGGCCGGCCATCGTCTGGGCCGGTCAGCGACGCAAGCCGGCCAGGATCTATGCCATCTCGGCCGATGGCGCCTATCTCTCGACCATGCGGCCATCGCTCCCGAACGTGCCGCTTGGGCTGGAGTTTCCGCTGCCTTCCGGACGTGTCCGCGTCAACGCCCGCGTCGTCAGCACCAATGTTCCGGGCAACCTGCTGCGGCGCCAGCTGCCCCTGGGCATGGCCGTGCGCTTCGAAGACCTGCCGCGCGAGGTGGGCGGAGAGATCCACGACTGGATCCGCGGACGACTCGTCAGCATCGGGTTCTGATAACTTCGCAGCATGAACCGCGACCTGATGCTCGACCGGCTCGGCAAGGGCGGGGTGGAAGTGCTCGTCATCGGGGGCGGAGCCAGCGGCCTCGGCTGCGCCGTCGACGCGGCAAGTCGGGGCTTCAAGGTCGCGCTGCTCGAGGCCTACGACTTCGCCAAGGGCACGTCCAGCCGCAGCACCAAACTGGTCCACGGCGGCGTCCGCTATCTCCAGCAGGGGAACGTGTCGCTGGTGCTCGAAGCCCTGCGCGAGCGCGGGCTCCTCTACCAGAACGCTCCCCATCTGGTGCACGACCTGGCCTTCGTGGTGCCACGCTATCGCTGGTGGGAGGGCCCGTTCTACGGTGTCGGTCTCAAGATGTACGATGCCCTGGCGCGTGACCGGAACCTGGCGCCCAGCAGCTGGATGGATCGCGAGGAGACGCTGCGCGAGATCCCCAACGTCGAGCCGGAAGGGCTGATGGGTGGTGTTCGTTATTACGACGCCCAGTTCGACGACGCGCGCATGGCACTGACCCTGGCGCGCACTGCGGCCGATCACGACGCCATCCTTCTGAACTACATGAACGTCAGCCGGCTCACGAAGAAGCAGGGACAGGTGACGGGTGTGGTGGCTGTCGACCAGGAGACGGGCCAGGAACATCGCATCGCGGCCAAGGTCGTGATCAACGCCTGCGGCATCTTTTCGGACCGTGTGCGTCGGCTCGACAATCCGAGCGCCCCGCCGATGACGCGACCCAGTCAGGGCGTGCACATCGTGCTCGACCGCTCCTTCCAACCGAGTGACAGCGCCATCATGGTGCCGCGCACCGACGATGGCCGGATCCTGTTCGTGATCCCGTGGCTCGAGCGCGTGCTGGTGGGCACCACTGACACGCCCGTCGACCAACCGCAGCTCGAACCGCGGGCCTTCCCCGAGGAAATCGAGTTCCTCCTTCACAACGCCGGCCGTTATCTCGACCACGACCCGACCCGCGCCGACGTGCTCTCGGTCTTCGCGGGCCTGCGACCGCTGGTCCGCGACACGGACGAAGGAGAGGACACCAAGAAGATCAGTCGCGAGCATGTCGTGATGGTGAGCCCGTCGGGCCTGGTCACGATCCTGGGCGGCAAGTGGACGACCTATCGCAAGATGGCCCAGGACACTGTGGACGATGCCGTCTCGGTGGGCGGCCTGCACGGGCTTTCCTGCCGTACCGAAACCCTGCGGCTCCACGGCAGCATGAGCCCCGACGACCCGTCCTTTCCGAAGGAGGGATACCTCCAGGCCTACGGCACCGAGTTCGAGCAGGTCTCGGGCCTCACCGAGGAGAATCCGGCCTGGGCCGCACTCCTCCACCCGAACTTTCCCTACCGGGAGTTCACCGTGGTGTGGGCGGCGCGTCACGAGATGGCCCGCACGGTCGAGGACGTGCTGTCGCGCCGCACGCGCGCACTGCTGATGGACGCGCGGGCGTCGATCGAGATCGCGCCGCGGGTGGCCGAGATCCTGGCTGAGGAGCTGGGGCGCCCACCCGGCTGGGCCGAAGAACAGCTGAAGGCCTACCGGGCACTTGCGGCCGGCTACCTCATTTCCTGAGAATGCAGGCTAGAGTCTGGTTGCAACTCCCATCGAGGTGAACGTGACCACTGCCACCCATCTTCCGTGTGCCATTGCTCTGTGCGCGGTCACCTGCATCGGGTTCGGGTTCGGTTGCACATCCACGCCCTCCGCCACGACGACAGGGGTCTCACCCGCGGCGGCATCGGCGCCGAAGGCGAGTTCCGTCGTGCGCATCAACGACGACGTGAGCTGCGACAAGTCGGCGAAGCGCTGCAACTTCCGCGGTCTACCGAGCGTGGGCATCACGCGCTTGATCTTCGGCGACAGCGTCGCAAACGCGCTCCAGTCGACGTCGGGCCTGCCGATCTGGCAGTCCGATCCCATCTTCAACCCCGCCATCGGCCAGAGCTGCGACACCCTGTCGGCGGCGTGTTACGACCGGGAGGGCCCCAACGTGGCGCTCACCCGCGCGATCTTCGGCGGCAACGCCGCGACGCGACTCGACAAGCGCATGCAGCGGCCGGCCAAGGGGCGCGAAATCGTGAAGTACGGCTCGTCGGTGACCTGCGACCGTGACGCCGGCATCTGCTACGACCGACTCGGCGCCAGCGTCGGCTACACGCGCCTGTACCTCAGCGAAGCCCAGTCGAACGACCTCCTGACGCGCATGCGGCCGCACCGGAAGTAGCGCTGCGAGGACGGAGCCCTGGCTTGGTGTTTCTCTGCGCGGAGAGGTTCCGCCGATACCGATAAACACCAACCTCCAGATTATTTCACCTCTAGCGCCCGCTACGCCGCGCTCTTCCCGGTCACCGTCTGGAACAGGATTCGCGCGCAGCTCTCGATCAGCTCGTCGCGGCCCGCTCCGAAGAACTCGATCTCTCGGTGGTGGGCAGCCAGGCGCTCGAGAACACTCGCCATCGCGGCCGCGGCCGCCGCGGGATGGAGTTGCTTGGAGACCCGACCCTGTGCCTGGCTCTCTTCGATACGAAGGGCCAGCTGCTCGATCACAGGACTGATCACCCGGCGACGTACGCTCATGAAGCGGCGATCGCCTTCGTCCGCGTAGAGGTTGCGCACCAGGAGCACTGAGCGGTGGCTGTCCCAGTGATCGACGAAGGCCCTGACGATGGCGCGTGAAGTCTCGAGTCCCTTCTGGCCCTCCCAGCTGCCGTCGATCAGCTCGATCACCGCCGGCATTTCCGCGGCGGCTTGCTCGGCCAGCACCAGCACGGCTTCGTTCACGTCCTTGAAATACTGGTAGAACGTGGCGGGCGAGGTGTTCGCCTTGCGCGCGATCTCCACCACCGAGATGTCGCGTACGCTGCACTCGTACAGCAGCTCGCCCGTGGCCTCGAGCAGGCGCTGGCGGGTGTGCAGGGCACGGGGACCCAGGGCACGACCGCTCTGATCGAAGGTGGTCTCGGCGCTGGCCATGTCCCTCTCGTCTGCCCGCAGATCCGCCGGAAACCCTCGAATCAGCCCGAAAACGCGGAATCTGATGCTATATCAGATAATTCGCAAAGCAATGCGGGGAGCCAAGCGTCAGCGCCGGGGGAGGCCCAGGACCCGCTCGGCCACGATGTTGCGCTGGATCTCGGAGGTACCCGCGTAGATCGAGGCCGCGCGCGACCACATCAGCTCGTAGTTCCAGTGGCCCTTCTCAACGGCGCGCGGGTCTTCGGCGGTAAGGAGCCCAAACGGTCCGAGCAGCTCGCACGCGAACTGCTTCACCTGCTGGTCGAGCTCGCTCCAGCCGAGCTTGAGCAACGATCCCTGAGGTCCCGGGTGGCCGGTGCGCAGGATCGTCTCGGCGTTGCGATACGCGTTGACGCGCAGGGTCAGCACCTCGGTCGTGAACCGGGCCAGCTTCTGGCGAACGATCGGGTGGTCGGCAGCGACGCCGCCCTGGTAGGGCAGCGTCTTCACCAGCTCGCGCAAGAGAAGCAGCTCCGACTCGAGCTTCGCGTGGGGCGCGGCACTGGCACGCTCGTGGGACAGCGTGTTGATCACCACGTCCCAGCCCTTGTCGATTTCGCCCAGCACGTTATCGATCGGAACGCGAACGCTGTCGAAGAAGACCTCGTTGAACCAGTCCTCGCCCGTCATTTCGGTCAGGGGTCGGATGTCGATGCCAGGTGTGTTCATGTCGCAGAGCAGGAACGTCATGCCGTCATGTTTTTTTGGCAGGTCGGGGTCGGTGCGCACGACGAGGATGCACCAGTCGGCGTGCTGGGCGAAGCTGGTCCAGATCTTCTGACCCGTGACGATGATCTCGTCGCCCTTCACCTCACCGCGGCAACGCAGCGCCGCCAGGTCCGAACCCGCATCGGGCTCCGAGAAGCCCTGGCACCAGACCTCTTCGCCGTTCAGGATCTTCTCGAGGAAGCGCTCGCGCTGCCAGGGCTGGCCCTTCTGGATCAGCACCGGACCGGTCAGGTCGAGCCCCACGGCCAGCATGATCATGTCGGGCGCCCAGGCCCTCGCGTACTCCTCGCTCCAGACGAGCTGCTCCAGGATGCCGAAGCCGCGTCCACCGTATTCCTCGGGCCACGAGAGTCCGGACCAGCCCGCGTCGAAGAGCTTGCGCTGCCAGGCCCGCGCCTCGCGAATCCGCTCCTCCGGGTCGTGCGGGCCGCGGTAGCCGGGAACCCCGTAGCCGGACGGAAGGTTCTGCTTCAACCAGCTGCGGATCTGCTGCCGCAGCGCGGCGAGTTCATCGCTCTCGCGGAAGTCCACGACCCCACCCCCCCTACTCGTCGCGCCCGGCGCCGCCCTCGCCGAACAAGAGGCCTGCGGCGTTGGCATACAAGTAATCATCGAGCACGCCATCGCGCAGATCGAGGGCCATCGCGTCCTTGAAGCAACGCTCCATCTGGATCGCCGGATGGTCCGACGCCCACAGGACCTTCTTGCGCCCACGGGTGTTCATGAAATGGACGAAGTCCGGCGGGAAGTACTTGGGCAGGTAGGCCGACGTCATCATGTAGAGATTTGGATACTTGATCATGAGCCGCGTGGCCTCACCCCACCACGGGTCGGCGCCGTGGGCCATCACGAGCTTGAGCTCCGGAAAGTGCAGGCAGACGCGATCGAGGTGCATCGGGTGCTGGCACTCTCCGGGTGCGCGCGGTCCGGGAATTCCCGTGTTGATCGAGATCGGCAGATCGAGCTCGATGCATTTGGCATAGACCGGGAAGTAGACCGCATGGTTCGGCGGCAGATCGATCGCGAAGGGTGTGATGCGCGCCAGCACGAGATTCGGATGGTCTTGCTTGAACTGTTCCAGCGCCCGCGAGGCCTTCATCCCCTTGCGCGGATCGAGCTGCGCAGCCAGGAAGAAGCGTTCGGGCAGCGCCTCAACGAAGCTCATCGTCTGCTCGTCGGGCCGCCGCGGGTCAGTGGTCAGAATCGCTTTCTCGACCCCGAGCGCGTCCATGGTCGCCACCATCTCCTCGACCGAGTAGCTGCGCAGGAAGTCCTCGCCCTGCTTGAAGTACTCCCGGCCCACCTCCTTCACCAAGGACGACACGCCCCCGAGATTCACGTTCACCCAACAGTCGATGGCGCGTGTCGGCATGGATGGGGGCTCCGAAGCGTGGGGGCAAGCGGATCGCCGCAAACCCGACGGATCAACAGGGGGTAACCATACCCAGGGTAACGCAAGCGCCCCAACCACCACGAACAGCCATCATGCTCGCCACCGTCGCTGCCGTACACTGTCGAGGTGTTCATACAGCAGGGACCGCCTTCTCGTTTCTTCAGGTTCGCCCTCTGCGGAATCATCCTGCTCTGCCTGATCCTCTCTGGGCATTTCTTTGAAACGTTTCCGAATGGCTGGGACCAGGCGGAATACGCCTGGGCCATCGACGACAATTTTCTGCCCCACTCCCCCTATTTCCTCTACTACCTGCTTGGAGAGCTTTTCTCGATCGTATTCGCGGCCCCGGTGGCACTGACCTTGCTGTCGCTGACCTCGGCGATTGTGGCGCTGGTGGCAATGGCGCTGCTTTGCCGGAATCTGAAGGGTGCGTCCCTGGCCAGCGAGGTAGCCGCACTCTGTGCCGCAGCCCTGATGGGCGGAGCCTTCCTCTTTGTGCGTCAGTCCGCGACCCAGGAGGTGTACATGCTCCAGCTGGCATTCGTCCTATGGGCCAGTGTGCCCCTGGCCGGTCGGACGACTCCGGGCGGCGTACGAGGGTCCGGTTTACTCACGGGCGCGGCCGTTGTGACGCACAACTCTTCGCTCTTTCTGCTACCCGCACTCGCCTGCTGGTGCTCTGGCAGGG
>Ga0209988_10001422_pt1 | contig 15548 bp, 10 predicted proteins | sample N075metaG_FD_183115 | JGI IMG/M metagenome (GOLD analysis project Ga0209988, IMG submission 183115) | Deep subsurface microbial communities from Kermadec Trench to uncover new lineages of life (NeLLi) - N075 metaG (SPAdes) (version 2) | ecosystem: Environmental > Aquatic > Marine > Ocean trench... | reverse complement strand
GGAAACTACTGACCAGGATCCTGCACGAGAAGAACCGCCTGCGTTGGCTGCAGAAGCGGCAGTACTTGCAGGACCGCGTCATGAAGGGTCTCGTGCGACGGGTGTGCGATTCGGTCGACGGCGACCAACGTCTGATCCGTGGTTTTGCACGAAGCGTTGCCGACGCCCGGATCACCCACATGCTGCCCATGCTGAGCATCCTGTGCCCGTGGGCGATCGCCGCCCGGCGGCATGTCCCGGGTCTGAAGTACCTGGTGACCTTCCAAGGTTACGAACTGTACGTGAAGTACGCCAAACTCATCGACCGCGAGCGCGAGCTGGACACCCGGCTCGTCAACGCCGTCGAGGAATCGGATTGGCCCGCAATCGCCGTCAGCGAGGACTATCTCAAGCGGGTCGTCGAGGACATCGGCGTGCCGGAATCCTCGCTGCGGGCGATTCCGCCCGGTATCCCGGTAGACGTTACATGCGACCGCGAGGCGGCGGTCGAGCTTCTCGCGTCGCGTCTGCGCGGGTTCCGCCGCAACGTACCGCTGGTCACCTACCTCGGTCGACGCGACACCGAGAAAGGCATCGACCTGCTCCTGTATGCGGTCAGTATTCTCCGGCGGCGCGGTCTCGACCTCCAGCTCGCTATCTGCGGGCCGACGCTCTTCGGCAGTCACTACGGCGACATCTGCCGCCAGCTGGCCATCGATCTGAGGTGCGACGTGTTGTGGCGTGAGATGGTGTCGGACGAGATCCGCTCGGCACTGTTTACGGCGAGCCGGTGCATCGTGTACCCGTCGGTTCACCGCGAGCCGTTCGGGATGGTCGCGGTCGAGGCACAGGCACACCGGACGCCTGCCATCGTGCCGGACTATGGCGGCATCGCATCAGCCATCGAGGCAAACGGCGCCGTCGGCGGGCTGCGGTTCCGGACGTGGGACTCGGCCGACCTGGCCACGCAGATCCAACGCGTTGTCACCGACGACAAACTCTACAACCGGCTGTCCGAGGCCGGGCCGAAGGTCGCAGCCTACTTCTCCGTCGAGAACCTCGCGGACCGCGTGCTCACCCACATGGACTTGACGTCGGGGCACGGCAGCAAGGACCGATAAGTCATTCCCAAGAACACCTGGTAGAGCCCCTTATACTGAGATGTTCCGGGAGGGCAGGTTGATGCAATTCACACCGCCTCGTGGCGGACCAGGTGGAGCCGGGTGGCTCGCGGCTGCAGTCGTCGTGATCGCCTTCTGCGCACCGGTCGCCGCACATGAGACCGACCAGTTCACGGTCCCGACCGGCAAGGTCTTCGCCGATGTCGGGGACGAGCTGACAGCGATCTTCTACGACGGGATCGAAGACGCGGTGAACGAACTCAACACTCGGATCCACCGCGCGTTGGAAGCCCGACGCGGGCGGCGGTTCATCGAGTACCTGCAGTCTCCGGAAACGCTCATCGACACCGTCTACAACCAGTACGCCGCGGCGTGGTTCATGATCGACCGCGTCGAGAAGATGGTCCACGGCGACCAGGCGATGCGACGCAAGCACCCGGGCAGGGTGATCGGCTACTGGGAGTCGATCCACAACGTGTTCACGGGCGTGTATCACCCGCTTGATATCCGGCAGCTGTGGCGGATCTTTCACGCCTGCATGATGGACGCGTTCGGCACCTACATCGGTCCGGACAAGATCGGCCACTTCACAGACATGGGCTACGTGTACTACAGGATCCGCCGCGACGCACTCAACGCGGGCGACACCGAGGCCCAGGCGCACGCAAAGGTGATGGCAGTGGGCACCAAGGGCCTGGTCCTCGGTGAGGAGGGCATGCTGGGCTACCTCTCGGCGGGTATCTACTCCAACGCCGACCTGTCGTCGAACTACGCGGGGATGAAGTTCTACATCAACCTCACCCAGGCGGTCCGGATCAAGGGCGTCATGCGGCCCCCCATCGTCGTACGACACGGGGACTTCTGGGCGATCAGCCCGCACGTCCGCCCCGACTCGGACTTCTTCTCGTGGTTCGTTTCCGATCACTGGAACGAGGCGCTCAACCCGGGTCTCTTTGTGCCCGGTATGCAGGACAAAGTTCGTCGGGTCGTGCGGATGCGAAGCCAGCGGATCCTCGACTTCTACGCCGACGACAACGGCAACCGCCGGACACCGGCGTACTTCAACACGCTGATGGTGGAGCTCTCCACGTGGTACGGCGAGGATTACGGCCACCAGGGGACGCACGACGAGGTGGTCGGGATCGGCAACACCTGCTTCGGCGAAGCGCCGCAAGCCCCTGATGAACGCAGCGCCATCGGGTACACGCCGCTGCACTGGGGCGTCGTCATAAACGATCGCGAACTGGTATTCGCGGCGCTCGATGCCGGTACGCCCGTCGACGAGCCGGTCCGATCGCTCGAGTCCGGGTCCGCCGAGTGGGGCAGCTCGGCGCTGCAGCTGGCGGCGGCAGCGGGGCAGGTCGGTCTGGCCGGACTGCTGCTGGATCGAGGCGCGTCGGTCAACATGGCCAACGACAAGGGGGCCACGCCGCTGCACCGTGCGATCGAGCACCCGGCAGTCGTCGCATTGCTGATCGACCGTGGAGCGCACGTCAACGCAACCGACAATCGCGGGCGCACGCCGCTGCACTGGGCGGCGCGATACACCGAACCGGGGACCGTCGCGTCGCTCATCGACAGCGGTGCCGACGTCGACGCGGCGGACCATGCCGGCGAGACCCCGCTGCACCGCGCGGCGATGTGGGGGCAGGACTATCTGATGGAGGCAGTGCTCGCCGAGGGCGCGGCGGTCAATGCGCGGGCGAACTTCAACACCACGCCGCTGCACTTCGCCGTCCGCGGGCGCCAGCCGGCATCGTTGAGACTCCTGGTCGATCACGGCGCAGCGCTCGACGCGCGGGACGAGTTCGGCGTGACGCCGCTGCACGACGCGGCACGCGACGGCCGGCTGGTCCTCGTCCGGGCGTTGCTCGACGCCGGGGCCGACGCCGACACCGCCGACAATTACGGCTCGACGCCGCTGCACGTGAGCGCCCGATACGGGCACGAGGCGGTCGCCGCCGAGCTGATCGCCCACGGCGTGAACGTCAACACGTCCAATCGCTTCGGTTCGCTGCCACTGCACGAGGCCGCCTTCGCGACCTGCACGCCGCTGATCAAGCTGCTGCTCGCGTCGGGGGCGGACACCACCGCCCGCAACCGCAACGGCGAGTCTCCCATCGATCTGGCCGCCGCAGGGGGTCACTCGGTGGCGGTGCTGTTGATGCGATCGTCGGCGTGGCGGGGGGGTGGGCCGGGGGATACTCGGTAGTGGTACGCGCTTCGGCACGAATCGCGATCGCCACGGCAGTCATCCTCCCGACGACCGGCTGCACGACGCCCACCGCGATCGAGTCCTGGCGATCGTCGCTGGAGCAGTATGTCACCGAACAGGGCCACGGCGACCTCAACGTGCTGCGTCGTACCGACCGCCCGCCGTCCGAGAGCGACTTCGGACTCATCGGTGCGACGACAGCGGGCTTCCCGTTCATCGCGCCGCGACGCACCGACGCCAACGGCGTGCTGCTTGGTCACCGGAATATCGCCGACCGCAGCTGGTTCGTGTATCTCGTGGGGCTGGTCGAGTACCGGGGATGGTTCGTGAACTGGGCGTTGGACAAGCCGCGTGTGACGGATATCCGGCTGATCGCGTTGTCCGAGCTGGACGGCGAGTTCACGTGGATAACCAGCGAGCCTGACGCTGCCGCCCTCGAACGCTACTGCCGTCCGCAACGCCAACAGTGGCAACAAAGCGATCCCAGCCGTGCCGAGGCAACCGACGCGCCCTGTGTCTTCCCGACCGACGCCGATGTGTTTCGGATCACTGTCGACCAGGACGCTGTTCGGGTGGTTGACCGCCACTCGGACGCGGCGTGGAAGCTGGCAGAGAACTTGTTCCTCAGACCCCCACGACCCCCAGCATCGCCGCGGCCTTCTTCGTGATCGTGCTGTGATGCAGACCGCACTGTTTGAGGATGTCCTCTTCACTGCGGGCGGACTTGGGAATCCGGCGTACGACAAGCTGCTCGATCGTGAAGGCGTCACCGGATTCGGTCACGATGTCCGCCACGGCGGAGCCGATCCCGGCACCGTAGTTGTCTTCCACCGTCAGGATATTGCCGCCGTTGGCGTTGGCAAGGTCCAGCAGCGCTTCGGCATCGAAGGGCATCGAATACAGGTCGACCAGCGAGGCGTCGATGCCGGCCTTGTCCAGGGCGTCGAGCGTCTTGTTGCACTCGTGGACCATGTAGCCAGCCGTAACGATGAGCAGATCGCGGCCCTGGGTGAGCACTTCGAACTTGCCGAGCTCAAACTCGACGGACTCGTTGTAGATGAACTCGACGTCGGGACGCACCGTCCGCATGTAGCAGACACCATCGTGCTCGGCCATCCGCATCGTCAGCGCGTACGCCGCGTACCCGTCGGCGGGCTGGATGAGGTAGCACGCAGGCTGGCCGTGGTGGTTGTGGATCGTCGTCCACGCCCGGAACCATGCGACGTCCGAGAGCGCCATCTGGCTCGGCCCGTCCGCCGCCAGCGAGATACCGCAGTGGCTCCCGACGATCTTGATGTTCGCGCCGGAATAGATCGCCATCTCGATCTGGTCATAGCCGCGGGCCACGAACTTCCCGAACGTGGAGCAGAAGGGGATCTTGCCGCTGGCGGCAAGCCCGACCGCAACGGAGAACATGTTCTGCTCGGCGATCTTGCACTCCAGGAAACGGCTGGACAGCGGCTCATCGTCGGCGAACCACTCCGCGAACGTCGAGTTGCCGACGTCGCCGTCGAGAACATAGACATTGGGGTTGGCGTGTCCGAGCACGCGGAGCGCGAGCCCGTATGCCCGGCGGGTGGCGAACCGCCCGCCCCGCAGGATGCTCTCCATGTCGTACAGCTTCATCGCCTCGCCGAAACCGATCGGATCGGTGGTCTGGACCACGACCGGCTCGTGCTCGGTTGGCGGATAGATCCTCAGCTCGTCGCTTGCCAGCGCCGAGGTGAGTCCGACACCGGCGGCGTTCAGTTCGTTGTGGGCCAGGTCCAGCGCCTCGCCGATCGCGGGCTTGCCGTGCCAACCACCACCCTGGAGGCTCGTGGCACCCCATCCCTTTATGGTCGTCGCGACGACCGCCATCGGTTTGTCGCCTGCGGACACCTCGACGAACCGCTCGAAGGCCTCGCGGATGGCGTCGGGTGCGTGGCCGTCGATCGTCCTGGTCTCGATGCCGGCGGCTTCGAGCTTGGCGACGAGCCGCTCGGGCGACTGCTGCGGGCTGACCTTGTCCGCCTGCCCATACCCGTTGCAGTTGAAGATCGGCAGCACGTTGCCGAGCCCATGGTCCATCATGAAGTCGACGGCCTCCCAGATCTGCCCCTCCCGCGACTCCCCGTCACCGATAATGCAGTAGACACGCTTGTCCAGCGCGTCGCGTCTGGCCACCACGCCGAGCCCGGCCGCAACCGAGAGCCCCTGGCCCAGCGAGCCTGTCGCGGCATCAAAGAAAGGAATCCCCTCCATCGGGTTGGGGTGGCCGTCGAGGCACGATTCGGTGTCGCGGAACGCCATCAGGTCGTCGGCCGTCAGCGGATGCAGCTGGTCACCCTTGCCGACCGCGGCCCCAAGGTCCGCCAGGGCCGCGTAGATGATGGGAACGGCATGGCCCTCGGAGAGCACCAGCCGGTCAGAGGTCGGGTACCGGGGATGGTCGGGCAGCCACCGCATCGAGTGGTACATGAGCACGGTCACGATCTGACCGAGGGACAATCCGCTGGATGGATGGCCGCTGCCTGCCTCGGCGCACATGTCGAGGCAGAGATGGTCCAGCTGAATGGCCTTCGCGTGTACCGCAGCTTCAAAAGACATCGTCTTCCTTTCGGTGACAGCAAGGAGGATTCCCCCTCCTTCGCCGAACCCCGAAGTATCGCATGGACCGGGCCTGGAGGCAAACGGGCGGCCCGGCCGAGCGCGCGGCGGCAAGTTCGCCCGTAGTCCCGGAGGGCGTCCGAAGCGGTTCGATTTGCCTCACGCAAGCGTCAGGCCATCCACCGCCCCGGCCCTTTCAGGCACGTCCCGACCGGTGGTTGGTACACTTCCGGTCAACTACCACCTTTGGGAAGGGAAGATCCGTATGAAGGTGATCTGCGATCGTGCTGCCCTGGTTGACGCCGTGAACACTGCCGGCGCCATCGTGGCAACCCGGACCCCGACCCCCGTCCTGAAGTGCCTGAAGCTGACCGCGTCCAACGCCGATCCGGCCGGGCTTGTCATCAGCGCGACCGATCTCGAGGTCGGTCTGCGTATCGGCATCACCGAGGTCGATGTCATCGAGGAGGGCGAGGCCGCGATCCCGGCCGACAAGCTGAGCCAGATCGCCCGAGCGTGCGATGATCCGACACTGACGATCGAGACCGAAGACCACGCGGTACACATCCGCGGCAGCGGGTCGCACTTCAAGGTCTTCGGCTACGACCCCAAGGAATTCCCGCCCGTCCGCGACTTCTCCGACGCCACCGTCGATTGCGAAATCAACGCGCGTGTCCTGCAGACGCTGATCTCACGCACGCTGTTCGCCGCGGCGGTGGAACACAGCCGTTACGCCATCAACGGCGTGCTCTTCGAGCGATCCGGCTCCAAGCTGCGGCTTGTGGCAACCGACGGCAGGCGTCTGGCCATGGCGGTCGGCCCCGCCAAGGGAACCGACGACCGCAGTTGCATCGTGCCCACCAAGGCTCTGAAGCTGGCGTTGAAACTCGTCAATGATCCGGATGCAACGGTCCGGATGGCCATCGACGACAACCAGGTGCTGTTCGCATTCGGCGGCGGCGACACGCCGGGTGAGACGGCGGTGCTCTCGAGCAACCTCGTCGAAGGCGCGTTCCCGCCCTTCGATGACGTCGTGCCAAAGGAGCAGGACAAGAAGGTCACGTTCGACGCAGAGACGCTCGGCAGCGCGGTCCGACGGGCGGCACTGCTGACCAACGAGGAATCCAAGGGCGTGCGGCTGAGCTTCGCCGCAGACAAGCTCATCCTCACCAGCCGCGCTCCGGAGATGGGTGAAGCGACCGTCGAGGTCAAACTCGATGACTACCAGGGCGATCCTGTGGAAATCGGCTTTAACCCCGGATTCATTACCGATGCGCTCAACGTCATCGATAGCGGCCCGATCACGATTGAGCTGAAGGGCCCGAATAAACCGGGCGTCCTGAAGACCGGCAACGACTTCACGTACGTCTTGATGCCAGTGAATCTGCAGTAGGAAGCGTCGCTTTGTCGCTCTACCTCTTGTACTTCACCGAGCAACCGTACGGCTTGATGTAATACGGCGCGACGGTTTCGCCGCCGACCAGCTGCTGCACAGCGTTGACAACGTAGTTCACCGGCTTGTCGGGCTTCGGCTTGTCGTAGGCGCTGTCGAGCGCACCGTGGTACCGGAGGATGCCGGCCTTGTCGATCACGAACATGTGCGGCGTGCGACGGGCGTCGTACTCGTGGCCGACGGTGCCGTCGATGTCCAGGAGGATCGGGTAGTTCAACTCGTACCGCTTGATCCAGGTCACGTTCTGCTTGTTGTTCGTGTGGTTGGTCGAGTTAATGGCCAGCCAGACGACGTCCTTGTCGAGCTTCTTCACGTGACCGACCGTCTCCTGGATGGTGTTCTTCTTGTAGCACCGCTGTACGACGGGACATTCCGTGTTCGTCCATTCGAGGACGACGATCCTGCCCGCGTACTCGGAGAGCGACCGCTTCTTGCCGGTCGTGTCCGTGAGCGTGAAGTTGGGGGCGGGGTCGCCGATCTTCAGGGTCTTGCCGTCGCCGGCCATCGCGGTTGCGGACACCGCCAGGATCACCACGGCGGTGCCGAGACCGATCGTTGCCAACAGTGTGCGTGCCTTCATCATCTTGGACTCCGATAGAACCAGAGGTTTATGGCTTGCTCAAGCCAGGTAGGGTATTCGTCTCGATCACGAAATCGTAGGACGGATCATCAGCTTCCTTCCCCAGCGTGACAAGGCCGCCGACGGCCATCGGTCTGCCGCCGGTGTTCTGCGGTGCCAGCGTCACCGGGACAACCACGCGAAAACGGCCGTCACCGACTGTCACCTCGGCGGCCCCGAACTCGACGCCCGGCCGGTCGATCCCGAAGAACGCCGCCCGCGTCGCATTGCCTGCAGGGCCGGTCAAGGTAAGAACTGACCGGTCGAACTGGATCTGGCTGCCCTCCAGAGTGGCCAACGGCTTCGGCAATCGCTTCTTGAACGCGGCAAGACGGCCGTTTGTTCCGCCATCCGCGATCCGGGTCGCCCCGGGCCGGCTCGATGTGGCGATGGTGATCTCACGCGTCGCGGAGCCCAGAAGGCACAGCCTGCGACACACCGACCACTGCATATCCACCCGGAACGTCACCGTCGCGTCGCCAAGGGTCGCCGGCGTCGTGATCGGCACGAAAAGAACGACCTCGTCGAAATAGGAGTACTCCTGGCCCAGCGACGTCGTCACCGCGACGGGGCGTGGCCACAGCACCTCGGAGGTCACGTAGCCGGGTGGGGTCGTGACCCTTATGCTCGGCGGTATTGCCCCCTCGCCGGGGTTTTTCCAGTACATGTGCCAGTGCCTGGCGATCTCGAACCGGACGGCGATGTGAAACGTCTGGTCCGGCCCGATCGGGTCGGCGTCGGTGAGCAGTTGCACCGACACGCGGCTCTCGGCAGGAGCCCCGAACAGCGACGGTTCGAGCTGTGCCTGGACCGCGCTTGCCAACAGCACCGCTGCCGAACTGCCCAGACCCCTTGCCAGTCGCCTTCGTCGCCGCATATGCTTCGTCCTATGCCTGCCCCAGGGACGCGTTCCCGGCCGTCGTATTCCGGACCGGGCGCAACCTGGCTTACTCTAGACGGGCGGAGGGCCACGTGAACAGACGCAACCCGGCTCCTGTCATCATCTTCATGCTCCTGGCGGCCACGGCGCTTCCGGCCGGTGGCTGCGGCGGCAAGTCGATCAGTGATCGAGACCTCGTCCTGCTTGACCCGCAAGAGGGGATGGAGCTCGTCGAAGGCCGCAAGAAGCTGCTGGGTCTCGCCGGCACCGAGAACGCCGCGTGGGTGGACCCCCGCAGTGCGCGCAAGTACCGCGACGGCCACATCCCGGGCGCCATCCATCTGCCGTTCCAGAAGCTCGCCGACCAGGAAGACCGGCTCCGGGGTTTCGACGTGCTGATCGTCTACGGCGACGGCTTCAAGGACGACCTCGCCGGCGGCATGAGCAAACGCCTGCTCGAGCTGGGCTTCAAGGATGTTCGAACGCTTCGGGGCGGGCTCAAGGCCTGGACCCGCGCCGACCTCGAGCTGGAAACCGGCGACCCCCCGCTCGACGCGCAACCGTAGATGCCGGGCCTCCTCTCGCTCGCGTGCCTGCTGGTTCCGCTCGCCGTTGCGCAACCGGCGACGCCCGCGACCGACGTCGCCTTCGAGCGCGATCTCAACGCGGTCCCGACGCCGCGGAACCTGCGAGCGTGGCACGACCTGTTCGGCTCGGCGCCGCACATTGCCGGCACGCCCGGCGACGCGCTGGTACTGGACAGCCTGACCGACGCGTTCGAGCGAATGGGCCTGCAGGTCGACCGTCACGAATTCCTCGCGCTGCTGCCGATGCCGGTCGACGGCATCGTCGAGATCGTGAGCCCGATCGAAGTTGGCCTGACGGTCATCGAGCGGACGCTTGCCGAGGACCCCGATACGGCTCACCCGGACCTCACCATCGGCTGGAATGCCTACAGCGGCAACGGTGACGCCACCGCGGCCGTCGTCTACGCGAACTACGGCACACTCGAGGATTTCGAAACGCTTCGTGAGCTGGGCGTCGACGTCGACGGTCGCATCGTCATCGCCCGTTATGGACGCAACTTCCGGGGCTACAAGGCAAAGTTCGCCGAAGCCGCCGGCGCCGTGGGGCTGGTCATCTACACCGACCCCGACGACAGCGGCTACCGCAAGGGTCTGCCGTATCCGGAAGGCGGCTGGGCCGACGAGACCTCGATTCAGCGCGGCTCGATCGTCACACTGGACTGGCCCGGCGATCCGCTGACACCGTTCGTCGCCGCCGACGAGAATGCAACACGCGCCGACCCGGACGACCTGGACCTGCCGCGCATACCGGTGCAGCCGGTCGGCTGGGGCGCCGCGAGCGAGATCCTGTCGCGTATGACCGGCCCGGCCGTGCCGGACGGCTGGCAGGGCGGTCTGCCGTTCGTCTACCGGACCACCGGCGGACCGGACCTTCGTGTTCGCGTCGCGGTCACGCAGGACCGGTCGCTGCGACGTAGCGCCAACATCCTGGCCATGCTGCCCGGCAGCACCACGCCCGAGCAGAAGGTCATCATCGGCTGCCACCACGATGCGTGGGGATTCGGCGCGGGCGATCCGCTGGCCGGCACCATCGTCCTGCTCGAGTGCGCCCGGAGCTTCGCGACGCTTGCGAGCGACGGCCGTGTCCCGGACCGCACGATCGTCTTCGCCGCCTGGGGCGCCGAAGAGTACGGCATGGTCGGCTCCGTCGAGTGGTGCGAGACGCACCGCGACGACCTGCTGGCCAACGCGGTTGCCTATATCAACCTCGACGCGGCGGCAATGGGAACGAACCTCGGTGTGGCCGCGTCACCCCAACTGAAACGGCTCATCGAGGCCGCGTCGCGCTCGGTGCCACAGGCCCGCGGCACACCCGGCGAAACGGTGTACGAAGCATGGCTCGGCGATCGCGACCGCGTGCCGTTCGGCGACCTCGGTGGCGGGTCGGACCACGTCGGGTTCTACTGTCACCTGGGGATACCCTCCTGCGGACTTTCCGCCCACGGCGGCAAGGGCGTGTCATACCACTCCAACTACGACACGCTGGCGTGGTATCGCCAGGTGGTCGGTGACGACTACGAACCGGCGCTGATGCTCACGCGACTGGCGAACCTCATCACGGCCCGTCTTGCCGACGCACCGCTGCTGCCGCTGGAACTCGGCCGGTTTGCGCCGGATATTCGAGTGCATCTCGAGACACTGCGGACCCGTGCCGAAACGCTGGATTTCGACGCCGACCTGGCCGCCCTCCAACAGGCAGTCGACACATTCGAGGCCGTCGCAGGGCCGGTGCAAGAGCGTCTCGACGAAGCTTTCGCAGCCGGGCGCCTTGACGCCGCGACACTCCGGCAGATCAACCGGGCCCTCATGTCGGATCGGCGATTCTGGCTCCACGAACAGGGATTGCCGCAGCGACCGTGGTTCCGCAATGTCTTCGCCGCAACCGACCCGAATTCCGGCTATGCCGCGTGGATGCTGCCCGGAATGCGCTATTACATCGAGGCCAGGGACGCAGAGGGTCTGAGAGAGGCCCAGCGTCGCTGCATCACGGCATTGGAGGCCACAGGGCAACTGATGGAATCGATCGACGCCGAACTGGGCCGCTGAGCGGTCTTTTGGTCCGGAATCGTCTTGCCCAGCCGGTGTACGGGGATTATGTTCAAGGGTCCGACGCCGGGCCCGGACACGTCTGAGGCCCCACGTCCAACGCCCGCAGCGTCACCGGACGCCGAAGAAAGGATCAAACCCCGATCATGCTTGCAAGACCAGCCCCCACAGCGGCGATCGCCTGTCTCATGTTGTTGCCGATTGCCGGCCTCTCGACGCCGTCACACGGCGGCGGGGTCGCCCCGCTCGCGACGGTTCGAGTCGCCAGCGGTTTGAACCGTCCGATCTTCGTCACGCACGCTCCCGGTGATGAAACGCGGCTGTTCATCGTCGAGCAACGCGGCGTGATCAAGATCCTCCACTTCGCGACCGAATCGGTCAGCGGGTCGAACTTCCTCGACATCGACACCGTGGTCGGCGGCCCGTCCAACAACAACGACGAGCGTGGCCTGCTGGGCATGGCGTTCCACCCCGACTACCAGGCGAACGGCTTCTTCTACGTCTACTACACGAACAACGCTTCGAACGTGACGATCGCGCGGTACTCGGTCACGGTCGACCCGGACAAGGCCGACCCCAGCAGCGCCGAGATCATCATCACGATCAACGAGCCGCAATCCAACCACAACGGCGGCTGGATCGGTTTCAGCCCCGTCGACGGCTTTCTCTACGCCGCCGTCGGCGATGGCGGCAACTTCTGCGACACCGGCGGAGGCCATACCGCCACCCTCGGCAACGGCCAGGACATCACCAACAACCTGCTCGGCAAGATGCTGCGGATCAATCCCTCGACGACGCCAAACGCCGGCGGGTACTCGATCCCCGGGGACAACCCGTTCGTCGGCGTGAGCGGCGACGACGAAATCTGGGCCTACGGCCTGCGGAATCCATGGCGGAGCAGCTTCGACCGCGAGACGGGCGACCTCTACATCGGCGACGTCGGCCAGAACGCCCGCGAGGAGATCAACTTCCAGCCCGCCAGCAGTCCCGGCGGCGAGAACTACGGGTGGCGCTGTTTCGAAGGCAACAACTGCAGCAGCATCAGCGGCTGCTCGACAGCGCCGTGCGGGTGCGACGGCACGGGCCTGGTGTTCCCGATCCACACGTACAACCATCCGACGGGCTTCTCGCTCACCGGCGGCTACGTCTATCGCGGCTGTGATATCCCCAGCCTCAACGGGACGTACTTCTACGCCGACTTCGTAACGAATCGGATCTGGTCGTTCCTTTATGACGGCACGGTGAACGAATTCACCGAACGCACCGGCGCCTTGTCGCCCTCCTCGGACGGGTTCAGCATTTCCTCGATCGCCTCCTTCGGCCAGGACGCACGCGGCGAGATCTACATCGTCGACCGTGCCAGCACAGTCAACAGCGAGATCTTCCGGATCATCCGCGCGCCGGCCCAGATCGCCGACTTCAACTGCGACGGCGAGGTCGGCATCAACGACTTCCTCGATCTGCTCGGCCACTGGGGACCCTGCCCGGCCACCGGCCCGTGCCCGTGGGACCTCAACCGCGACGGCGACGTCGGCATCAACGACTTCCTCGGCCTGCTCGGCGACTGGGGTCCTGTGAGCTAGTTTGAGCGCTCCGTACGGCCCTGCGGGCCGACACTCGCTCTCGTACGACCCGCCGAATTCATCCGGCGGGTCTGTGCGGACCTGCACGGACATCCGCAGATTCGGCCGGACGCAGCGCTCTCATGCGAACTGCGCTATCCCAGCCTCCAGCGCGTTGACGGACGATATACTGTCGCCCGATCAGGCGATGACCTGGACGGGCTCGTAGCTCAGTTGGCTAGAGCGCGCCCCTGATAAGGGCGAGGTCGGAGGTTCGAGTCCTCCCGGGCCCATTTCGAACGGCTCTCCCGACTCGTGGGAGGGCCGCTCTTGCAAAGCAGGAGCCTCCGATGATGATGTCGGCCCGATTCCGCTGGGTGCGTGGCCATCTTGGAGCCGTACTGAAACCGGCGATCGCGTTCGAGTTCTGGTCGACCTTGATCTTCGTGGTGTCCTTCGTGCCGGCGACCGGATGGCTGCTCGATCGGCTCGTCGCCCGCAGCGGTCAGTTTGCCGTCTCGGACAACGACCTGCTGGCCTTCCTGTTCTCGATACCGGGCCTGTTGTTCATCCTGCTCAGTGTCGGGTTCGCCCTGGCGTTCTGGTTCGCCGAACAGGCGGCCGTGTTGATGATCGTGGTCCACGGCATCCGCGGAACGAAGGTCTCGGTCAGCCGCGTTCTGTGGGACCTCATCAAGCAGCTACCGGCGTTGTTGCGCCTGGGCCTGCGGCAAGCGGTGGTGTACCTGCTGGCCGCGATCCCTCTGGGCGGCGGGATCGCTTTGACATATTGGCTGGTGCTGGGAGAATGGGATTTCTACTACTACCTCAACGTGCAGCCGGCGAGCTGGTGGATCGCGGTGGCGATCGTCGGTGCGCTCGTCGCGGCGTACCTCGCTGTTGCCGCGTGGCTCTACGTGCGATGGCGGCTGTCCATACCCTTTCTGCTGTTCGAGCGAACCTCTCCCCGCGAGGCCTTGAGAAAGAGCTGGCACCAGACTCGCGGCCGGTTCCGCGAGCTCGCGTTCCCGCTGGCCGCCGTCTGGCTCGTGGTCCTTGGGGCATCCTCGGTGATGACCTGGCTGATCGGCATCGGGGCGTCACGGCTGCTTGCCGATCGCGGAACGCTGGTTCTCCTCATACCGGTCGTGGTCGGAACGCTCGCTCTTGTGGCGGTCGTCGATCTCACGTGGTTCATCATGGGCAAGATCGTGCACGTCATGCTGATGGCCCACGCCTACCTCGACATCACCGGGCGGGAGCACGCACCGATCGAGACCACTCCGGCAGTGAGCCGGCCGCTGCCTGCCGGATTGATTCGAACCGGTTGGGTGGTCGCCTGCATCGTGTTGGTCGGTACGGGAATCGCGGCGGGAGCCGGGTTCCTCGAACGGTTCAGTATCGATCGGACCATCGAGACGACGGGACACCGGGGCAGCAAACGCCGAGCCCCCGAGAACACGTTGAGCGCGCTGCGACAGGCCATTGCCGAAGGGGCCGACTACGCCGAGATCGACGTGCAGAGCACCGCCGACGGCGTGGTCGTGGTTCTGCACGATGCGGACCTGATGCGGGTGGCGTCGGTCGACCGGCGGCTCAACGAGACCAACTACGAACAACTGCAGGACATCGATGTCGGAAGCTGGTTTGATCCCCGGTTCAGTCGCGAACGCATCCCCACGCTCCAGGAAGCGATCGATCTTGCACGCGGCCGAATCAAGCTGAACATCGAGCTGAAATACACCTGGGCCGATCCGGATCTGGCCGCGAAGGTCGGCCGGATCATCCGGCGCAACGATTTCGTCTCGCAATGTGTGGTCAGCTCGCTGAATTTCGAGGCGTTGACCCGGATCAAGCAGGCTTTCCCGGAACTCACGACCGGTTTCATCGTGTTTGCGGCTGTCGGTGATCTGTCCAGAATGGAAGCGGACTTCCTGAGCATCAGCGCGGCGCAAGCAACGCCCGGACTGATCAGGTCCGTGCATCGCCGGGGAGGCGAGGTCCATGTCTGGACCGTCAACGATCTCGGCAACGCACTCTCGATGATTGAGGTGGGCGTTGACAACATTATCACCGACGAACCGGAACGCATCCGGCGTCTGGTAGAAGAATGGAACGAGCTTTCGGCCGGCGGGAAGCTCGCGCTCATGTTGAGAAACCTGATCGTGGGTCTTGAACGTCCTGCACCATCAGAGCTCTGATCGATGATCGAGCCGGGAGCGAGCTACTCGGCGATGGCCCGGCCCGGGCGGGCCCCGTAGGGATTCCCGGCGGGGATGTCGCCGAACTCCCTCGCCCTGGTGCCCGGCATGATCTCGAAACGCGGATCGAAGTCGACCAGGGTCGACGCGAGCTGTGTCAGGCTTATTTTCGCTCGAGAGGCTCCGCCGGGCCGAGGCTCGGCGGGTGGGTGAGCCAGGGGTCGCCGGTGGCCGCCAGGTCGTAGGCGAAATCAAACAGCTGCTTCACGCGCGCGGGGTTGAAGATCTCCGGCAAC